>Ga0187875_10000244_pt1 | contig 49642 bp, 49 predicted proteins | sample June2016WEW_17_1_2_FD_132978 | JGI IMG/M metagenome (GOLD analysis project Ga0187875, IMG submission 132978) | Peatland microbial communities from SPRUCE experiment site at the Marcell Experimental Forest, Minnesota, USA - June2016WEW_17_10 | ecosystem: Environmental > Terrestrial > Soil >...
GCCTCCGATATAAGAGTGTCGCGAGTTTTACTCGCTTGATTCCATCTGTAATTCCGAAACGCAGAAAAAGTCGATTGAAATGGGCTTTTACGGTTCTTCGGGCCATCTTGAGTTGTTTGGCTATTTCGGCGTTGTCACAGCCTTGCAAAAGCAATTCCACGATTTCTTTTTCGCGCGGTCCTAGCCGAACGGACTGCTCGTTTATCACTTTCCTGCCCCCCTGGTCTAAATAGGTTCCTTGCCATTTGCAATACTGGCTTATTTCCAAATTTGGTAGCATCTACCGTGCCATTTTCTAGACTTGGGCCGCTGTGACCGAAGAACATGCATCCCCCCAAGGGTTTTACGGCACGAAAACGGCGAATTCACTGCTATTTCAGGCGCTGATGACGCCCCATCCCGGAGCTGCGGACGTCCCGCGTCCTCCAAAAAGCGTTGAAAAACACATCGTTAGCGAAGTTTCGTCGATTTAATCGAGCACTCTCCAGTTCAAGGATTCGAACATGAGCGATCCGCCCCAGGGTGGGCTGATGGCGCAGCCTTCCACAAAAAAAAATAGTTTGATGGAATGGAACGACGGGCTGGAGCCTACTCAGGTGAACACCCTAGGTGAAAACTACTGACACCCTAGGGATGACCCAGAAGAAATTACATCCATGGGTTGTGGAGGTGAAAAAGGCTGCGGGACAGCACGTTTGCAACCATAACTCGATTGCACCGTCTATTTCTCGACAAAAAGGGAAGCTATCACGCTGTTAAATCTACATTTGTCCGAGTGGCCAGCTTTCGCCTCATGCAGAATGCGAAGACTCGTTGCTGCGTGCGTAGTAAGTGGGCTCTCCCGGTTCCAGTTTGCGTCCCTCGCCATTGAAACGCCGAAGTTGGATGAGCCCGATCCTCTGGAGCCAATACTGCAGAGTAGTGCCGAGAACTCCGAAGCCATACTCCACGCTTCGGCGGAAGTTAATGGAGGATGCTTCTTTAAAATATTTCGTGGGGCAGGAAACTTCGCCGATACGGAATCCAAAATGTACGCACTGCGCCAGCATCTGGTTGTCGAACACGAAGTCGTCGGAATTCTCCAGCAAAGGCAAGGCAGTGAGAACCTTGCGACTGAAGGCTCGGTAACCGGTGTGATATTCGGAGAGTTTGACGCCCAGAAAGAGATTTTCAAACGCCGTGAGCAGCCGATTGAAAATGTATTTGTAGATGGGCATGCCACCGCGCAGTGCTGTTCCGCCGATAATGCGCGATCCCAGCACAACGTCATAAACACCGTAAGCCACCATGCTGGCCATGGCAGTGACCAGGAGCGGCGTGTACTGATAGTCGGGATGAAGCATGATCACCACATCAGCCCCGGCGGCGAGCGCTTCGCGATAGCAAGTCTGCTGGTTGCGTCCGTAACCGTAGTTGCGGTCATGCTGGAAGACACGCAGACCCAGGCGATTGGCCAGCGCGACTGTTCCATCGGAACTGTTGTCGTCAACCAGGATGCAGAGATCCACGAGGTCGGGCAGTTCGCCCGCGGTGGCCGCAAGCGTCTTCTCCGCGTTATAGGCGGGCATTACAACCGCAATGCGTTTGCCGTTAATCATTTTCTCGCAGCTTCAACGATTGACTAAGATGTTCGATGATACTTTCAATGATACCTGAGTGCGGATGTATCTCAATCACCGTTACGCCAGCGCTGTTCTGCCAGCAAGCCGATTATTAAGAACTTGCCGACTCGTTGGTTCCGCTGGTTGAAGCTCCGAAGGCACCGCACCGTGAGCGCATTCTTTGGCGGAAATTCTCGCGCTCCCCGGGCGTCCTGTGCTCCTGGCATTCCTCTGTTGACCGCCGCAATTTGGAGCGATCTGGGCCATGCCCGCGGCCCAGGTGTCCGAACAGAATCCGACAGAGAACCAGCAATCCGATAGCCTGCCAGAAGGTAACCTGCCGCCATCCGAACAGAGTCGACAGCAGCCAATTCCACAGATGCGTCAGAAATTCTCCGCCATTAGCAACGAAAATCACGATCGCTGGAGGGACCAGAAAAAAGATTCATCTCTTCTTCAAATTGTGCTCCTCTTTCCTCGCAACCTCGTCGTGAATGCCCTGCAATCGCTGGTGCAGGAGAAGCGCCGCGTAGCGCTTTTGCAACAAGAAGGCATTGACGTTCGCACCGTTTTCGCCAAAACTCGCCGAAGCTGCGACCCTCCAGCTCTTGAGCTTCGAATACTTCGCGCTACTCCTCGGGAAGTTCGCCGAGCGCAAATTTCACTCTAGTCCATGAGGACAATCGCGATAATCACAACAGGGATCCGCATATTCCGGGCAGTTCGTGAATTGCTGTCACGGCTGGATCGTCGGCGGCGCAGCGGGAGACGCGCCAGCAGCGGGCTCCTGAGCCCCACCGCAATAGGGGCAGAACTTATCGCCGGGGTCTATGCCGCGTTGGCAATGGGGGCAGACAGGTTTCAGACGGTTGCGGCAACGGGGGCAGAAGCTGAAGCCCGGCTCGACCTCGACGTTGCATTGCGGACAGCGGACGGTGAGCGGTTTGCGCAGGACGAAATAGAGGAGGATCCCCAGCCCGTTGGGGACAAAGATGGCAATCAGCGTCCAAAGCAGGCGGCTCATGCTGCGCCACCCCGCGTCCTGGTTGATGTAACCGATCAGCACGGCGTAGCAGCCGAGCACGGTTCCCGCGAGGACTCCCAGCAGGCACCGAATCGGAAGCCGAGGTGCGTGGGGATCCCTGCCCACGACGGTCACAAAGAGCACAGCTATCGTCAGGAAGACCAGGGTAAATAAGACGTAGGCCCAAGGTGCAAGGATGCGGATCTCGTCTTTGGATCGAGTGAAAATTTGATTTCTGATTGTCATCTAGGATCTCCTGATTCCGTACTTCGTTCGAGCAAGAAACTTGTTGTCGGTTCAATTAGCCCTTGTTCAATCAGCCATGGTAAGAACCGGTCTGATTTGCCAGATGCTTGTCCTTGGCCAGCAGCAAGATTCCACCCACCAGGGCTGGCACCACGCAGACGACCAGGAAAGCCACTTGCCAGACCGATGAAGGCCACTGTGCTCGGGCGCCTAACCATTCAAAGCCGCGCCACAGAACGAATGCGCTGAGTAGCGCGCAGAGGGTAACGGCCGTACAAGTGACCGAAACCAGCCACAGGCGTTCGCGATGGCGCTGCAGTTCCAGAGCACGGCGGCGCACGTTCATCTGCGTCGTCGAGACCAGGCTGCGCTCGGCGGCGATGGGGATTCCGCGCAACCCGTGAATCGTCTCCGCGGCGTTCTCGGCGAAGGCGCGGCACGAGGCACAGGCTTCCAGGTGTGCTGCCAGCCACGCATTCGACGACAGTTGCTCGGAAAGCCCATCGGCGACGGAAAACGCCTCGGGGCCGGCCAACGCAATCAGTTTCCGTGCCCGTTCATGTGTGTCGTTGGTCGGAGTGAGGTTCACAGCTGCGCTCCTTTTAACCACGGCTCGAGCGCGCTCAAACCGCGGTAGATTCTGGATTTCACAGTTCCCAAAGGCACGCGAGCCACGCTTGCGATCTCTTCGAGAGACATGCCCTCCTGAAATCGAAGCACCAGCACTTCCCGGTATTCCGCGGGGAGATGTTGCATGCCGGCCGCGATCTGCTCGCTTTGCTCGCGCCGCAGTGTCAGATCAAAGGCCGAAGCCCGCCCGGTGGCAGGCACGACGAAGGACGCGTCGTCGTTACTATTGTCACTCAATAAACCGTCGAGGCTGGCGGGCTGTTTGCGGCGCATATGATCGATTGCCAGGTTGCGCGCCACTGTGAAGAGCCAGGTGCTGAATGCGTACTTGTCGTTGAACTGGTGGCCGCGTTCGAGCACGCGGATCCAGGTCTCCTGGAAGAGGTCTTCGGCTAATTCGCGGCGTCCGGTCAAGTACACGAGATAGCGGAGAAGGCGATGCTGGTATTGCTCGATGAGGCGGTCGAGCAAGTCGGGATCTCGACGTCGAAGTCCACGCGCGATCCCGGTGCTCTCTTGTGCCATCGAGTTCTCGAAAAAGAAGGCAACCGCGTTCATACTACTGATACATACGCAGGTGGGGGCAGAAAAGACGCAAGCGATCCAGAAGAGGGCCGCAGCGGGTTCTAAGCGAATGAAAGGAATTGGCCTCTCAGCATCGGCCGACGGATCACTTCCGCGTTGCTCCCGCATCGAACTGCTCGGAAGCAACTGTTCTGATCAGGCATTGGCGCTGATCGACGCGCCAATGAGCAGAAGGCGCGAAGCGGGCCTGCTAAGCGCAGCACAGATGGTGCGGGGCACAGGACTTGAACCTGCACGGCCTTGCGGCCACTGGCTCCTAAGGCCAGCGCGTCTGCCAGTTCCGCCAGCCCCGCTCAGCCTGCGATGTTATCACTTTGCCGCGGGCCTCGGTGTGGCCAGCAGCAAGGGCCCAGAGCTTCGCTCGATCCCTAATCAAGTTAAGTATTGATTGCCTTTTCTCGTATCGAACACCCCTATCTCGAAGAAATGATAATGAACTGCTGCCCGCAAACTTTCGGTGAAAGCATCGAGGACTCTCTCAGGCGAGCCAGAATGTATTGTATAAATTCGAATCTTAGAACCCAAAGTTAGTTGGCTAACATTATGGGTGAGGCAGCCAGTAGTCCAGCGGCGAGTTCCAGATCGTGCAAATCTTCGCGGCTGAAGTCCTGAGTAAATCGAGGATCCAGACCTTTCCGTGAGATCTGTAGGACTCCCAGAACGGTCGAATTGTGATCCAGGATCGGTACGGACATCAGCTTCTGAATGGGTGCCGGCGGTGCTGGAGACTCTTCTTCGAATCCCACCGGTTTGATCGTCTCGAAGATACTGGCGTGTTTTACGCGGGCGAAATTATTGAAGATTTCCGGCTTCTTACTTAAAGCAGTATGGGCAGCCACGGCTTTGCTGGAAATCGGAATCGCTCCCGTGGTACGCAGATGTTCGGGGAAAACAAACTTGAGCAGACCGCCTTCCAATCGCAGCAAGGCCACTTCGGCATACTGGACATGAAATATTTTGGCCAGAGCCATGCTGACCTCCAGAGGACTGGCGCCCTCCCCCAATACAGGTCCTAGAGGGAGAAGATTTTCAGGGAGAATCGTCTCTTCTTCGATGGCCGCGTCCTGAGGCTTATGGGTCATAGAAATGCTCGTGAATGCTACCTACGAATCCTATCTGGATTCGCATTTTCAACGCCAGATGACACCTGTAATGACATCCTACAACTCCTTTGGTTTGAGCAAAGTAGCTTCCGACCATGTCCTTTCGCGGCAGAGCGCCAAAGACTTTTTGCCACAAATATGCGGCAGATTGACAGTAATTGGCCAGCTGAACTGTGCGCAGCAAGCCGAACGCGGAAGGCCCCGCAAGGGTGAGGGGATTAGGGCTCTGCAGCTTCCCTTTCTGCCCTTAAAGTCATTACACTGCTTTCCTATGAGTGTTCCGCCACAACCCAATGTCAAGCTTACTAACGCCCCCGATTATCGGGAAACGTATGCCAACAGCGTTCAGATGCGAGTCAACGTTTGGGATTTCTTCCTGGTCTTCGGCACGGTGCAACAGCAGAGCGAAACTCAAGTGGAGATTCGTAACTTTCAAGGCATCTATCTCAGCCCGCAACAAGCCAAGGCGCTTCTGGGACTGCTGCAGCAAAACGTCTCCGGCTACGAAACGGCGTTCGGCGAAATCAAACTGGACCCGCGCATGAGTACCGGGGGGCAGGTGCACTAGAACTTCTACCTCTGCAACAAGTGCAGGAGGGAAGAGGGGAAACACCTGACTTGGAGCCCCACTAGAAGTCTTGAAGTAAAGAACTTGGTGCAAATGAGTCAAGTTTTATGCGGCTAAACGTGCGTGTTGGATCCAAGCCGTGACCTCCTGATCGAGTTTATCGAAGCTGCGCCGAAGAGAAGAGTTGGGTGCGGAGATCTGCGGCAGTACGGACGCGAGTCCGGGACGGAGAATGCGGTTATAGGTTCGGGTGCAGAACCATAGGATTCGCAGGCCGGGGTTGGTAATTCGATAGCGGTGAGTTTTTGGGATGCGTTCGATGATGCCGTGAAGGCGGAGGCGACGCAGGTGATAGGTCATTTGACCCTGGGAGAGGCTTTGGGGTGGTTGTCCCAGTAGGGAGGCAAAGTGCTGGCGGAGCTCACTGTTGGAAAAGCCAACAGGAAGGAGTTGGAACAACAAGAGGGCGCGCCAGAGAGCTTGCACGTTAGGATCGGCGAAGCGAAGCGCGGAGGCGCGTTGCGTTGTCACCCGTACGGGACGATTGAGTTTTTGAAAAGCTTCTTCGGCGAGGATGCAATCGTGGCTGATGCGCTGCACTTGGAGCAGTCGTTGGTTGGCTTGAAAGCCGATGCGCCGTAGCGCGGGCAAGTTGCGCAGGTTCTTGCCGATGTAGAAGTCATAGGTATTGTTGATAGTGGTTTCCGTCCGCAAGGCCCGGCCTTCCTTGTGGTACTGCTTGATGCGGGTTCCTTTGTAGTCGATGTGCAGAGAGGGGATCACTCCATCGGTGATGACCCGGGTACGAAAAGGGCCGGGCGTGGCCTTCGTGACCCTACGATCGAAGATGAGTTGAACTTGTTTGGGACGGCCGATGTCCAGGTTTTCTCGGATAACGTCTTCAAAGAAGATACGGCCGCTTACAGGTTGATCCAGAACCTGGGTGAGGGAAAGTTCGAGCTGGAGAATGGAGAGTTGATAACGATATCCCGCCTGACGGTCTTGGGCGGCGAAGGGATGGGGCAGTCGTTCCAACTATTTGCGGAGTAGGGCATCGATCTTCCCTTCCGAGAGCTGGTCGCACAGGAGTTGCAGTTGATGGGGATCTTGACACGATAGAATCCCATTCTCCAAGGCCTCGTAGGCGATCCCTTTCTGTTCCAATTGTCGTTTGAGGTATTCGTGTCCGTTGAAGCAGAGCTTGGCGTTATAAGGAAAATAGGAACAGAATTTTAAAAAGAACGGCCCGAAGGCTTCATCGACGCAATAGAAGTAGTAATGGTTTACCAGGGCGTTGGACTTGACGATCCAGGGATAGGTGCGTTTGGTCTTAGGATTGCGCCGCTTCTCGGTGCGATAAACCCGGCATTTCTCCTGGGCCTTGCCGATGAAAACCACACCTTCTGGCTGGCGGAACTGCTTACGCTGCTCTTTGGCGAAGTCGTCCTTGCGTTGTCCCTTCTCGAAAAGGATGAGAGGAATGTTGTTGTTCTGGGCAAACCGCTCGATCGACCCGACGAACTCGCGCGTGATGGGTTCCACCATGAGAGTGGAGGCCACCTTATGCCCGCGGTGGATCCGTATGAACTTCAAGGTACCCTCGGACGGCTTGGAGTTCGGGCACATACACGTTGAGGTACATTCGATCGATGCTCTCCACTTCCAACACAACGTACACAACGTGCTTGCTCAAGACCTCGGCGACAGACTGTGGTACGCTCATCGCGGCTCCAGTTGTGGGGTGCCTTTACGGCCAGGCGATTCGCCTTACGGCGGTCCCATTCAATGGGATTGGTTTACCATTCCCAACTCAACGCACGCAACTGGAGCTATCCGTCGACCTATGCACGTAACGACATGCTTGTCGGTCTGAGGCGAAGCCTCGCTGGTTTCTTGCTCGAGGAATGGTGATCGGGAGGAGGGCATCTGAAAGATTACCCGACGGCCGAAGGTCGGGTGGTATGGACCGGCACCCACCCCGCTCCGGTTTTTGCCGCCATCTTTATATTCACACTTCTGCTCCACTTGCCCCTGCTGCGGCTTCCCTACTTCTGGGACGAAGCTGGATATTACGTTCCTGCCGCGCGTGACATCCTGCTGACGGCGAGTTTCATTCCGCATTCCACCGTCTCCAACGCACATCCGCCTGTCGTGATGGCATGGCTGGCATTGTGGTGGAAATTGGTCGGGTTTGCTCCGCTGGTAACGCGAACAGCCATGCTGATGCTGGCAGCATTTTCACTTCTGGGGGTGTTCCGCCTAGCCGAATGCGCAGCGAACACAAAGGTTGCGACCGCAGCCACGCTGTGCACGGCGGTGTATCCGGTGTTCTTCGCGCAAAGCTCGCTGGCTCATGTGGATTTGACGGCGGCTGGGCTTATTTTGTGGGGACTCTCCGCGTACTTAGAGGGGTGTGCGACGACGACGATGGTATGGTTCTCACTCGCGGCGATGGCCAAGGAGACCGCGATTCTTGCTCCGTTTGCGCTTGCGGGATGGGAGATGATCGGACTGCTCGTAGGGAGGACATCTCTGCGCAAATTGTGGCATGGCGAAGCTGAACGAAGTGATTCGATATCAAGCGGACGCCATGCGAGGCGCATCGGCTCGCTCTTGCTTCCGGCGTTGCCCCTCGCGCTCTGGTATCTCTATCACTACACTCGCATGGGATACGTTTTCGGCAATCCCGAGTTCTTCCGTTACAACGTAGCTGCAACGCTGAGCTCGACCCGCTTTCTTCTGGCTCTGGCCCTGCGGGTGTGGCAAGTCAGCGGCTATCTTCATCTTTGGGTTTTGACTTTGGCTACGCTGCTGGCGATGTGGATGCTGCCGCCGCGACGCGATGCGGATCTGGATCGTCCTAGGATCGCTCTTCCGGTGCAGATGGTTTTCTACGTCGTGGTGCTGACCTATGTGGTAGCGATGGCGCTGATCGGAGGCGCCGTGCTGGCTCGATACATGCTTCCAGCGGTTCCTCTGGTTATCATCCTTTCGGTTTCCACGTTGTGGCGCCGATTGCGCTTTTGGCGCGCGGCGGTAGCTTGCGTTGTGCTGGCATTCGTTGTCGCGTGGTTCTGGAATCCTCCGTATGGATTTTCTCCGGAGGATAACCTTGCTTATCGAGATTACATTGTGCTGCACGAAAATGGTGAGCGCTTCCTGGAAGCGCGTTATCCGATGGCTCACGTGCTCACGGCTTGGCCCTCATCCGATGAATTGACACGACCCTGGCTGGGCTACACCACTCGGCCGATGCGGGTGGTGCGCATTGAGGATTTCTCCTTGGACGAAGTGCTTTCCGCGGCTGACTTTCGTTCCAACTATGAAGTGGTCCTTATTTTCTCGACAAAGTACGAGCCCGGGCCGGCAAGGTGGGATCGTTGGCGGACCTGGACAGAATGGAAGACCCTTTTTTTTGGCTTCCACCGCGACCTGCCGGCAGCCGCCGCAGCGCAGATTCTCAGCGGCCACATCGTTTTTTCAGAACGGCGCAAGGGACAGTGGATCGCCGTGATTGAGATGGATCAAGAAGAAGAGCAGAACGCGGAAGTCAGAATGCAAAGTGAGAAACCAAAATGACGTTTTCCCGAACTCTGCGGCTTTTCTTCGCGTCCTTGGCGATTACGAGCTTTGAACCGCAGAAAACGCTAAGAACGGCCGCAAAGGGCGCAGCGATGGACCACTTCGGCATTCCAACTTTATTTTTGCATGAGGTGGCACGAGTGGGTTTTGATTACCAGCCAAACCTCCTGGCCGGCTTCCAGTTGCAATGCGTCGCGTGCGGCAAGGGTTACGTAAACTTCCATCTCGACGCCGCAGTCGACGCGCGCGGAAATGATCATGTCGCGCTTTTCCAGAGAAATCAGTCGGCCCGCCGTTACGTTGCGGGCGCTGAGGTCCACCGGTTTTGAAGTAGCCAGGAGGATGTCGCCGGCACGAATTCCCATTCGCAGCCCCGAGGTCGCTTCGACGCGAATCAGGGGCACCTCCAGGAGGACCCTGCTCCCCGCTTCGCCGAGCAAACGGCACATCATGGTTCCCCGATCTTCGTGTATCGACTCTACAACGGCATTGAAGATATTTTCAAAACCGGCCAACTGCGCCACGGTTTCCTGAAGCGGAGCGCGCAGAACTTCATGCGGCGTGCCTTGCGCGATGATGCGGCCATGATCCATCACCAGCACGCGTTCGCCGAGGGCCATTACTTCCTCGCGGCTGTGTGTAACATAGAGAACGGGGATGCGATGAACCTGGTTCCAGCGGCGAAGATCTTCAATGATTCTTGCCTTGGTCGAGACGTCCAGAGCCGTCAACGGTTCGTCGAGCAATAGAACGCAGGGATCCGTAACGAGAGAGCGCGCTAAGGCGACGCGCTGACGTTCGCCACCGGAGATTTTTGCGGGAAATTGATGGCCCAGATGATCGATGCGGAACTCTTGCAGCATAGCGGCGACGCGTTCTTTTATGGCGGTGCGCGAGAGATGCGCCAGGCCATATTCGATATTTTGTTCCACCCTCAGATGCGGAAACAATGCTAGATCTTGCAAGACGTACCCCACGGCCCGTTTTGCAACCGGAACATGAGTGCGAGTGCTGGCGTCAAAGAACACGCGTTTACCGAGTGAAATCCTTCCTGCGTACGGTGTGGCAAGTCCGGCCACGCAGTCGAGTAATGTAGTTTTTCCCGCGCCCGAGGGGCCAAATACGATCGTGAATCCGGGCACAGCGCTGAATTCCACCTCGAGCGAGAACTCGCTTTCCCTGGCAGGAAATCGCTTGCGAATGGACACGCTCAACGCCGGTTCAGTGCAAGGATTTGCGGATTTTGATTCCGCGATTGTGGTCATTGAGTTTATTCGGTCGGACCCAGGGGCCACGATTTCTGATTCAACCTTCCAGAGTTCGGCGCTCTCCGCTGCAGCCCATATACGAGGGCTAAGACGACGAAGCAGAAGACTAACAGCAGCAAGGCCATGGCATTGGCTCCGGCATAGTTTGAAGCCTCAACCTGATCGTAAATACTGATAGAGACGGTGCGGGTCACGCCGGGAATATTGCCTCCGATCATCAGCACCACTCCGAACTCGCCCATGGTGTGAGCAAAAGCTAGGGCCAGACCCGTGATAAGTCCTGGGACAGAGAGCGGGACTACGACGCGAAAAAAAGTGCGCATCGGAGAAGCGCCCAGCGTGGCCGAGGCAGCCAACAGTTTGCGATCGACCAACCAGAACGAGGCCGCAAAGGGCTGCACCGCAAACGGCAAGCTATAAAGAATGGACCCGATCACCAATCCGGTAAAGGTGAACGCTAAAGTGTGTCCGGTCAACGACTGCCACCAAAGTCCCAGCGGGCTGCGGGAGCCGAGAGCGACCAGCAGATAAAATCCGAGCACCGTTGGCGGCAGCACGATCGGTAACGCAACCAGAGCTTCCACCAGGAATTTCCAGCGCCAGCACGAGAAGGCGATCCAATAGGCCAGCGGCAGCCCCACTACGAAAAGAATGGCCGAAACAATGAAAGCCAATTGTATGGTAAGCAGGAATGCCTGCCAGTCGATAGACATTTACTTAGCCAGTCCCTGCTTCTGCTCGGGGAGGGTGAAACCGTAGCGCTGCAGCACGGCTGCTACCTCCGCGGATTTCACGTAGTCCAGGAATGCCGTTGCGTCTTGTTTGCGAGGTGAACTCGAAATTACTAGCACACCTTGCTCCAGCCGCGGATAGGCCTCTGCCGGAACAATCGAGTACTTCCCTTTTCCTTGCATGGCGGGAGCTACCGCATGAGCCAACGCAACGAAGCCGACCTGCGCGCTTCCGGACTCGACGAACTGCGCCGCCTGCGAAGCATTTTCTCCCAGAACTAATCGGTCGCTCACCTTTTCGTAAAGGCCATAATGCTTCAGCGCGGCCACGGCGGCTCGACCGTAGGGCGCATGCTCCGGATTGCCGATAGAAATTTTTTTCACGAATGGATCCAGCAGAACATCCATCCCCTTCTGTACGACCTCGAGTGGAGAAGCCTTGGGGACCCACAGCACCAATTGCCCCACTGCATAACGATACAAGGTTGTGCCATCCGCCTCGCCGCCGGCGATCAACTGGCGTGGATAGTCCATATCAGCAGAGAAGAAGAGGTCAAACGGCGCTCCATTCTGAATTTGCCGGGTCAAAGCGCCCGATGCACCGAATGAAAGTTTCACGGCAACACCCGATCGCTTTTGATAGTCAGCGGCAATCTCCTGTAAAGCGGAGCTCAGGTCGGCAGCCGCAGCTACTGTGACCTCGCGGTCCGCATCCTCAATCGGCGGGATTGAAATCCCACACACGAAGATCAACAGAATCATCACACTCATCGCTATGAGATGCCCCATGTCGCTCCTCGAAGATTTTGCTATCAATAAAGAATCCGTGGAGATTGTACAGGCACCGCACGTTACGGCTAAATGAGCGCGCTCCGGTGCAAAGCAAATCACATTCCCATCATTGCATCCCAGAAGGGTTCTGAGCGTGCGTTTATTTGCTTTTGAGGTTAACCGCGCTTTCCTGATAGCGCTTCGAGACTGGCCTCGGCGTCGAGAGACTATCAGCTCACCCATTCCTAGTCAGGTCACTCCGGCAATAGCTCCGCTGCCGTGGGTGATGAGCATAACCACCACTGCGAGTTCATCCCGGTCTCCATACGTCTATTGCTCTGTGGCTGTCACTACCCGGATTTGCTTTCTAAAGCTCCAGAAGGCGTGGAAGAAAAACACGTTAGGCGTAGGTTGCCCACTTCACTGCTCGCCTTATTCTTGCTGGCTGGATTGCTTCCGCCCTGGGGCGGTGAAGCAACGGAGGTGGGTTGGAGGGGCGGTAGCCAGCAACAGGGCATAGCACCCGGAACCTATACAATTACCGTGACTGGCACCGGGGGCACATTGAGCCATCAAGCTGCCAAAATAATTCTGATCGTTAACCGGTGAAAGTCGCCAAAAAAGCGAAAGAGCGCCCATCGAATGGAATGTTGCGGGACCGATTAAGGCACATCGCAGACCATGACAGATTCATGCTACAGCGTCATCATTGTAGGCGGGGGAATCGTCGGGCTCGCAGTAGGTCTCGAAATCACGCAACGATTTCCGCGGCTTCGCCTGTTGTTGTTGGAAAAAGAAGACCGTGTTGGCCAGCATCAAAGCCGCCATAACAGCGGCGTGATCCATTCTGGCGTTTACTATAAACCGGGATCGCTGAAAGCGAAATTGTGCGTGACGGGCGCGACCGCCATGGTGGAATTCTGCCGCGAACACGGCATCCCCCATCAAATTTGCGGCAAAGTGATCGTGGCCACTCATGAGGAAGAATTTTCGCGCCTCGAGGAATTGCGACGACGTGGCGAAGCGAACGGGCTGACGGGTCTGCGATCCATTGGGCTAGAAGAGCTGCGCGAGATTGAGCCTCACGCGAGTGGGCTGCGAGCTCTGGTGGTGCCGTCTACTGGCATCACCGACTACGAGGCCGTCTGCGGCAAGTACGCGGAGATTATTGGCGGTCGTGGTGGAACGATTCTGACTTCGAATGCTGCCTTGGCGATCAAGCGGACCGCGAATGAGATTGTGGTCGAAACGAACCAGGGGTCGTTCTCCGCGACATCCATGATCAACTGTGCCGGACTCTTCAGCGATCGCATCAGCCACATGGCGGGGGACGATCCGCGGGTGATGATCGTCCCTTTCCGCGGCGAATATTACGACCTCATCGCGGAACGTTCTTCACTGGTGCGTTCCCTCATTTATCCCGTGCCCGATCCGCAATTTCCGTTCCTTGGGGTTCATTTCACGCGGCGTATCACCGGCAATGTGGACGCCGGACCGAGCGCCGTGCTTGCCTTTCGTCGCGAAGGGTACCGGCGCACGGACTTCAGTCTGCGCGACTTAGGTTCCTCTTTGGCATTTCCGGGGTTTTGGCGGATGGCGGCGAAAAATTGGCGCAGCGGGCTGGACGAATTTCACCGGTCATTTTCCAAGCCGGCCTTCGTTCGCGCGCTACAGCGACTCGTCCCCGAGGTGCGCGACGACGATCTCGTGCCGGGTGGTTCAGGGGTTCGTGCCCAAGCTCTCACGCGCAACGGTGCGCTGGTTGATGATTTTCAGTTTGTACCTTCAGGCAGGATGTTGCACGTGCTCAACGTTCCTTCCCCGGCAGCAACGGCTTCGCTGGTAATCGGGCGCAACATTGTGAGCACAGCCGCGGCCGGTCTGGGATTGCAGTAAAGCGCTCCTTCGCCCGGAATCGCCTTGCGTTCTTCAGTAAATGGCTCAAAATATTTGGCTTCTTTACAAGGGTAGTTCTTTCCGCGATTGTCTTTCGGGAGCGATGTCATTTCTCCGGCGTTTTATCGAACCCTTGCGGGAGCTATTCTTGGCCCGTTCCGCGGTACGGACTCGTCCCTTACGAGGGTTTGTAACTGACTTGCGCAGAGAGGCTCCGGGCAAACCGAAGGCGTACAGAACTACTTCTACCCTGCTGGAAACATCCAACTTCTCGAAAACGCGAAAGAGGTAGTTCTTGACGGTATGCTCTGTCAGATTTAAGCGGTGGGCGATCTTGCGGTTGGACAATCCATCTGCCACGCCTTGGACCACGTCCTGTTCACGCTTGGTAAGAACCGAAATATTCCCGGCGCTTACCGGGTAACCCGTGCGCAGGGATGCCGAAACGTCATCAATCAGATACTTGAGCTCGCGACTATTCGCCCAGACCTGGCCGGCGTGAACACAAGAGACGCACCTCGGCAGACACTTAGGTGATTCTGCGCGGGAAAAAGTACCGCTCGCGCCGGCCCGGAAGGCTTCCAGAACCGAACCCCGCTCGGAACGGTCCAACAGCATCACGATGCGGGTTGCAGGATGCAACTCGCGCAACTGGCGAGCCACCTGAAAACCCATTGAAGGGTCACCATCGAGCAAAAGGCAAAGAATCGCCACATCCGGCTTTTCTGCGGCTGTGGCCGCGAGGATTGCCGCTCCGGAAGGGTTGGTCGAGACTACCCGAAAACGCTTGTCGCGCGCCAATTCATCGGCTAGCCTTTCGCCGTTCAGCCCAGCACTGTCTACCGCCAGTACTCGAATGGATGGCTTAACTTTGCCGGGTTCGATGGAGTCGCCACTCACCGCTGGCTGCCCCAGATCGAGGCGTCTTGATTCCACGTTAACTTTTTCCATAGCGCTCGATTGAGTACCATCGCCTGTCGCGGCATAGAAGTGCCGGTGACCCCTTTGAATCTTTCGTATATTTTTCGGCGAGTTTATGACAATGGCCGAGGACGTTCACTTTGGTCAGGTTGCAGCCCTGTGTGAACTTAGTGCCCAGGAGAATCTCGGTAAATAGTACTTTAGTGCTGAAGATACGGCAGCCAATTGGCGGTCATTGCAGGGAAGCATTGACCGGCATCATTGCCCGGAAAAAGCTAGTTCTTTGGCTCGCTGCGCGGCCTTCACGACAGCTTTGATGAGGGTTACACGTAATTTCCCTTCTTCGAGTTCCATGATGCCATCCACGGTGCAGCCCGCCGGTGTGGTAACCGCGTCTTTCAGTAGCGCCGGATGATCTCCGGTCTCGAGTACGACGCGAGCTGCCCCCATCGTAGTCTGGGCAGCGAGCAAAGTTGCGATGTCACGCGGCAATCCCACCTTGACGCCTGCTTCCGCGAGGGATTCGATAATAATGTAGATGTAAGCGGGACCGCTGGCGGAAAGGCCGGTGACTGCATCCATGTGCTTTTCATCGACCACTACCGTTCGGCCCACAACGTCGAACATAGCGGTAGCCGTCTCCACGTGTTGGGTATCGGCATATTTGCCTTTAGCCAGAGCGGTCATGCCGCAGCACAGAAGGCAGGGCGTGTTGGGCATGGCGCGGATCACAGGTACGGGGGCATCGAGCGTCTTCTCGATCAGACTGTTCGGAACCGAGGCTGCTACCGAGATTACAAGCTGCCGCGGTGAGATATGGCCGCGAAGCTCGGCCACAACTTCCTCGACCACCTGTGGCTTTATGGCAATCAGAATTACATCGGCGTCTTTGGCGGCCTGCAAATTATCAGTGCCCACCGGGATGCCCAATTTTGTGCTGAGAGCGCGGGCCCGTTCCTCATGGGCCACGGTCGCAGCCGTGAGTTGGGGGACAAGGAGGCCGCTCTTCAAGAGAGCCTGGAGAAGTATGCCGCCCATTTTCCCTGCCCCCAGCACCGCGACTTTCTTGCCTGAAAGACTTGTCCCCATCGTTGATTCCCTCTGTTTTCGAGCTTAAGCCGCACCCGAAAAAAATCTTATACCGTGTGATTGTAACGGTTTTCGCGCGGCGCCCGAAGAGCGGGGACTCTAGGGCTTTCGCGCCTTCTGACGCCCACCCTGTTCCCACTGCCACGCGGTTTGCACAATGTCCCTCAGCGAGCGTGTGGCTTTCCAATGCAGTTCGGCCTGGGCACGAAACGGGTCGGCGACCAAGGCGGGCGGATCTCCTGGCCGGCGCGGCACGATCCGCCGCGGCACCTTCGAGCCCGTCACCTCTTCTACCACCGTGATTACTTCATTCACGGAATGGCCTACACCGGTCCCTAGATTAAGAGCTGCGGAACCGCTTCCCGCTTCAAGCTTCTTAAGGGCGAGCAGGTGAGCATCGGCGAGATCGTTCACGTGAATGTAGTCCCGCACACAAGTTCCATCCGGTGTGGGATAGTCGGATCCGAACAATTCGAGCTCTTCTCGTTCTTTGGTCACGGCCTTTAACGCGGCCGGAATCAGATGCGATTCCGGATCATGGAGTTCTCCAATCTCTCCGCTCTCGTCGGCTCCGGCAGCGTTGAAATAGCGCAAGCTCATGTAGCGCAATCCATATGCTCGGTCATAAGCTTCGAGCGCATTCTCGAAAAAGAGCTTGGAAGTCCCGTAGGGATTCACGGGCTGCCGAGGAGTGTGTTCGGTGATGGGGACCTTTTCGGGTACGCCGTAAACTGCGCACGTGGAGGAGAAAACAAACCTTCGCACTCCGGCATCCAATGCGGTGTTCAACAGGGTTAGTCCGGCCTCTGCGTTGTTCTGGAAATAGATCCGCGGATTCTGTACGGATTCTCCAACCTGCGAATGCGCGGCGAAATGCATAACGGCATCGACGCGTTGCATGACCTTGGCCAACCGAGCCTCCTCAGCAATATCGGCCACCACCAACTCGAAACCTTCGACCAGGAAGGCGTGCCCGCGAGACAAGTTATCGTAGATTATTACCTCGTATCCCCCGCGCCGCAAAGCGCGCGCCGCGTGGCTTCCGATGTATCCCGCTCCACCCACTACCAGAATGGACAATTCGTTCCTCTTTATGACTGGGTTGTGACTGACCCAGATTACTAGGAGTCTTGCATTCCGGGAATAGATTGTGCTTCTTGCAGAAGTCGAGCATTCAGGATGGGACCTGAGGAGTCGCAGACTGGACTGCCTCAAAATGAGTTATCTCACGACGGCGGAGGCCCGAGGCCCGGTCGCAGAATCCCGTGCGGCAATCTTTCAAGAAAGAGCCTGCAGTGTTGCCTAATCACCATCGCCCACGGCCACTGGCTTGGCGTTCAAGCGTCTCAACAGCGGACTGTTCTGCGACAGGAACTCGATGTGACCGCATTTAGGACATTCCAAAACTACATTGCCGCCGGCGGTGCCGTAAGGAAGAAATGTAAACCGCGTGAAGACGTAACTATCCAATTCGTTGTGGCAGCGGAGGCATTGCACTCCTCCAACGCGGGCCGCAGGCTTTTTCTCCGACTGGGAAGAAGAAGAAGAAATGGAGCGGCTGTTTTTTCCAGCGGGCATTTTTTCAACACTCATTGCGTTTACCTTTTAGAGACTCTACCGCAGACCACGCCATCCCGCCAGCATATTGCCTCCTGCTGTTGCACAAGTAGAGACTGTCTTTCGTAACGTCCCAACTGGGCCTGCGGAGTTGGCTAACTGCAGACGTTAGCTCGCAGGAAGAACGAACCTGAGAGTGACCCTCGTTTCACTTTCCACGGCGCGGCCGTTCACTATCTGCGGTTTGAATCGCCATTGCCGCACAGCTGCGATAGCCGCATCGGCCAGAAGTGGATCCCCACTGACGAGTAGGATATTCTGCACTGCGCCCTGTCGGTTCATGAGTACGTCAAGCAGCACCGTTCCCTGAACGTGCTGCACCAGAGCCTGCTCCGGATATTGCGGCTCCACGCGATGCACCAGGCTGTCCTCTGCTACGTCAGGCGACAATTGGATGATTTGTATCGAATCCGATCGCGACCCTGTGCCTTTCTTGGTCAAACTCGCGGCTTCCGCATCGGGCTCTGCATTTGCATTCGTGGCTTTGCCGGAGCCAGCCGGTAACTCCTCCGAGGAAACCATCGGCGCGGGTAGAGCAGAGCTGGCATGGCCACCGGCTTGCATTGTTCGCAGGCGCATCCCGGAGACCGCTCCCATCAAGATCGCGATAAACAGGAGTATCGCGCCCATCGCCGCCGTAAGCCAATCGAACCGCTGCGGCGGTTCTATCGGAACTTCTATCTCGTCATCGTGGTCGCGGGCAACCGGCTGATCGTAATCCGAAAAGGCGCTCGCCGCCGATTCGAAAACCTTGGTCTTCGCGACTTCCATGACTTCTGCGGAAGCGGTTGCTTGCGACGCTTCGACAACAGAAGCCGCGGGAGCAAGCTCGATTGAGAGCAGTGAGGATTGGCGCACGCGGACGTTCTTCAGAATGCGCCTGCCCAATACCTCAAGAGTTCGCAAATCACGATCGCCAAATGCACGAGCTCGTGGGGAGAAAATCTCGAAAATGCCAAGGAGCCCGTCCTCGCACAGAAGAGGAAGCACTGCCACGGACCGCACTCCCAACTCCCGCGAAACGTCTGCATCGGCCCTGGGATCGGTAAGAGCATCGTCACAGCACTGCGTCTGTCGCGTACGAGCGCATGTCCCCGAGAGGCCCGAGTTCATGTCCAGCCGGGTTCCCAGCTCTGGAGCAGTGCCTCCACTGGTGGCGCGGCAAACCATGTCTACGCCGCGAGCCAGTGCAATCGCGGCCCCGGTCGCACCGGTGGCTAGACAAGCTTGCTCCACAATCTCATTGAGCACGATATCCAGAGCCAGTTCCCCCGAAAGCTCGTTCGGTATGCCGCCTCCGTGTGCCGCGAATTGTGCGGCTAATTCGGCGAAATCAGATTCACGAACCCTCTGTGCTGAATCGTCAAGTCCGGAAGCATCCGATGTCGAGGGGGCCGCGTGGGGTTCCTGAGCAGCGATGAGATCTGAGGGGTCAGACTTGGTAAAGTCAGGCTGCCACATGGGATGATGAGCCATACGAAGTGCGCGCACAGTTTTACGGAGAATCAGCTCTTTAGCGGAGAGTTTCCCCCTAAAGCGGGACGTTGTCAATCATGAAAAAGCAGTGATCCTCAAGCTGAACCTTCATGGCAAATCTAGTGATGTTCAATCACCTCGCAACCGGCGTAATGCCGAACTCGCTCTTCATTCGTAGAACACCTCTGCGCGATTGACACTCACCCTTTGCTCCCAAAATGGGGAAAAACGACAGACTGATCGTTGGAAGACCTTTTTTGAGTAACGGCGAGAGCATGCGTAAATGCTAGAATCGGCTAGAATTGATCAATCCTTGGAGTTGCATTGCATTGCGTTACTACGAGTCGTTTTTGTGTCCCTTAAGTTTCTGCATGAATACCATCCGAAATCAAAAGCGTCTTTCGGGAGTTTGAACATGCGGATCGCTGTCGTGGGTTCCGGATACGTAGGATTGGTTGCAGGGGCGTGCTTTGCGGACCTGGGCCATGACGTTATTCTGGTGGACAACGATGAGCGCAAATTGGCCGCCTTGAAGAACGGCCAAGTACCCATCCACGAAAAATTTCTACCCGAGTTGTTGAGCCACCATCGCGGCCGCAAGCTTACTTTCTCTGACGATTTGCGTGAGTCCGTGCGCGCCAGTTCGGCAATCTTCATCGCCGTAGGTACACCACCCACCGAGAGAGGTGAGGCCGATCTTTCTTTCGTGGAGGCGGTCGCCCGGGAAATTACCGGCGCCGTTGACGGGTACAAAGTGATCGTGGAGAAAAGCACGGTTCCTGTCTACACGAGTGACTGGATCCGTAAGATCATCCTGCGCAACGGCGCCGATCCCGATTCTTTCGACGTCGCCTCCAACCCGGAGTTCCTGCGTGAGGGCACCGCCGTTACCGATTTCCTCTTTCCCGACCGCATTGTGGTTGGCTGTGACAATGTGCGCTCTGCCGATTTTCTGCACGAAGTCTATGCACCACTCACTAGCGGCACCTACTACAGGCGCAGTGACGCCATCCCGCAACCCGATGGCACATCCATTCCCGCGTCCATTATCGTGACCAGCACTAAGAGTGCGGAATTGATCAAGCACGCCTCCAACGCATTCCTGGCGATGAAGATTTCCTTCATCAATGCGGTCGCTTCCATGTGCGAATCGGTTGGCGCGAACGTAAATCAGGTATGCCTCGGCATTGGCACTGATTCCCGCATCGGTCCGCGCTTCCTGAATCCAGGCATCGGCTACGGGGGCTCCTGCTTTCCTAAAGATGTGATGGCCTTCCGCGCCGTCGCCCGCGAGTGCGGCTATGATTTCCGTCTGCTCGATGAAGTAATGCACATCAACGAGGACCAGCGCGACCGCTTCCTGCGCAAAGTTCGGAGCGCCCTGTGGACGCTTCGCGGCAAGAACCTCGGCGTTCTGGGTCTAGCCTTCAAAGGCGGCACCGACGACATTCGCGAATCGCCAGCCGTCCTGATCGTGCAGGCACTCTTACAGGAAGGTTGCAAGATCACGGCTTACGACCCGGCTGCCATGGACCGCACTCAGGAGCTCATGACTCCTGGTCTTAAATTTGCCAACTCTTCCTACGAAGCTGCAAATGGTGCAGACGCCTTGCTGATCCTTACGGAGTGGGAGGAGTTTGCCAACCTCGATCTGCACCGCCTGAACCAGGAACTCAAGTATCCCATCGTGATCGACGGTCGCAACCTGTATGATCCCGAAGTAATGGCAGCCAACGGCTTCACCTACTACTCTGTGGGACGCGCAGCCGCGCACCCGGACGGCGTCCCGGTCACAGCTCAGCGAAACGGCATAAAAAAAGCATGAGCCAACGACGCGCTCTGGTCACCGGCGGCGCCGGTTTCCTGGGATCTCATCTCTGTGATGCTCTGCTCGGCGAGGGCTGGAGTGTTGTTGTCGTTGACAACCTGTTGACCGGACGACGCTCGAATCTCTCCCATCTTACCAACGACTCGCGCTTTGAATTTATAGAAAAAGACATATGCGAACCCTTCGACGTGGGCAAAGTCGACTTCGTTTTTCACTTCGCGAGCCCGGCCAGTCCGGTGGATTACACCATCCACGGAATCCCCACGCTGAAAGTAGGTTCGCTCGGAACTTTTCACGCCCTCGATGTTGCTCACAAATACGGCGCGAGGTATCTTGTCTCGTCCACTTCGGAGTGCTACGGTGACCCACTCGAGCATCCGCAGAAAGAGACTTATTGGGGCAACGTGAATTCTATCGGCCCCCGCTCGGTCTATGATGAAGCCAAGCGCTTCTCTGAATCCGTCACCATGGCCTATCACCGCTATTACAAAGTGGATACGCGCATCGTACGGATATTCAACACCTACGGCCCCAGGATGCAATTGAATGATGGCCGCGTCGTTCCGAACTTCATGAAGCAGGCTTTGCGCGGCGAAGACATGACCGTCTACGGCAATGGCAGCCAGACTCGGAGCTTCTGCTACGTGAGCGACGAAATTGACGGCTTTATTCGCCTCGGAAAATCTTCCGAGCATCTGCCGGTCAACATTGGCAATCCAAACGAGTTCACCATCCTGGAATGCGCGCAGCACGTCATCAACGTGACGGGATCGAAAAGCAAAATCACTTACGAACCTCTGCCCGAGGACGATCCCAAACAGCGCCGTCCTGACATTACTAAGGCTCGCCGGTTGCTCGGCTGGGAGCCTAAGGTGGATTTGGAAACCGGCTTAAGAATGTCGCTGGATTACTTTCGGAAAGCCGTAGCCGAAGAGGTCACCAAAGCTAAGTAATCGGACCGACGAGATCGCCTTACCGGGGGTGGGCCCAGCCTTTTGACGCCGTTGGCATCGCCAATACAGTGGGTTGGCCCGCGGTTCCGAACGGGAAGGGAAAACCGAGAAAGGTGGGCCACCAGCCGGAGAATATCAGAAATATCAAAAAATGACTCGGTTTGTAACCAGCTGTCGTTCCATTTTGGCTGGGGATTGGGCCCGCCCAGATTGGTCGCGAAACTGGGGAACGTCCCGTCTTTCCCCGAGTTCCCACGAGTTTCCCGAAAATCATGCCAACACACGTTGTTTTCGAGCTTTGGAGTTATCTGTTTAAACAGTTACTTTAGCTGACATTTCGAGATAGAATCGGTGCAAGGACCTGCTGGACGGCCCAGCACTTGGTGCATGGAAAAATTAGAGCCCGTTCTTAGCTACGAGACACAGGGTTTTGTTCACCTTCCGGGGATTCTCGAACCGGCGTTCCTGGCAAGGATGAAGGCGGCATTCGACCGCGCAATCGCGAGGCACACCGAGAAATGGCTCGCGGCCGGGGAGGCCGCAACGCCTTCGTTCGATCTCCCCCACATCCTGGATGAGGACGACGTCTTTGTCGACCTCGTCGACTTGCCGACGGTGTTCCCGTTGTTGGTTGAAATCCTCGGCTACGATATTCAACTCATCATCGCGCAGGCCAGAGTATTTCGTCCGGCCCTGACATTCGTTCCTCCGTGGCACTCCGATCTGGATGGGGTCCGAGGAATCGATCCTGGGATGAACCCGCATTTCATGGCCAAGATCCACTTTTATCCGGAAGACTTGACTCCCGCGCAGGGTTGCCTCGCCTTCATTCCAGGCAGTCATCGCTATTCTATTGGTACCCCGAGACCCAGGATCACCTACAGCCAGGATTCCCCGCTATTCAAGAAGATTGTGCCCAAGGCGGGAGACGCGGTGCTGTTCAATCCTCACATTTTTCATATGTGCTTGGACAACTTGAGTGCGTATGTGCGCAAGTCCCTGATCTACACCTACGGTCATTTTTGGATGAAGAACTATCCGAGCGCCGTTCCTACCCACCTGGAACGAGTGGCGACTACACATCAGAGGAAACAACTCTTTGGTCTTCGCACCGGTTCGCGCGGAGACCACTTTGATCAATCCCTCTTAAACCAGAGCATGACGAAAGAAGTCGACGGTCTGCTGGAGAGCGGGCGGAAGTTGCTCTCCAAGGCGAAACAACTCTACTTCATCAAACCCTCAAACCAATAAAAGTTGGCCGTCCATTGGGAAGTTACCTTCAAAGACGGCGCTGATTAACCCCAACTCCAGGGTTACTCGTGGCCCCGGCCCGAGCAGAAGAACGTTCCGCCTCAGAAAATCCTTGCCCTTGAAATTTTGATAAACAATGCAGGACATTCTGATTGATCAGTCCATACAGAAATTGAGATACTCCAACTCAAACGCCATCCGATGCCTATTTTAGTGAGAAATCAACAGCCGGGGCCGGCTGTCGAGCAGTTCTCAATTTCCGACTTTGCCTTATTCGCTGCTCTGCGCTGCGGCCGCCACAAAGTCAATCAACTGCTGCACACCGTGCCGTTCATCCTTTGTGTTTAGATGGAACGATACCCCCATCCCGTAGCCGGGATGCGAGGACTTCACCAAACCGCTCAAACGCAACTTCATCTCGTGCGTTCGCACCACAATCTCCACCGCGGAGCCGGCGACAAAGGCCAGCGGCATTTCAAGGTAGCATCCTCCCGGACTCAGATCGCTGAGGTGAGAATAGTTGCGTACCGAACTTCCCTGCTGGTAAACCTCAGCCCCCAGACGGCATGCATATCGGGTTTGTCCACGGCGGTTGCTGGGTTCGTTGCGCAGCCGGGCGACAGCTTCTCCCTCGCTGCTATCCACGTCTTGTTTCTTTCCGCGCGCCGTCGCCGGGGACCCGTCATCACTTGGCCGGATCGAGTGTTCAACTTGCACATCTTCCGAAGCCAGTTGTTGCATCGGCGCTTCTGCCAAATTGATCTGCAACCACTCGCGTAACACTCGCCGCGAAGCTTGTGGTACATCCACAAACTGAATGCCCGCGCGCCCATTCCAATCCTGCCAGACGATCTGACCCGAAAGCCTCACGCTTGCGGTTTGTCCCGGCAGTTGAAACTGGAAATAGACTTTGCAAGTGGGCGGCAACTTCTTGCCAAAGTTCACCGCCATTCCATCTTCCGCCAAATCGACCAGCGTGGCGCGCGCTTGTTCCACTCCCGCATAGTCAATGGTGGCGTGCGCATGTACCGCGGAGCGCGCCTTGCGGCGTTTATCCCGGTACAGCACGCTCTGCGCCGCCCGCAAACTGCTTAGCGCTCGATCGTAGGAAACTGGCTTGTACAACACGAAGTTCACGCCCAGAGAAAACAACTCCCGGATGTTTTCTTGCCCGATAACCACGGCTACCGCGAGGGCAGTCTGGTTCAAAAGTGAGGAGCGGCTCTCCTGCAATAAAGAAACGACCTCGGCTTGCGTCTCGCAGTCGAGAATGATCAGGTCAAAGCGCTCTTGTGCCAGCCGCACGGCCGCACGCCCGGGGTCCGAGCACAACTCCATCCGAATGCCAAGCTCTTCGAGGACGTGCTTCAGCACTTCCGCTGAAGTCTTGTCCATGCAAACCAGGAGTGAAGAGAGATTCATACCTACGAGCATCCTAGGATCACCGCCGTTCGTACGACAAGTTACCGGAGTCACGGCTCCATTCGAGACACGATCTTGGCAAATGTTAAGCTCGTGTTCCTAGCGAGTGACTATCGTCACCATCGCTAGCCTAGGACAACGTGCACTCGCTAAACCAGGGGTTTGACCATATTCTCCAGAATCGGGTCCTCATTTTTTGTACTATTCCCATCGTCGGCCATTTTCCTTAAAGTTTCGGCTTAACATAAATTAAAGCGGTCCAGCCTCGCACCTATGAGCTCACATTCTCCATCAGTGCCGGATCTTCAGCAGCAAAGCCGAACTGCACTCCGCCTTTGGATTGCGTTCACTCTCTGCGCTCTTGTCGCTATCGGCCAGTTCTTCATCCCCGCATTCATCATTCGTCCATTCCGTTATCAGGCGCCGCGCGCACTCTTCATAGCAATGGCGCTGCGCCAGCGTGCCCCTGCAGGCACGCTGATCGCTGGTCTCGCCTGTTTGTTCATCGCCGTAGCGTTGTGGAGAACCGCCAGCCGGTGGCGAAGAGCTGTTCTGGCTCTCACGCTCATCGCCGTTGCGCTATCCGCGGCCATGGCGCGACTGAACTATTTTGAGTGGATGTTCCATCCCATCGCCAGCCAGCAGTTCCTCGCGCAATCCGAGAGCAAGCTCGATCCAAAAGAGATGATCATGGCGGTCCGCCTTGGCGACGAGGCCCGTGCCTATCCCATCCGCCAGATGGCCTATCATCACATCCTCAATGACGTCGTTGGAGGGGTGCCGATCGCCGTGACTTATTGAACGCTCTGCCACACCGGTCTGGTGTGGACGCGAACTGTGAGCGGACGAGTGCTGCATTTCTATCTCGCGGGGATCAACAACCAGAATTTCCTGATGCGCGATCGGGAGACCGGAACCTGGTGGCAGCAGATCACCGGCAAAGCCGTCTATGGCCCCCTGCGGGGCTCAGCCCTGCAACTCGTCCTCAGTGATGAACTCACTTTTGGGCAGTGGAGAGCCGAATCTCCCGCCGGCCAAGTGCTCGCGCCCGTGGCCAAATATACGAAAGACTATGACAGCAATTGGGAGCCTGATGTCGCCAAGCTTCCCGTCGTCATCAGCTTTCCAGGCACGGAATCGAAGTCGCGACGACGTTGTCATCGGACTCACCGTCGGCGGCACCGCGCGCGCCTATCCCTGGGAAAGTTTCGCGACAGAATCGCCGATTGTTGATCGCGTGAACGGCATGCCGTTGCTTCTTCTCCTCGGACCCGATCGGAAATCCTTCCGCGTTTTTGTCAGCCGTATTGATGGCCACGACACCGAATTCTTTCTGCAATCCAACGCCGACGTTCAGGCTGGGCAAAAAGACTGGAATCTGCTCGATACCACAACCGCCAGCCAGTGGAATTTTCAAGGCTGCGCGACCTCTGGTCCCGCTCAGGGGAAATGCCTGGACCGTGTTCCCGCCCTGAAGGACTATTGGTTCGACTGGCGCAACTACCATCCCGACACCAGCGTCTATAAACACTAGCTCGGATTGATCTAGACTCTTTAGGCATGGGGCCGATTTTGCAATAACGTTTCTGAGCAGACGTTCGCCAGGAGGATTCATCAGTGCCGGAAATTCACGCCATCTTTTGGGACGTAGGAGGAGTTCTCCTCAGCAATGCCTGGGATCGCACCGAACGTGCTGCGGCGATCGAACATTTTCATCTCGACGAAGAGGACTTTCACGCGAGGCACGAAATGGTCGTCTCGTCATTCGAGCGCGGAAGGATCTCGCTCGACGAATATCTGGATCGGACAGTTTTTTACCGCGACCGTTCGTTCACCCGCGGGCAGTTTCGCGATTACATGTTCTCGTTGTCGCGGCCGATGCCGGAAGTTCTTGCTTTTGCCCGCGCTCTCGCCGATTCCCACAAGTTTTTCATGGGAACGATCAACAACGAATCGCGCGAGTTGAATCTGTACCGCATTGAGAGGTATGGATTGCGAACGATATTCGGCTTGTTTATCAGCTCCTGTTTCGTTGGCTTGCGCAAGCCCGAGAGCGGCATTTATCGCCTCGCAATCGAGACCACGCAGATAAATCCAGAAGGGTGCTGTTTCATCGACGACCGCGCCTTGAATCTGGAGTGCGCAGCCAAAATGGGCATGCAAACTATCCAGATGAAAACGTTGGAGCAGTTGCAGAAAGACTTGGGGAGGCTTGGCGTGAAGCAGTGAGGGGTCCGGGGGTCTTAAGTGTTGGGGCAACATCCAAAGAGCTGGCGCGTGAGACTTAACGCCCAGGAGCTAAGCCTACGCCGGGGCAGCTAGCCCTTGCGCGGCAATCCCTTCGATGCCGCCGGAATGACAGCCTTAGGAGCGTCAGGTTCCGGATTGGTGAGAGTAAGGTCGCTTGACCAACACTCTGAAATCAATTTCCACTCCCCTCCGCTCTGCTTGGCAAAGACCCAGAGATATTTGCCACGTTCTTCGCGGCGACTTCCCGCTATGCCGGGAACCAGGGCACTATAGCGTCCCACTTCATGAGCCAAGTCGCCAACCACCTCGACGCGCATCGGTTCAAGCGCTACCTCTCCTAAGCCGGACTCCAGCGCCGAGAAGAAGAACTCGCGCACCGCGGCCGCGCCACGAAGTAGAGGAACGTTGGATCGCACGACTAATGCATCTGGGGAATAAAGTTCGATCAACTCGTCGAGTTGCCGTGTGTTGCACGCCAAAACCCATTCCTGCGTGAGACGTCGAACCGCAGCCTCGCTACGGCTCATTGGTTCGCCCTTGGCGGCAGCAGCGATACGGAGGCGGTCGGCTTCGCGCGCGCTCTCGGGAGCATTGACTCGCGGCGCGGCGGCGTCCACACCGCCGGAGAAATAGTGGTGATGGTAATGATGATGGTAGTGGTGCGTCCCGGAAGAAGCGTGCTCCGACCCATGAGGCCCTTGCGCTTGCTCCGTCGCCGATACCTGACCCTCAGTGAGTTCTCTGGCGAAGTCCGGCAACTCCAGATCAGATGATTCCCGCGTGGGAAACTCAAGACCAGGCGAGTCAGAACTTGCAGCATCGAGAGCGTTCGATTGCGCTGCAGCGGCTCTTACAGGAAGGCCGCACATGCCGCAAAACCTGGTACCCTCCCGATTCGAATGTCCGCAAGAAGCGCAGGTGGTGGAGGAGCTGAAAGTCGTTTGCGCTGTGGTTTCCTCCACTGCTAGTTCGGAGTCCATTTTCATGGTGAGGCGCTGCATCGCTTGCAGAGCCGCCGTAATTGCCTCCTGATTCGGCTTTGACCGCGGCATCTCTTCTGCGGACGCCTTGTTTGGGCCAACAGCGGGCGCTAAGTCGTCAGACGCCGGCGAGGTAGTCAGGCCCGATGGCTTAACAGGTTTCTTGTCTTTATCCACGATTCAGACCGCCCTGTTCTTGGGTAGAGTAATGATTCATTCTAGCCTAGGCAGCGCGCATTACCGTTGTGAGAATTCGATCTTCCCTTCGGATTCCGTAGGCACTCCATTGCAGGTTGCCGGACGATAACGCCAGGCACGCACGGTTTGCAGAATGTTTCGGTCATACGCTCGGCCTGCGCTCTGCAGAATGAGAGGAGAATGTACACGGCCGTCAGCGCCGACGATGAAGCTAATCTTGACCTTGTTGCCCGCAGCCGCCGGAATTATCAGCGGATCGGGCGTAGTAAGGGCCTCAGGAAGCTGAGTATTTTCACAACGCGCACTCGCATGCGTTATGTCGCTGAACTCGGAGGCGCGGGTGGGACTGTTCCATAGTCTTTTTTCGCGCTGTTGTATCACCACATGGAGAAAATTCGGAGAAGGGAACTGCACGGAGGCGGTGGCGGGGATTGCGAAAATCAAGAAACATGGCCAGAATAAACGAAGCATCTTGCAACCCTCAGCGGAGCGACCTCTCCCGCTTGTACTCTCTCCTCGCAGGTCTAGGGCCAGGGCACACCTACTTAAATCATTGCTTTATCAATGATTTGCCTTTGATTCATGACATTCATGGTTTACCTCAGTGAAGATCCTTGCACATCTCGTCCCAGTTAAGCGTTATGAAGAATGCAGCATGAGCAAGGTGATTTCAGGCGGGCAATTCAAGCGGACGGGGATGGTAACGGTTCCCAAGCCTGCGTTGGTATAGAGGCTCATTTTACCTACGCGGTAACTCCCCAGAACGTATTTCCGGGCCATTTCAGGCAAGTACAAAGCAGGAAGCAAGGGAAGTCTTACCTGCCCGCCGTGCGAGTGTCCGGAGAGCTGCAGATCGACAGGAAACCTGCAGGCTACATCGGCGAAATCCGGTTCGTGCGCGAGCAGGACCACAGGTTCGCCTGCGGGAATGCCACGCAGAGTTTTACCGAGATCGGCGGTTCCGCTGATCACATCGTTGATGCCGGCGAGCCAGAAGCGCCCGCCATTACGCTCGATGGCGATGGACTGATTGGCCAGCGTGCGGATGCTCTCGGCTTGAAGGGCGCGGGTTACGTGCACCGGGTCGGTTTCGAAGTCGTGATTGCCGAGAACCGCCCACAAACCTTGAGGTGCTGTCATCTGGTGAAGCAGGCGAGCGCACGGTTCGGCATCGAGCGCTGCCTCGGCGTGGCTTCCACTCAGCGGCACCGAAACGAAGTCTCCGGTGAGAACGATGAGGTCGGGATGCAGGGAGTTCACCATCGGAACGGCAGCATGTAGTGGGTCGACGGAGAAATAAGGATCGTAATGAAAGTCACTGAGCAGCGCGATGGTGAAACCATTCATCTGCGACGGCCAGCGGGACAGCCAAAACTGCTGCCGCATAATGCGAGGGCGATTTGGCTCCATCAAGACTGCGTCGCCAGTAATCGCCAGCGTGCCCGTGGCGGCCGCTCGGTAGAGAAATTGCCGTCTTGTGATGGGGGCTAGAGGCAAACGGAAGTTACTCGGATGGCACTGACAGAAACTGCATCCACATCAACAGCATACCCGACCGGCGCGATAAAGGTCGCGAGCAGTCTCGTGACGCTAGGATGGCTTGCATCAACCACGTCAGGTAGACTCTCACATCGAAAACCTCACCTTGCGTGATCAAAAGTTGAAGGTGGCCACCAAATCAATGCGCCGATTGGCGGCACCGTTCGAATAAGGGCCGCCCGTCGCCAGCCCATTCGGAGCGTCAAAAAATCGTGAACCTAAAATGCCACTCGGGTTTCCGAAGTTGACTTTATTGAAAATATTGCGCCCGTAGGCGCCGAACGTGACACTGTAGCGGCGGTCAGAGCCACCGCCGGACATTCCTCCCGGACCGCCTCCAAACAGCGGTCCGCGTGGCCCGCTCCCCCCGCCGCCACGCCCGCCGCCGCCTCCACCGCTACCGCCGGGTCCACCCCCCGGTTGATTGCCGGAGGCACGAGTGGTCTTGGGACCAAATCCAAATGTCCGGGTAAGCCGCAGATTCACGGTGGCGTGCGACGGGCCAGTGGCGTAGTTGATGGGAACAATTCTTTCGCCGGCAGTGGGAGCCGCATCGAAAGTTCCGAGCGGCGTGCAATATATGTTTGAAGTCGGTGTCAATGTCGCAGATGAGGCGCATGTGGCAGTTGAGACCAGCCCGGGGCGATCATTGAAGATGGAGTCGTCGTTGAGGTCATTTCTTGTGGTGAGATTGAAGGGAGTCCCAGAGCTTGCAACGATGAAGGGACTCAAGCGGAAATTGTAGGGAAGCCCGAAGGAACCGCCTAAGAAGAAGCGATTCCGGAAGTCAAAGGAAGCGCGGCCATAGTCGGCGCTAATGTTGTAAGAGTTCGAAGGAAAACTAGAGACGCCGGAGGTGTCGCTGTTGGCGTAGTTAAGCACATAGTAGCCGAAGAGCTGAACCTTCGATCCGACCCGCCAGTTAGTATTGGCGATTAATTGATTCTGCCGGAAGACCGCATCGGAAACGTAGCGGTAAAGATTTTCGGTAGGCGTCGGGCACGTGGGATTGCACGGAGTTCCGGGGTAAGGAGCGTTGACGTTGATGGTAAGCAACTGATCAAAGCCGCGAGAATTTAAATACGTCACATTCAGGGTTGAGATCTTGGTGAGTTGCCGCTCCACGCTGATTGCCGACTGCAATGTGTAGGGCGCATGCAGGCGCGAACTAATCTGGTAGATCGTGGGAGTCGCAGGTACAACCGCGCCAGTGCAAGCGGACAAATCAGTAAGCGACGGGCACTTGGGATTGTCGATGACGAACTGTTCCTGCACGACGCCGTTCAAACGCTCCGCTTGCAGGATTTGAGCTTCCATAAAGCGATCATAGAAAATGCCGAAGCCGCCGCGCAGAACAACCTTGGGCGGAGCGCTTTTGCCTCCCACTCCCCAGGCAAATCCAAGACGCGGCGCCCAGTCTGCGTGATCTTGAATCCCCGTTTGAGTTTCGTAGCGCAGACCGTAACTGAGAGTGAGATTGGAACGTAACTTCCAATCGTCCTGGTAGTACAGGCCCGTATCGAAATTTCCTACCATCAGCGGTGGGCTCCCCACCGTATAAGTAAGTTGAGTTGCGATCGGGACGGAAGCGTTTCCGGCGTTCTGAATCGCGGTCGCATAGGAAATTGGGCACGGCGCTTGCCCCGGAGTCGGCACACAAGTCGTTTCCTGCGAGGTGGGGAGAAGTGATGAAAAGGTAAATTCGCCGTTGAAGCCGGAAGTGGAGCTATTCGCATCTCGTACGCCGCGCAGCCGCGCCCCAAACTTTACGGCGTGATTGCCGTGGATTATGGAAGTGTAGTTCTGTAACTCGTAGTGATCCTGGTGATCCAGAGTGTTGCCCTGGTTGTTGCCTCCGCCGTCGAAAGATCCCAGGACGTTGATCGTGGGCTGGGAATTCAAAGCGAACTGATTATCCAGTTCTCGCAAATACTGGAAGCGGGTTTCATTCACGATCTTCGTGCCAAAGACTTGGGTGTCGCTGATTTGCAGCGTGTGCTCGGTGGACTCCGAGTTGTAACCCTGCGTCGGTAAGGTGAATTGGCCGATCCCCTCGTTATCGTCGGTATCGCGGTAATACTGATAGCGCACGGTGAGAGTGTTATTTTTGCCGAGCTGGTAATCGATACGCGGCGTGACGCTGGTTCGATGTCTCGGAAAGGGCACAGCTTCGATCAATGGCGTCTCGGTGAGGGTCGTCGGATCGAGCGTGATGGCATTCACGGCGCTGAGATCGTTGATATTTCTGCGCTGGACGTCGAAGAAGAATGAAGCTTTCTTGTTGATCGGCCCACCGATGTTGCCGCTGAATTGAGTGGAATCATAACCGGGCTGATTGGCTCCGCCGAATGGATTGGGCGAATTGAAGGCGGAATCGTTTCCATTCACCATGAACTGACCGTGAAATTTATCGCTGCCTGGCTTGGTAAATACTTCAATGCGGCCATAGCCCAACTTGTCGTATTCGGCGGAAAACGGATTCTGGTTAATGCGGATTTCGCGAATGGACTCTTTGGGAGGGAGTTGGCCGGCGGTGAAACCGTCGATGTAAAGCTGCCCCCCATTCGGTCCGGCGGATGGTCCGGCAAGAGCCTGCAAGTCCGTAAGCAATTCATCGGGATCGTCGGGCAAAGCTTCCAATTCTTTGCCTGTGATGGTGATGGCGCCGGCATTGTTGGCGGGATTGACATCCACCATGGGCGCAGTGTCAGAGACTTGAATCTCTTGCTGCTCAACCTCAATGGCCATCGGCACATTCAATCGCATCGGTTGACCCGCAATGACTACGTTATCGTTTTCGTAAACAGCGAATCCCGGAGCGACAACGTTCAGTGTGTATTGCCCCGGAGCCAGGCCCTTGAATTCATACTCCCCCTGTCCGTTGGATTGCGCTGGAATGGGCTGGGAAGAAGCAGCAGCGGGCGTGAGGGCAACGTTAGCATTTGCGATTGCGGCGCCGGAAGGATCGGTGACCTGTCCGCGTAACGCGCCTGAAGCGGGCTGCGCTGCGTTCTGGGACACGCCGGTCTGGGGGGAAGAAGACTGGGCAGCTGCAAATGCCGCGCAAGCGTACAAAGAAACAACCAATGTCAAACACAGATACTTCCGTAAGGTCATCCAATATTCCAATCCATAATCAGCAGATGAAGAAAATTCAGCGCAACTCCCCCTTCTGTAAAAACGGACTACGGCCCACCGTTGTCGCCTGCAGGAGCGCTCAGGCTCCAGGGAGAAAGTATCGAGGAACTGCTGGCGCTAGGTGCGGCCTGGAGAATCGGCTCCACGCCGCTGAGTAGGGTAATGGCGGTCGCTGCTCCTTCCGTGCCCTCCGTGGAGACCATCACCACCGCGTCCCCTTTGTGCAGATCAGAGAGGGAAGCAGCGGGAAGGCGGCTAAGCACCTGCTGAAAATCAGGTGGCCCACCGGAATGGCCGCCTGGACCACCCCCGGTCGGTCCTGTCGCACCGCCCGCCGAATGCGCAGTCTGGCCGCTTGCGGCGGAAGCCGAGGATGCGCCTTCGCCTCGGGCCGCACCCTTCAAGCGCAGTGCGATCCGTTGTGCCACCTCCGGAGGCAAGTGTCGAAGCTGCGAGTCGGGCGTTACCTTTATGACCATGTTCTTTTTCGATAACAAATCATGAACGCTGAGTGTCGACGAACTTGCATCGACCGAGTTAACGGTTCCGGCAATGTTGCGAAATGCTCCGGAAACGATTTCTTCAGCCGTAAGTGTGGTTCCATCGGCGCTTCGGTCGCCACGCGCTCGCACCTGATCGCCGGGATGACTTTCGGAAAGCGTGCTGGGCTTAGCGTCGTCAAATTTCACCGAGTCGGGCGCGTACCGCCGAATCAGCGTAGATTTGGAGGCTTGGACAATTACATCGTTGCCCCGCACGGTGATCGTCATCGTTCCCGCCGCCGCATCCACGCTTTTGGCGAGTCCATCCACTCCACGCTTCTGCCAGTCGTGCAGATCCTGCTCGTGCCGCGCCGCGAGGTCCGAGCTCTTCATCACGACGATGGACGAAGCCGCAAGCGACGCTTTGTCGTCAGTGAGCTTGCCACCAACCAAAATCCGGTCGCCGACCTGAATATCCTGCAACGGGATCGAGGTTGCATTTTTCAGATTCTTCTCCCCGGGCCCGATTCGAACGATACGGGTTGAAGGCTGCACCGCAACGTTCATGTCGGAGCCAGAATCCGGGGCCAATGTAATGGCGGATCCGTTGATGGCTTTGACAGAGCCAATGGCCCTGCTGGCGGAACCGGCCTCCTGAGCCTCTAATCTGGAAGGCGTGGCGGAGCATAAGAGAACGAAGAGAACGCTCGCTGCAATCGCCATACCAGCTATCGTCCCGAAAAGCCTCTTTCCCGTTGCGTTCATACCTCCATTTAATTTACATCTCCAGAACCACAAAACGGGGGATTTACAAAGTTTTACTTCGATGTGGAGTTTGTTACAGAGAGACACACCTCCGTAACAGGGCGAAGGTCTACGTGGGCAGTTATTCTGCGATCAGCAGGTTTTCCGCGAATGGCCACTGGTCATCGACCCATTGGACTTCGCAGCGAAAACCAGCGGTGCGTGACATCTCGCACACATCTTCCAGGGAATACTTATGGCTGCTCTCGGTCCAGATGGTTTCGCCTTCGAGAAACTCGACGTCCACCTCCGCTGCGGGAATATTGACGGTCTGGTTTCGCATCGACCGGAGATGCATTTCGACACTGCGCGAGTGTTGGTTGATCTTGGCGACATGTTCGAAATGTACGAGGTCGAAATCAGCTCCTAATTCGCGATTGATACGGACTAGCAAATTCAGATTGAACGCTGCGGTCACACCCAGTTCGTCGTCGTAAGCCGCGAGCAGTTGGGAGCTGGATTTTTCCAGATCGGTGCCGAGCAGAAGAAAGTCCCCGGGCTGCAGAATCCGGCGGACCTGATGCAAGAATTTGAGGCCCGCCATGCGGTCGAAGTTTCCAATCGTGCTCCCAAGGAAAAGCACGAGAAGATGCTGCCCAACTCGACGCTGCGCTGCCACTTCCAGAAGTCCATCGAGATACTCGCGCTCGAAGCCAAGGATGCTGATGCAATCGATGTCGCTGAGTTCTCGCTCGCACATGGCAAGAGCCGTTGGAGAAATTTCGATGGGATAGTAGCGTGTGTTACGCTGCCGCCGGCAAAGAGCCTCGAGGATCTGGCGGGTCTTCCGGCCACTACCGCTGCCCAGTTCCGCGACAGCGACTGGGGTTGCGAGACGGTCAACAATGTCCCCTGCGTGGCGCCTCAGCAAGCGCTCATCGGCGCGCGTGAGGCCATACTCCGGAAGGTGGCTGATCACTTCAAACAACGCGGAACCGACGTCGTCGTAGAGATATTTCGAGAGCAGTTCCTTCTGACCTGTCTTGGTCAGTCCGGCGCGAACGTCGGCGGCAAATTCATCCGCTGTGTTGGAAGTGATTGCGTGAACGAGCATGGTGACAGCTCCTTATTCGAGTCAGCGGCTTACACAGCGAAAGCCGGTATAGATGTATTGGTAGTGCGCCTGAAACCAGTTGCGGAACGTGCCTCGCAGTATGCTTGCCGCTGTGCGCGAAGATCCACCTTTCATGACAAAGTGCTTGCCATCGAAGAAGTCGGCGGAATATCCACGGTAGAACGGGAACGGTTTGAATCCCGGGAAGGGGGCGAACTTGGTGGACGTCCACTCCCAGCCATTGCCGACCATGCCTTGGACACCGAAAGCACTCTCGCCGGCGGGAAATGCGTTGACCGGCGCCGGATCCCATCGATGAAAATCGAAGTTGCCGAATTCTGCAGCAGGAGTTTCGTTCCCCCAGGGAAACGCGCGCTGCTCGCCGTGCGGAGTGCAATATGCCGCTCTCTGCCACTCGGCTTCGGTGGGTAACGACTTCCCTTCCCACTTGGCATAGGTCTTCGCTTCCGCCTGACTAACATAGACCGGCCAATCAAGGGGAAGCGGAAGGTCGCGGAACATAGCGCGATACGACCACTGATCGCCATTCCGTTTCCAGAAAGCGGGATGCGAGATTCCGTGCTGCGACTTCCAGTCCCAGTCTTCGACGGGGCCATCGCTCCACAACTCGCGATTTTCATATCCGCCGGCGGAGACGAATTCGAGGTACTGACGATTGGTTACTTTGTAGCGATCGATGGCGAATGCGGGAACGTCGACGGCGAGAGCTTCATACTCGTTGTCCCAGCCAAAATTACCGTCGGTGCGATGAAGGCCTAGCGTAACCTGGCCGGCGGGAATTTCTATACTGCCTTGATTCACTTGAGGAGTTACCAGGATCGGAGATTCGGAATGCTGAACCTTCCGATCGAGCGGCAATTGATGCAGCATGTAAGCCAGCGTTTCCGCGTGCATCAAACGGTGTTCGATGGCCACACTAAGCAGGGTACTTAGCGAGAACCCGTCTCTTCCTGAAGAATTGAAAAGTGCATCGGGCAACTTGTCGTCGATGAGAAAGCGGATTTTTCTGACATATTCCTGGACGGCAGCAATCGATGGCCACTCCGAAGGCTGATCGGTGGGCAGCCCGCCTCCGACCGGATCAATGCCGAAGGCAAATAGTCGGTCAAACTCGGGGTGAAAGCTCTTCAGTCCGAATACGCATTCATGGAAGAGGTTCCAATCGAAAGCTTCGAGATGCCCGATATAGAAGACAATGCGGTGGCGTTCTGCGATAGGACGCTCGTAGCGCGAGTCCGGATTCACGATGGTAAAGAGATCATCGGTTCTTTGACGAGCGCCTGCTAGTTGTTCGATCAGGTGCTGACAAGTAGCCGCGTCGGTGGAAGTGATGGGCATGCCAATCTCCTAAATCTAGTGCGGAATCGGTAAAGGAACCGGTACCGCAGTTCGACGATTCTATCCGTCTCCGGACCCGAGTACCATAGGGCAATGGCTCTTCCGGTATTCCATGTTGACGCGTTCACAACAATCGCCTTCGCAGGCAACCCCGCGGCGGTATGCCCTCTTGCGGATTGGTTAGATGACGGGTTCTTGCGAGAGGTCGCCGCCGAAAATAATCTTTCTGAAACGGCATACTTCGTGCCTCGCGGCGATCGTTACGAATTGCGCTGGTTTACACCCCGCTGTGAGGTGAAGTTATGCGGGCACGCGACGCTGGCTTCGGCTTTTGTCTTGATGACTATCCTTGAACCGGGGCGCGAATCGATACCCTTCGAAACGCGTTTCAGCGGTCCGCTGACGGTTCGCCGCGATGGCGCGTTGCTGGCAATGGACTTCCCGGCTCTGGCACCTTGGGTTTGCACGGCCCCGCCAGCGACCTTACATGAAGCTTTGGGAAAAGATCCTGCTGCAGTCATGCAAGTCGAGGACAACTACTTCGCAGTATACGAACGCGAGGAGGACGTAAGGGGCATCCGTCCCGACTTCAGGCTGTTGGAGAAACTGCATCCGGCCGGAGTCGCTATCACGGCTCCGGGGGTTGATTCTGATTTCGTATCCCGCTACTTCGCGCCCAGCTATGGTTTTGCGGAAGATCCCGTGACTGGCTCAACGCATTGTTCGCTGGCGCCTTTTTGGGCAGAACAACTGGGCATGACGAGTTTGCACGCGCGCCAGCTGTCGGAGCGCGGCGGTGAATTGTGGTGCGAAGTCAGAGGGGATCGAGTGATTCTGAAAGGTAATGCCGTGCTGACCCTGCAAGGCAAACTGCTGATTTAAGGAAACAACTTGTGCGGGTTTGCCTACTGGACCAATCCCTTGCTGTGCAGGAATTGATGCGCGACGTTTTTTGCGTCTTGGTGCTGGGCGTCGAGAGCGTAATTTAGTTTCTGCATCTCCTGATCGGAAATCTTGCCGCCCAACGCCGCGATCGCTTGGGAAACCTCAGGGTGCTCCTGCAACGTCTGCAACCGAACCACGGCGACCGCCTCGTAGGGAGGAAAGTAGTGGCGGTCATCTTCGAGCACAAACAAGTCCAGAGCAGGAATCAGGCCATCGGTGGCATTGCCGGCGGCGATGTCAATCTGATGGTCTTTCAAGGCGGGCGCCAGCAATCCCAGATCCATGACACGCGGCGGTGCGGCGAAGTCGAGGCCATAAGCCGCTGCCAGTCCGGCGTATCCGTCGGGACGCTCCATGAATTCGTATCCGAATCCGGCGCGCCAGTGCGGAGCGAACGCAGCTGCTTGCGATAATGTTTTCAGATTCAGGCGACGAGCATCATCGCCGCGAATTTCCATAGCGAAAGTATCGTTGAATCCGAAAGGGGGACCAAGGGTCAGCCCGAAACGCTTTTCGTACTCCCGCTTGACCTGTGGATAGACCTGAGATTTATCGCCAGCCACTTTCTGCTTGAGGATGGCTGTCAACGCCGTGCCCGTGTATTCGGGATAGATATCGATACGGCCCGCCAGCATCGCCTGCTGGCAAATATAAGTTCCTGCGAGATAGAAGCGACGTTCGACTTTAACCTGAGAGCGCGATTCAACCAGTTGGGCCAACAGTTCGCCCAGCATCAGGGACTCGGTAAAGTTCTTGGAGCCGATCACAACGCGATCGGAATGCGACGGGGCGCACGAAGGCAGAAGGAGAGCCAATAAGACTGTGCAGATCGCGATCCCGTATTGTTTCTCTTGAAAGTGCCCTTGCCGATCCTTTCCCGTGGAGTCCGTTTTCATCGCATCCAGTCTCATCGCGTCCGCAGACGCCTTTCCAGCAATCCCAAACCGAAATCTGCCGACAACGCCATGATTGCCGCTGGAATAGCTCCAGCCAAAATAAGTTGGTTGTTCACCATGGCAAGGCCGCGGAAGATGAATTCGCCCAAGCCGCCTGCGCCGATTGCGGCAGCGATGGTGGCCAGTCCCACAGATACGACCACTGCTACTCGGATGCCCGAAAGAATCACACTCATTGCAAGGGGCAGCTCCACTTGAAACAGAAGTTGACGGTCGGTGAGTCCCATGCCACGCCCGGCTTCGACTACCGAGGCGTCGACGCCGCGAATTCCGGTGTAGGTATTGCGAATCACCGGCAAGAGTGCATAGAGAGTCAGTGCCAGAATGGCTAAGCGATCGGCGCGGGCTCCGATCCAGGGTACAGGCAGCAAGAAACCAAACAGGGCAAGGCTCGGAACTGTCTGGATAATGTTTGCGGTTCCCAACACCGGCTTATTCCATACGGGCCAGTGCGCACTCACGATGCCGAGCGGTATGCCGATCAATACCGCGAGCAGCGTCGAAACGCCCACTAACCACAAGTGTTCCAGGGTCAGTTCCAATATTTCTTCATGGTGCTGCAGGAAGAAATGAAGGAAATTCATGAGGTGCCTCGATTTGCCACCGAGTCGAGCCCTTCTCCGAAAGCCTGTACGTAAGCGGCGGCCAGCGGATCATTGGACCGCAAAAAATCCGGAGGAGAAAGAACGGTAAGAAGGCGGCCACTCTCCATGAGCGCGATCCGCGAACCGAGGAGCATCGCTTCGCGCAGGTCGTGGGTTACGAAGACAACTGTTTTCTTCAATCGCTGCTGGAGAGAGAGAAACTCGCGCTGCAACTGGTCGCGGGTAAGAGCGTCTAGCGCGCCGAAGGGCTCATCCATCAGCAGAATCGCCGGATCGGCGGCAAGAGCTCGGGCTACTCCGACCCGCTGCCTCTGACCGCCTGAAAGTTGATGCGGATATCGGGAGGTGACGTTCGGGTCAAGTCCGACCAGGTGCAGCAGCTCCTTGACCCGCTGTTGAATCTGCTGCGCGGGCCACCCTTCAATTCGGGGAACGACACCAATATTGCGTTCCACTGTGAAATGCGGGAACAAGCCTACATCCTGGATGACATAGCCAATGCCGCGCCGCAAGCGAATTACGTCGCTTTCGGCCGTGAGCGCGCCATTGACGCGAACCTCCCCGCTGCTTGGGATCAACAGACGATTGATCAGCTTCAGGGTGGTGGTTTTGCCGGAGCCGCTGCGGCCCAGAAAGACGAGAGTTTCGCCATGTTGCACCTGCAGACTGAGATCCTGAAGTAGCGGCTGGCCATTCGGCAGCCGGTAAGCGACGCGGCGAAAATCAATTACCGGTCCGTTGGCGGAGGTTCGTTCCATGTTCAATCTTAACTGGTTCGATCGTACTGGGAAGAATACCGGAGTTGAATGCCGGGCGCGGAAAATGCCTTTGAGACAGCCTCCTCGATTCTGGCCGCACCCACAGAGCTAATAGACGATCAGGCTCCCTACCGCTACGATCGACTTCAGAATTGATGCCATCAGTTTAGGTATGAGTGTGTCCAGTTCACGCGATCTTATTTCCTGGGTAATGGTCCTCCTATTCCCGCTGTCGCTGCTGGCGGCGGACACGGGCTCTGCCGTGGTGCACAGTAGCGGCGGAGTATGGGTAAACGGCGCAGAAGTATCGGACTCTACCACCGTTTTTTCGGGTGATCTGCTGGAGACGAAAGCCGGCTTCGTCGCAGATCTCGCAAGTGAAGGATCTTCCGTGTTGATCCAAGGGGAATCCATCGTAAAGTTTCAGGGTGATTATCTGGTTCTGGAACACGGAAGCGTCGCCGTGGGGACCTCGACCTCAATGAGCGTGCATGTGAACTGCATAAACGTGGAGCCCCTTTCCAATGACCGGACGCAATATGATGTAACCAATTTAAGCACCAAGGTCGAGGTCATAGCTCACAAGGATGACGTGAATATCAGACGAGGCGGCACTCTCCGGAAAACATCTGCAGAGAGCAACTCATCTGAATCCGGCACGGTGCACGAGGGGCAGCAAGCCATGCGTGACGAATCCATTGCTTGCGGAGCCGCAGCCGTGCCCCACGGGGCCGGCACGGCTGCGAATACGAAATGGCTGGAAATTGGCGGCGGCGCTGGCGGTGGGGCTTTGGTTCTTTGCTTACTCCTATGCAAAGGCTCAAAACAAAGCAACGTCAGCCCTTCACAACCCTAGCTCGCTACGCGCACTGTTCATAGGATCGCTGTCGCACGGCCCGGCGGCAATCCTTCCCCGAAACTTCAGCAATATCCGCCGATGGGGCGTATAATCAAGATCTTGACCTCGAAGACACCCTGACAGCACGTTGCGCCTTCGCGATTGAGAAGATTTCCTGAAAGGCGAGTGACGCGTTGAACGTGAGGATTTCCGGAAGTCATTTCTCCCGATTCCTAAAATGCAGCCTTACCGAGCGGCAATCAAAGCACGCCGACTGAGGATGCGCTCGTAGCTCACCCTGGAGACGCCCGCGTGCGCGATAAGGTGCCGAACGCCGTGTGTTTCTGACCAAACCAGAACGGCAGGAGAAAAAATGTCCGGAATCAATGGAGACAAAGCCAGATTTAACCGGCGACGAAGGCAAAAGATCAGTCGCCGCATAAGCAATCAGAAAATGTTGAAGGCGCTGGAAGAAAAACATCTGACGCCTCCGGCCGCTCCTTCCAACCTCAAGGAGAAGTCGGCGTGACTAATATCGCCTTACCCTTTCCTCTACCTGAGGGCAGTCTCGAGAAAAAAAAGCGCGTGCTTCTGCTGGACACCTCGCAGACCAAACGCGACTTGCGGGCCGAGGTGATGAGACGGCTTGGCATCGATGTGGATTGCGCAGCCGATGTGCTGGAGGCGCGATGCTGGTGGCGGGCCGACTTGTACAATCTGGTGCTGATCAACGCCATCGGCGAAGCGGAGAGCCGCGATAAATTCTGCACTGACATCCGGAATGCGATCCCGCCGCAGAAAATTGCTTTCTTTGTGGGCGGTCCCGAGTATCTCTCGAGCGCGCCCAATTCCGACGCCGCACGCGTCGAGGCCGATCCGGGCACTGTGCATAAGCAGATGGTGGCAGCTCTGCTCGCTAAGAGTTCGCAGAATTCATCGCAGCGCTGGGGAATATTGGAAGCCTGTAAACGTATTTCCTCGGTCCGCTCGGTCAGCGAAGCCCGCTCGCGTGCGATACGGGAGACACCTCGCCCGTCACGATGGGCAGAAGCCATCGAACAACACTCCGCTTCCGAAGAGATTCGTTCGCAACCCATATTTGCAAACGCGATTGCGGCATCAGAAAGAGAAGGAATTCTATGAAAAACCTGTATGTAGGCAATCTACCTCACAGCACAACAGAAGCTGAGCTTCGTGGAGTCTTCGAGGCGCATGGCGCAGTCGATAAGGTCAGCATTGTCACGGATCGGGAAACCGGTCGAGCACGGGGCTTTGCTTTTGTTGAAATGGCGAACCCTGCGGAAGCGGACAAGGCAGTAGCGGCCCTGAATGGCAAAGAACTTGGCGGCCGGGCGTTAAAGATTAACGAAGCTAAACCCAAGACCGATGCCCCTCGGGGCGGAGGGGGAAAGCGCTTCGGTGGCGGAGGAGGCGGCGGTCGCGACGATTATCAGGGTCACGCCCGTCAACCCCGCGAGCCGCGCTGGTAGTACCCTGAGAGACAGAACATAAGATAGACGAGCTCGGGGCACATGGCTGGTTGATTCAGCAGGGAGTCGAAGGCGTGCCCAGAGCTTTGCAGCTGAACGAAGTGCAACCCGCGCCAGAAAGCGATTGCACAAATTGACAACGGGAGATAGGCAATGCCAGGACGAGGTCGATCAAGCTTTACTAAACGCCAGAAAGAACACACTCGCCAACAAAAACAACGCGACAAAGCGGAGCGGAGGATCCAACGCAAAACCGAAGAACCACTAGGGACGTCGAGCGACTCGAGCGAACTGGATTTGAGTGAACTGCAAAAGCACGCTGCCGAGCAGGCCGCTCTTTTCCAGATGGGATCCGATGACGCCGATATTTCCAGTATGCCCCGCGAACGCATTCCCGAGAAAACCGAGCCGTAGCACTCTATTGCCGAGGCAACGTACTTATTCAAACATACAGGGCGCGTCTTCTGGACGCGCCCTATTCACATGCTCGTAAGTTCCTGCCTGTGCTCGGTTATGCGAACACTTCGCCGGGCAGTTTCGTCAGCGTGCGGCTAGCCAAGGTGTTCTGAACTGCGTTCTGCCGACGGTCTGCAATCGCCCAGTTCACCTGCTTGCGCTCGATGCGCAACTTCAGCGTTCGCTCAATGTAACGGAGTTCGATCACCTCGCCGGCAGCCACCAAGCTGGTTGCCAATCCTTCCAAGCCTGCGCGGCCGGTTCGTCCAACCCGATGAATGAAATCTTCCGCCATCTTAGGCAGATCGTAATTGATCACGTGCGCGACGTCGTCAATGTGCAGGCCACGCGCGGCCACATCGGTTGCGACGAGTATTTGATAACGTCCCTCTTGGAAACCGCTAAGCGCCCCGTTGCGCTGGGATTGCGAGCGGTCGCCGTGAATCATGGCCGCCGAAAAACCTTCGCGTACGAGCTCCTTCGCCAGCCGCTCCGTGCCTCGTTTGGTGCGGGCGAATATCAGCGTCTGCCCCTTCTCGGCGTAAAGTAACTGCCGTAGAACATCGGGTTTTTCGGTTGGGCGCACCTCATAGGCTTGCAATCGAACACTTTCTACCGGCTTCAAGACCGATCCCACCGCCACGCGCACCGGATCGCGCATGGAATCGTTCACCAGGCTCGCAACCGACTGCTCCATGGTGGCCGAGAAACAAAGAGTCTGCCGGCATGGCGGCAATACCGCTAAGATCCGGCGAATCGCAGGCAGAAATCCCATGTCCAGCATGCGATCGGCCTCATCGAGTACAAGGATCTTAATCTCGCGCAGATCAATCAGCCTGCGGCTGATAAAGTCCTGCAAACGACCCGGAGTTGCAATCACCAGCGAGGATCCGCTCCGGACAGATTGAATCTGCGATTTCTCAGACACTCCACCGATCACCAATGCGGCCATCGAGAGGTCCCTGCCGCGCAGTTTCTTGTACTCTTCATTGACCTGAATCGCGAGTTCGCGCGTGGGAAGCAGAACCAATACGCGCGCTTTTTGCGAAGAATCGCGCTGCAACACCTCGATCACGGGGATGAGAAAAGCCAGCGTCTTGCCGGTACCGGTCTGTGCGGTTGCCAGCACGTCCTTGCCTTCCAGGGCGTGGGGAATGGCCTGCGCTTGAATTGGGGTTGGGATAATAAATTGAGCTGTCGCCAGCCTCTGCTGCAAAGCAGAAGACAGCGGTAGTTCTGTAAAACCTGTCATTCGTAATGTTTCTTTCTGGAGAGGCTCATCAACTCTGGATACACGTGTGGTGAGTTCCTGGGCCGCTCTTGATCTTGGATTTGGCGCTGAATAAACGGTGGGCAGGAAAAGCGGAGATGAATCTTGATCCAACAGGATCACCGCGTCACAAGCAAACCGTGGCAGTAGCGTTGAAGCCATTATAGCACAGCTTAACTCCTTGATTAACAGTTACGAAAGATACATCCTTCAGCCGCAGACCTAGTTAGACATCGAAAATCCGATATACCGACGAAGGCTGCTGAGCTTGCAGCAACGAAATCGCGACATTGTGTACCGCAACCCCGGTGGTCGTACGCCCATCCAGCTTGCCGTGATGAGCATGGCCATGCACAACCAGATCCGCTCCGTGACGGTCCACCACTTCCTCCAGCCGCGAAGTTCCCATGAAGGGGAATATCTCGGGCGCTTCCCCCTGCACGGTGTCGGCAATCGGCGAATAGTGCAGAACGACCACGCGTTTCGGGCTTCGCAATTGAGACATCGCGCACTCCAGCTTCAGCGCCTCATCGATGGATGCGCGAACGAAGTCCTTGATTTCGCGCTCGCCAAACGCGGTCAGGATTCCGCGGCCGAATCCTCCGACGAAACCTTTTGTTCCGGCAAAAACCGACCCCGTCTCGCTCGTACGCACTTCCGTCGAGCAGCTTGATCCCGGAGGAAATAATCATCCGCGCGAGCTCGGTTTCCTTCCCGCTCTCGAAGTCGTGATTGCCCAGTACGACTATTGTTGGGAGCCGCAGGCGCACCAGCACATTCAACAGAGGTTCCAATCTCTTCGGGCTGGCCAAAGTTTGTCAGATCCCCGGCAAGCACCAACACATCGGCTTCGTCGCGCACCCGCTCGAATTGGTCCTTGAGCTTTCCTGGCGCTTCTCTTCCAACAAATTCGGCAACTCCCACTCATTGACATCGATAGCGAACATGTTTTCGTCTACCAGGCCTCCCCTGAATTTGGCATCGGAGTGAGGCCCCGAGATTTGATTCTCGAAACGCTGCAGCAGTCGACGCCATATTGTCGACGGAACATAGCGGGTCTGAGCCGGATACACGTTCCTAAAAAGCATAAGTGACCAAAGAAGCATCTCCCAGTGCTCACCTACAATCTGCAGCGTACGTTCCCAATCGAAGGTACCGTAGGTTCCATAAATGACGTGAGGATATCGGCACCATCGAAACGTTCCCGTTTGGGCCCACAAGATTTTCGAAGCTACCAATTCTTCAGGAGCCAATACTCGGGTTTTAACCCGATGAATCACAACTGGACTTGCTCGCTCGATCCAGGAATCCCCCACCCCGATGACGCCGTTGCTCATACTCGTAATAAGGTCTACAAGAAACTCGCCCTTGCGAGCCTTTGCCAGCCAAACCGGATCGGACGCAGACCATGCAATCGAAGCCCCGTTCCCGAAGATAAGGGAAGACCATCACACGAAGCCTTGGCCGTCATAAAGAGATCAGGATCTTTGGTGAATCGGCAAATTCCTGTATGAGAGCGCAACGCAAAAGCACCGGAAACCGCGTAAGGAACCCTCTTGTCCTCAAGTGCGGTTAGCAATCCTCGGAAGAGAGAAGCCTGCTCCTCCGGGACGTCGGCTGGAATCGAAGAGGTGACAGTAAGGTCGGCAGGGGCGATTCAGGCACGGAGTTTGGATGTTATTCTCCTGCTTGCGATTGTTAGGTTTGCCATTGTAGAGCTCCAGTCATTTAGCGACAACCGCGGAACATGCATCTCATATTCGCGCAACCCGTCGAGCGCGAACCTGGCTTGACTCTTGGCAGGCCATACTTTCTGCACCACCAAACCTGAGTCGTTCTTTGAAGCTGCAGTTGCACAAGAGCCCCATTTACACGAGCCACCAGCTCATCTCACCTCCGATTGGAGTGCCGCACATAGGTCCGTCAAGCTTCTGGCCAGCCTTGAACCTCTAATTGTTGTTCCGGGTCACGGTCAACCGGTTGACGCGGCCGATATGCCCGCGGCGCTGCAAGAATTGGTCTCGCGATTCGACGAAGTCTCTGTGCCTGACAATCGGCGGAACTCTGCAGCATAGGGCTGCTGGAAACGATCTCAGCGCAGGAATTCGTCGCGCGCTTCCCTTCCGCCCATGACGTAGAGCGCGACAGAACTCCCTACATGTGACCGCCGGCGATACAGCGCCCACCTTATGGACCAGCTCGGCACTGGACCCTATCCTATGAAAACGGCCCTTCTGGCGTTGGACCATCCGCACCGGAGCAGGGTGTGTCAAATACACTTTATGAGAATCGCCCAGGTTGCACCATTGTATGAAAGTGTTCCGCCTGTTCTTTACGGGGGTACAGAGCGAGTTGTGTCATGGCTCACCGAAGAATTAGTCCGTTTAGGACACGATGTCACTCTTTTCGCCAGCGGAGATTCCGTAACCAATGCCCGACTGGTGCCGGTGTGCCCGAGGGCGCTTCGGTTAGATGCGGATTGCAAAGATCCGCTGGCGCGTCACTTAGTCATGATGGAGCGGGTTTTCCAGGAATCGCCAACGTTTGATCTCATCCACTTTCATATCGACTACATTCACTTCTCGATGGCCAGGCGTTCAGAAGTGCCCTGTCTGACAACTCTGCATGGACGCTTAGACATTCCGGACCTGGTGTCCGTGTACCAGAACTTCCGAGAACTTCCGGTTGTGTCTATTTCGAATGCGCAACGCGCCCCTCTTCCTTGGGCGAACTGGCAAGGTACGGTGCTCCACGGGATGCCGAAAAAATCCCTGACGCCCGGGCAAGGGAATGGAAACTATTTGGCGTTTGTTGGCCGAGTGTCACCGGAGAAGGGCCTGGATGAGGCGATCGATATCGCCTTACGATCTGGCATGAAGCTAAAAATGGCAGCCAAGGTGGATCAGTCAGACGTCAGGTACTTTGAGAAGCGGATCAAGCCCCTCTTGAACCATGGACTTCTGGAGTTTGTCGGCGAAATTGGACATGACGCGAAGAGCGAGTTCATCGGCGATGCGGCTGCGCTGCTCTTCCCGATCCGATGGCCGGAACCTTTCGGTATTGTGATGATTGAAGCTTTGGCGTGCGGCACGCCTGTCATTGCCTATCGGCAGGGTTCCGTCCCGGAAATTATCGAAAACCGAGTCACGGGCTTTATCGTAGCTGACTCGGATGCTGCTGTCGCTGCTGTCAAGAAGATCGGAACGATCGACCGTCAAACGTGTCGAAAACAGTTCGAGCGGCACTTCTCCGATCAACGAATGGCTAGCGATTACGTTAGTATCTACCAAAGGCTGGTTCAAAAACCACCATCAGCGATCGCCATCGAGGACGGAGTTCTGAGTTGGATGGACCTGGTACCGCACACTACTACATAGCGACTTCTGAATCGCCGACCGACGATCGCGCACGCGTACTCAAATACGGGAGAACGTTCTTCGTATTCGACCGACTCGGCGACGTGCAAACCACCGGCATGGGTGAACAGGGCCTGTTTTTTGAAGACACACGGCATCTGTCAGGACTCATGATGCTCTTGTGGGGAACCCGGCCTCTGTTGCTTAGTTCGACGGTGGAGACCAGCAATTTCCTTTTTACCGGAGATCTTGCAAACCTGGACGTCTCCCGCGACAACGAAGTGGTGGTTCCTCGCGGAACACTCCACGTGCTGCGTTCTCGCTTCTTGTGGAAAAACTGCTGTTACGAAGAGATCGTTTTCATGAACCATGGGCTCGCCGATTTGCTGGTTCCCTTCCGCACTACGTTCGCCGCGGACTTTGCGGACATTTTTGAAGTCCGAGGGATACATAGGGAACAGAGAGGCCGGCGTTTGCCGGCGGAATTGGGAGAACGCTCGCTTCTACTCTCCTATGAGGGCTTGGATGGCGCCGTCCGGCGCACCTATATTCAGTGGGATACTTCTCCTCATCACGCTACGGAGCGGGAGTTGCACTACGACGTCAAACTCCGTCCGAAAGAACACGCCTGTTTTTGTTTGTCCATTGCGTGCAACTCCCATCGACCCAAGCAGTCGACCACTTATCCGCGAGCCATCAGCGCTGCCCGTCGCGAACTGGAAACGGTTGGCGATTCTTTTCCCCGTATTTACAGTTCGAATTCACGCTTCAATGACTGGATCAACCGCTCCATTGCCGACGTGCAGATGATGGTGGTGGGAAATCCAGAGATCGATTATCCCTACGCTGGTGTGCCGTGGTTCGGTACCGTATTCGGCAGAGACGGAATTATCACCGCTTTGCAGAGCCTTTGGCTGAATCCTGCAATGGCGAAGGGCGTCCTCGAGTGTCTGGCAGAAAAACAGGCTGACAGGGTGGATGCGCGCACAGAGGCCGAGCCGGGAAAGATTCTGCATGAAATGCGTCTTGGGGAAATGGCAACTCTCGGCGAAGTTCCTTTCGGCCAATACTATGGCAGTGTGGATGCAACACCACTCTTCATAATTCTTGCGCGCGCTTATTACGAGCGTACTGCGGATTGTCAGTTTATTCAGCGCTTGTGGCCGAACATCGAGCAAGCGTTACGGTGGATCGATGAATTCGGAGACGCCGATGGCGACGGCTTCGTCGAATACCGACAACGGTCAGCCAGGGGGCTGGTACAGCAAGGTTGGAAGGACTCCAACGATTCCATTTTTCATGCCGACGGCACGATTGCGGAGGCTCCAATCGCTCTCTGCGAAGTGCAAGGGTACGTTTACGCCGCGAAACTGGCTGCCGCTTACCTTTGTCGCTTTGCCGCAGGCTCGAACAAAGCAGCCGCGTTGGAAGTAGAAGCGGAGAAACTGCGCGCTCAATTCGAGGGACAATTCTGGTGCGAAGAGCTTTCGACTTACGCCTTGGCGCTCGATGGCAACAAGCGGCCTTGCCAGGTGCGAGCCTCGAACGCGGGTCACTGCCTGTATACCGGCATTGCTTCGCCCGACCGGGCGCGCCGGGTCGCGGAAACGCTCTTTCAACCAGAATCCTTCAGTGGCTGGGGCGTGCGAACAGTGGCCTCAAGCGAAGCGCGCTACAATCCTCTTTCCTATCACAATGGTTCGGTGTGGCCACATGACAACTCGCTGATCGCCAGCGGTCTGGCAAAATATGGACATAAGAGCCAGGCAGGAAAAATATTTATGGGACTGCTCGATCTAAGCAGCATGGTCGAGTTGAACCGACTGCCAGAGCTCTTCTGCGGGATTGATCGTCGCCCGGGTGAAGGCCCCACGCTTTATCCTGTTGCATGTTCGCCCCAAGCCTGGGCCGCCGCCGCACCGTTTCTGATCCTGCAATCTTGTCTTGGAATTTCAATCGATGCAGAACGCAAGCGCATCCTCTTCGATGATCCCTATTTGCCGGATGGAATTCCGACCCTTGCGATTAAGAATTTACGGTGCGGCGACATAGGCGTCGATTTGATGCTTGAAAGACGGAATGACTCCGTCCTCGTGCACAAAGCTGGCTCACCCAGCGCAATCGAGATCGTAACCATCGTCTCCTGACGTCGTCATACTTCTCCAACCATTTTTCCATCGCTGAAGGTAGGTACACTGCATGCTACCGAAATCTCCCGATTGCCTTACGAGACCCGAGAGCTCAACCTAGAAGGTATGCTAACGGCCCGTAAAACGCGTACTTCGTGGACGATCACGCTGCCGTCAGACGGGCTTCCAGCGTGCCCTTGCCTAAGGGCAATTCGTCGCACAAGGATTCGCATTGATCCTTAGGGAATCATCTACCACCGCCTAAGGGCCTCTGACGATTGTTCTCTCTCGCGGCAAACCTTTCTCATCGATAAATCAATCAAGTTTAGTCGGAGTAGGGATCACGATTGCTCATGACCCCCTCCACGGATCCGGACGAGCGGTTTTCCCGCATCCGGCTCTTGCCTTAGGTAATAACGCCCATGCGGCGCAAAGGATAGGGATGACAGACAAAAGGCAAAGGCAGCCAGCGA
>Ga0187875_10000245_pt1 | contig 49547 bp, 51 predicted proteins | sample June2016WEW_17_1_2_FD_132978 | JGI IMG/M metagenome (GOLD analysis project Ga0187875, IMG submission 132978) | Peatland microbial communities from SPRUCE experiment site at the Marcell Experimental Forest, Minnesota, USA - June2016WEW_17_10 | ecosystem: Environmental > Terrestrial > Soil >...
AAGGGAATTTGGTGAGTTACCTCGACTGTAGGGAGTTCCCGGTATTGCGACTGCAATCCAAGCGACCTATCGTGAAACAGCACGAAGGTGAAAGCTAATAGCGAACGAACATCGAATAGCCAGGAGCCAGTTCCTTCCCGGATCTTGGCGAATGCAAAAGAAACGTGTTGGACAGAGGAGGACGACCTGCTTGGTTCGCATTCTGGTAGTCGACGATAACCCGGCGGTCCGGAATTATCTCCGTGCTCTCCTTGAGCAGCAGAATACCTGGCAGGTCTGCGATGAAGCTCGAACCGGAGGAGAAGCCCTGCAAAGGGTAAAGAAAAATCCGCCGGATATGATTTTGCTGGATTTTCAAATGCCAGATTTAAACGGGCTCGACGTTGCCCGGCAGATCTCGGGGCTTTTTCCGGAAATACCTATCCTGCTAGTCACCATTCATCTCTCCAAGCAGTTGGCGGAAGGAGCTCGCAGAGCTGGAATCCGGGGCGCGTGCGCAAAATCGGATGTCGGCTCCATCGTTGAGGCCGTGGATGCGCTGCTGCATGCGGGGACCTGTTTTCCCATCGCCAGCTAGGCATTCGTTGCCTTGCAGATTTCCCCGCGGCGATAATACAGGATTCCCTGTATTCGGCCCCGCCCACTGGCATGCTAGTTTCAAAGGGTTCCACGTATACGGAAACGCCTTCCCCTGATATGACTAGACTCTGCGGCGGGAACAGGGCAAACTTAAGACCCGATGCCTACCGTGGAACCGCCAAAAGGGGAATGCGCGGTGTCGCATCAGAGAGCTGGAAACTTTATGGCTGTGCGCATCCTGCTGGTGGACGACCATCCTATCGTGAGACAAGGATTGAGAACTCTTCTGCAGGGGCGAGGTGACTGGGAAGTTGTGGGTGAAGCATCGGATGGGGTCGAGGCCGTGGAGAAGGTCGATAGCTTACGACCGGACGTTGTGGTGCTTGATGTCACCATGCCCCGAATGAATGGCCTTGAAGCGTGCCGCTTGATTCAGCAGAAGCATAAGAACGCTGGACCTGAAGTTTTGTTCGTTACCCAACATGATTCTCCGCAGATGATGCGTGAGGCGCTGGACGCGGGAGCCCGCGGATATGTCGTGAAATCCAATGCCGCTCGTGATCTGTTGGAGGCCGTTGAATCCGTCAGTCAGCATCGAGTGTTTACAGCCCTGGCCAGAAGCCCGCAAGTTTCGGGTTGAAGGGCTGAAAGTCCAAATCCGCCGCTTGGTCAGAAAGATCGTAGGAGGGAAACTCTGCCATGAAATTGCGAATCCTGTTAGCCGATGATCATGAAATTGTTCGTCGGGGTTTATGCGCGCTTCTTCAGAAACGTGAAGGATGGGAGGTGTGCGGAGAGGCCTCGGACGGCCGCGAGGCGGTCGAGATGGCCAAGAAGTTGAAGCCCGATGTCATCATTGTCGACATTGGCATGCCGAGCCTCAACGGTTTGGACACCACGCGCCAGCTGATGCAGCATGACCCGCAATTCAAAGTAATCGTGCTTACAATAACGGATTCCGATCAGGTGATCCGCGAAGCTCTCGACGCGGGAGCTCGCGGTTTCGTCCTCAAGTCTGACGCGGCTCGCGATCTGGTCTCCGCCGTGGAAGCTTTGCAGAGCAAACGCATGTTCTTCACCCCGCGCGTGAACGATTTGGTCCTGGCGGGATTCCTCGATAAAGGTCATGTCGTCGGCAGAAACGAGGCACCAAATTTACCCACCCTGACAGTGAGGGAGCGGGAAATCACTCAGCTTCTTGCGGAGGGCAAGAGTTCCAAAGAAGTTGCTACGCTGCTGAACCTGAGTACGAAGACCGTGGAAACTCATCGCAGCAACATCATGCGAAAGCTCAGCCTGCACTCCATACGTGATCTGGTTGTGTACGCCATCAAGAACAATATCATCCAGATCCAGATGCCGGCTCAGATTCACAGCGCTCGCGAAACCACCGTCGCCTGAGTCCGGCCGCTTCTTGATTTCCTGATTCTGGTGGGTAGTACCCGCTTCGGGTGCGCACCGTGAGTTTGGCGTATCCCGGAGCATGCGCCTCTACGTGAGGAGACTGGTAGTCCGGCTTTCCGTTCTGATTGCGTGGCTTGTAAGCGATGATGTACTGGCTGCGGATGTCGCGGGCGACGGTTCGCGTGATGCTATCCACCTGGTCCAGTGAATCGGGAAAGTAAGCCACTCCGCCCGTTCCCGTAGCTAGCCGTTGCAGCGCCTCGCGCTCCTCGCTCTGCAATCCGCTGCCTGTCAATCCAATGGCGTAAAGTGTCGGCCCATTCGCCGGCTGCAAGCGCCGGGAAGCCTCCTGCAAGGTCTCCTGGCTCAGGTTGTCTTGGCCGTCCGTGATCACCAGCAGAACCTTCTTGCTGAGCCGGGAATTGTTCAAATAGACCAGTAGCCGGTCGAGGCTACAGTCAATCAGAGAGGAGCAATGATCATGGATAAAGATCGTGCGGAAGGCAAAGTCAAAGACGTTGCAGGCCGTGTGGAACGACAAGTGGGTGAATGGACCGGCGACAGCGAAAAGCAGACGCACGGCGCCGCCAAGCAAGCGGAAGGCAAAGTGCAAAATGCCTGGGGCAAAGTGAAAGACGCGGCCAAATCTGCCACGAAAGAAACTCGCCCCCCCCAGTGATGTCGAGGATACCAACGCCGAAGAAGCCAAAGACCGGAAACTGAGATCCGAGAGAAAGGCTGGATAGTCCGAGCAGAACCTAGATACATTCTCCTGAGAACCCTCAATATGCCGCCGGTCGCTCTTTTGCCGGCGGCTTTTTCGTACGCAAAGATAGAGGTTCGATGTGTGTTCGCAAACGAATTTACTGGGTTCCAGAGTTCTCCCGAGACCGGTCTCCGGTCGGCGTTTGCACCTGAATAATGTCGTTCTTGACTGCGTACAACACCAAGTCCCGGATGGAATGAAAACCCAGTTTCCGCATAATGTTGCTGCGATGCGTTTCGGCGGTTTTTGTGCTGAGGTTGAGCGCTGTCGCTACTTCCTTGGAACTCTTTCCTTCGGCGAGGAGTTGAATTACCTCCCGCTCCCGAGGCGTCAACGTCGGAAATCGGGGCGCTCCTCCACGGGGCGCTACTGTTCCTTTTTCCAGAAACCCGGCTAATACCATTTCATTCACTCGCGGAGTAAAGAACATCTGCCCGCGTTGCAGGGCTTCGATGGCGGAGACTAAATCCCGCACCGCATCGGACTTCAGCACGAAGCCCCGCGCTCCGGCTTCCAAAGCCTCTCGTATCACATGATCCGAATCAGTGATGGTCAGAACGATAATTTTGAAATTGGGATCGTGCTGTGTCAGTTGCCGAGTGGCTGCCAGTCCGTTCAGGTTTGGCATGCCGATGTCCAGAATCACAAAATCCGGTTTTAGTTGCTTCGCCTTCTCCACCGCCTCGCGCCCGTCCGACGCCTCGGCGATAACTTCCCAGCCTTCATGCGCCTGCAACAGAGACGAGAGACCCCGACGAACTACTTCGTGATCGTCTGCTATCAGGATCCGGATCTTCAACCCCTGCCTCCTACGACTTCCCCGACAGTCGCGTGCGACAATATCGGGTTCCCCTTGAGAAATGTTTCCTCCAGCACGGAGTTGACAGGATGGAACCTAGCACCGTTAGGTGTCGCAATGTTCGTTGCGAGAATGCATAGGCGTGCTGGTTGCACTCGTTTGAGGGTCAATGCGAGTACACTTCACCTTTTTGTTCGCGTGTACTGAATACAGGAGCAACCATGCCGAGGCAATCAGGTCTTTCCTGTATTACCATCGCAGTTAAGCCAAGAGCCTCTCCGTGCAGCAGCGGGCGTTCTGCTAGCATGCGGAAGTTCATAAGCTGTGGCACGAACTTCGGCTGCAAGGTAGGATTGAAAGAGTCAATAGGTCGTTAAAACCGTCCGAAAACTTGGGGTAGTAGGACGGTGAGTGAAGAGTCCATTAGTCAGACGAAAAAGCCGGACTTCGTATCCATCCTCTATGTCACCGCGTAAGAATGCACAAGTGGCATTCGCATCAGCTGTGGCCGTGCTGCTGCTCAGCGCGATCGCCGCCTATGTCACCATTGCCCGCCTCCGCGAGAGCGCCAGCTGGGTGGTGCATTCCTACCAGGTTGAAACCACACTCGGTGAGATCGATTCCTCGATTGCAAGACTGGCCCGTGCGCGCAACGGCTATGCCAGCACAGGAAATGAAGCCCTCCTCGCGGGATTCGATGCAGGGGTTCCTGAAGTGCACCAGAAACTTCAGGAAGTGCGAAAACTGACCGAGGATAACGCCAGGCAGCAAGAAATGTGCACACGGCTCGAGAATTTGATCGATCGCAGGATCAGCTTGTTCCGCGACTCGATCACCCTCAAGCGTTCCGCTGCCCACGACGATGCAGGACAGAGCGCTCTTGCAGCCCAAATCCTGAGCCTTGCTTTCGAAAATGCTTCTATCACGCAGCAGATGCGTCAGCAAGAACAGCAGCTCCTGCAGCTTCGGACGGGAATTTCCAACCGCTTGTACAAGCTGACGGTCATCATCCTGTTTCTCTCCTTCGCTCTTGCGCTCGTACTATTGTTTATTCACTATCGGCTTCTCACCAGCGAACTCAAAGCACGCGCCTTGGCGGAGACCGTGGCTCGAGAAGGCGAAGCATCGCTTCGTCAACTCACTTCCCGCTTACTGCAGATGCAGGATGAGGAGCGCCGCAAGTTTTCCCGCGAGCTTCATGACAGTCTTGGCCAATACCTCGCCGGCGTGAAGATGAGTCTTGACATGTTCTCGCAGGCGAGGCCGACCGACGAACTGCTGTCGAACGCAATCCTACTTCTCGACCAATCGATTGCAGAGACCCGGACCATATCCCACTTGTTGCATCCTCCGCTTCTGGACGAAGTCGGGTTCGCATCCGCCGCCAAATGGTATCTCCAGGGTTTTTCGGAGCGCAGCGGCGTCGAAGTGAAAGTAGAGATTCCCGATAATCTCGGCCGTCTTCCCCGTCATTTGGAGCTCGGGCTTTTCCGCGTTCTGCAAGAAAGCTTGACGAACATTCATCGCCATTCGAAGAGTTCAAGAGCCGAAATTACGCTTAAGCCTTATGCAAACAAAATAGTTCTACAGGTGAAGGACTACGGGAAGGGAATACCGCAGGAATTGTTGAATACATTCCGGACCAAAGGGACAACTTTCGGTGTCGGCCTGACGGGAATGCGCGAAAGGGTCCGGGAACTCGGCGGTCAGCTGGACATTCAGTCCAACCCCGTCGGTACACAGATTTCGGTGACATTGCCTCTCGCGCCCGTGGCGAAAGAATCTTCAATTTCCGCAGCGGACTAAACGTCTCTTCACGCCATCCGTGGCGAGCGCGGTGAGTCCGTTAGACTCAACAGCTTGTGCCCGCCGGTAATCTCAGGAGGCAGCTGTCGCGAGTGGCCCAACCACCAGCTTTTGTCCCGAGCCTCCCGGTGTACGCTTTCTCCCAATTCTTTTCTTGCCGGACGCCAACAACTTTCGCATCTTCAGCCGGGCTTTGTGCAGTTGCGATTTCGAATTGCCAATCGAACAACGCAGAATCCCCGCGGAAGCTGTTGAGTCCGCGAAATATCTGAATGAAAGCGTCCTGCGTCAGATCCTCAGCGTCCGAAACGTTCTTGGTCATTAGTAAGCACGGGGAGTAAACCCGTCTTCTATGTAAATCAAAAATTGCCGCGCATGCCTGCGGATCTCCATCCTGGGCACGAGCAATGAGTTCAGAATCGGTCTTTACTGGAGGAATCGCATTCGCGGAGGGAGCGCTCACTGGAAAAGTCCTTTCTCGACGTTGATCCCTGAGCGGCGGCGATCGCGTCGACCTGATCGGAGCATAAAAGGACGCGCTCGGACGTTCCTATGGGGTTGTACCTGAAATTAAGAGGTAGGCCGTACCTACATCGTTCAGTCCGTTGGTCCGATCGCCTAGCAGGAAAAATCCGGCAATCTTCCTCACCGCTTAGCCGCGGAATCGTTCTTCTCTCCGGTCTGGGCCTCATCCTTGGGGTGAAAATCCAGACCAAAGTGTGGGGCTGATTCTGTTCCCGTGATCTTGACGGGAATCTCCGTCCCCGCCCCGTCCTTGCTGAAGAATCGATCGACCGGTTTCAGAAGGATGGACTTCCACCCCGTCGTCATTTGCGACAACTTTGCATCTAGACGCGCCTTGCCTCGAAAGTCGAAAGTTCGCCCGTCCAAACTGTATTTACCGGTCATATCGACATGCGTGCCTGGGATCACGAAATGAAGTAGCGAGAAGGACAAGGAACCGTTGTCTAAGGCAAACACCCCCCGCAGGTCGACGGAGACATCTTCTTCTACATGGTCATGCGCCTCCTGGGGCTTGCCCTGGGTGCGAAGACTCAACGAGTCCAGCCGGGATTGCACTTTCTCATTCGTGAAGTGCGCGCCGAACACCTGAAAATTACCGGCTAACTTCAGTCGATTCGCAACATCCGCCTCGCCAGGGTGCAAGCTGAGCTTGGTCTTCATTGCTACCGGGCCGGTCATCACCGGCGGATTCGTCCGCACGCCGAGTTCAAGCAGGTCCTCGATCTGTGCATGATCCATGACTATATCCGGTTCTACATCGTGCCCGTGCGGATGGCTGACGCGGGTTGCCGATCCGTTTGCGGTAAATGACGAATGAAGCAGAGTGGCGTTCACCGGTTTGAGGTAAGTGTCCCCATTGGTGCCGTCGACAATGGCATGAAACTCCGTATGTAGCTGCACCGGGTGACCGCTTGTCGCGATCCGGAAATCGGGAGTATCGGTTTTTCCATCCACCACGATATCGTCGAGAGTCCCGGAATATTGACCGGTGGACGAGAGTATTCCTCCGATGCCCTTGATGGTGCTCAGATCGGCATTGCTGAAGGAATAGTCCCCCTGCACCGGCGTGTCCCGTGGGCGGTTTTCATCCCACGGTCCGAATAATCCGGTGGAATGAATGTCTCCCACCGGTTTCGGGTTGACCAGTGTGGCTTCAAATCGCATCGGCTGGCCGGGACCAACGTCTTTCATCCTCAAGTCACCGATCGCAAATTCCAGTGGCGGCTTCCCCGGCTTCGAAGTGTTGATCAACAGCTTCGTGTCCTCGCCAACGAACGTGTCGACGAAAATCGACATCTTCCCTGTCCGCGAACTGATGTTCGTAAATTCCTGGCGATTTTCCTTCGGAGGAATGTTCAGCTCCATGCCTTTCACGTAAACAGTGTCTACGTGTACGTTGGAACGAAACAGGTTTCGGACTCCCGTGTGAAAGTGGAATTCTCGCAAGCTGATGAGCGGCTGCACTCCCTGGGCGTAAGGATTGGGATCGGTCGGCCCATAAATCTTCAACCCGCTACCGGAGACCTCAAGCCCTTTGATCACGGAAACATTTAGCGTCGCCAACTCCACCTTGCCCCTGAAACGATTCGATAGAGTTTCGATAACTCTGGTCCGCAAAATCGGTTGCGCTCGATCAATGACCACCCGAGCGATGACCGCCGCGCCAGCCAGAGCAATACAGACGATTACTCCGAGCAACTTCCATCGGCGAGAATTCCTGGACGGTGGTGTGGAAGATTCTTGCATTCCAATCTATTAGGCTCGGGTGTCCCGTGTAGCATCAATACTGTCTTTCCTCTATAGATCGCAGGAACACCGCATATTCCGTCTTCTCGGAGCGGCCTGCCTTCCACCTCCAATGTCTTTCTGGTACTGTTTTGAAGTCCGAGACATCAAGATCAGGTGTGATACTTGTCACGAGCTATCAGTATCGCTCACCGGTAGGATGTGCTGTTGCGTTCGCTGGATGATGATTTTTTACGGGAAAGGACGACCACGTGATCGTTGGAGTTCCTAAGGAAAGCTATCCCGGAGAGCGCCGAGTCGCGCTGGTTCCCGCCGTGATCCCCACTCTCTCCAAGGCCGGACTCGAAGTTGTGGTCGAATCCGGCGCAGGCACCCAAGCTGGCTATCCCGATTCCACCTACGTCGAGAAGGGCGCAAGAATTCTCCCCGAGCGCGCTGCTGTATTCGCCGACGCTGACATTATCGTGCAAGTGCTTTGCTACGGTTCGAATGATGTCACCGGCAAAGCCGATCTTCCCTTGCTGCGTCGCGACCAGTTGCTCATCGGTTTTCTGCGTCCTTTTGGCTCTGCCCAAGTGATGCAGCAGATTGCCGCCGCCGGCGTCACCTCATTCTCCGTCGAACTGGTTCCCCGCACCACACGCGCACAAAGCATGGATGCGCTTTCCTCCATGGGAACCATCTGCGGATACAAGGCAGTGCTGCTGGCTGCTGAAACCTCCATCAGAATCTTTCCCATGATGACAACGGCCGCCGGCACCATTACACCGGCACGCGTCTTCGTCATCGGCGCCGGAGTGGCAGGCCTGCAAGCCATTTCGACGGCGCGTAGGTTAGGCGCAGTAGCATCTGCATACGATATGCGCGCCGCTTCCAAAGAACAAGTGCAGAGCCTCGGTGGCCGCTTCGTTGAATTACCAATTGAAGCGAAAGATGCGCAAGACGCCCGCGGCTACGGCACGGCTCAGGATGAAACTTTTTACGCCCGTCAGCGCGAGCTCCTCACTCGAGTGGTAGCGGAAAGCGATGTCGTCATCACCGCAGCCGTGATTCCGGGCAAGAAATCGCCGGTGTTGATCACCGCCGACATGGTCAAAGGCATGGCCCCGGGCTCGGTAATCGTCGATCTCGCATCCGAGCGCGGCGGCAACTGCGAACTCACTCGCACCGGAGAAACCGTGAAAGCACATGACGTGACGATTATCGGCGCCATCAATCTGGCCAGCAGCGTCCCCTACCATGCCAGCCAAATGTACGCGCGCAATGTCGCCACGTTCCTGGTGTACATGGTGAAAGACGGCAAGCTGCAACTCAACCTGCAGGACGAGATCATCCGCGAAACCATGGTTACCCGCGGCGGCGAGATCGTAAACTCTAGAATGTGTGATTTTTTCAAACTGCCGGCGTTAGCAGTGAAATAAAAGATTGCTATCGGAATGGTATTGGATACGCGACTGGTACTGCGGAAGAGCGGCGCTTCAGCGCCGTGTACCGTGTCCAGAAGCAGAGGGCTTTAGCACCGGGGGAGTACATGGGTTCTAACCTGATCGACGCGCTTTTCATCTTCATGCTGGCCTGCTTCATCGGCTTCGAAGTCATCCGCCACGTTTCGCCTTTACTCCACACGCCTCTGATGTCGTTGACCAATGCCCTCGATGCCATTGCCGTCGTCGGCGCAATCGTGTTGGTAGGCGAGCGCAAGAGCGGATTCGCCACCGTGCTGGGTGTGATCGCTATCGTTGCTGCCACCAGCAATGTCGTCGGCGGATTCCTCATCACCGACCGCATGCTCAAGATGTTCAAGTCCAGTCGCCCAGTGAAAAAATAAATGAACCCCGATTTCGCCGGAAGCCAATACATCATCGAAGTCACCTACCTCATCGCCAGCGCCCTATTTATCTTTTCACTGAAATGGATGAGTTCGCCCTCCACTGCCCGCCACGGCATTTGGGCCGGCGAAGTCGGCATGGTGCTTGCCATCGCCGGCACTCTGCTCCGCCACGGCATCGTTGACTGGAAGTGGATCATCATTGCGCTCGTGCTCGGCAGCGGCATCGGCATCCCGCTCGGCATGGTGCAGATGACCGCCGTCCCTCAGCGAACCGCGCTCAGCCACGCCTTCGGCGCACTCTGCGTTACCCTGGTCGGAACGGCAGAGTTTTATCTCCGCACCCCGAACGTTCCCAAGTTCATGATGTCGGTGCTCTCCATGGAAGTGATCCTCGGAGGCCTCACCGTCACCGGCAGCCTCATGGCGGCCGGCAAACTCCAGGAGATCCTGCCTCAAAGGCCCATCACATATAAAGGACAGAACTTCGTCAACTTCCTGCTGCTCGCCGTCGCTATCGGCAGCGCCGTTTATCTCGTCCTGCATCCGGAAGCCAAACAATTCTTCCCGCTCATCGTGGGCATCTCGCTGATTTTAGGCATCTTCCTGATCATCCCGATCGGCGGCGCGGACATGCCCACGGTGATCTCGCTGCTCAACGGTTATGCCGGCCTATCGGCCGCAGCCATGGGATTCGTCCTCGATTCCAAGCTCCTGATCATCGCCGGCGCCCTCGACGGTTCTTCCGGACTCATCCTTTCCGTCATCATGTCGAAGGCGATGAACCGTTCGTTCACGAACGTGTTGTTCGGTGCCTTCGGCCAGGTGCAAGCCGCAGCCGCCGGTGGCGCGGAAGCCCGGCCGGTGCACAGCGCCACCGCCGAGGAAGCCGCTGCCATCCTTGCTGCCGCCAACAAAGTGGTCATCGTCCCCGGTTACGGAATGGCCGTGGCGCAGGCGCAGCACAAAGTTCGCGAACTCTATGACATTCTCACCAAGAAGGGAGTCGAGGTTCGCTTCGCCATCCATCCCGTCGCCGGACGCATGCCCGGCCACATGAATGTCCTGCTTGCCGAAGCCGACATCCCCTACGACCGCCTCATCGAAATGGACGAGATCAACGGCGACTTCCCGCAAACCGATGTCGCCCTTGTCATCGGCGCCAACGACGTCACCAATCCCGCCGCCCGCACCGATGCGACCAGCCCCATTTACGGCATGCCCATCCTCGACGTCGACAAAGCCCACACCGTCATGGTGATCAAACGCAGCATGAGCCCTGGCTTCGCCGGTATCGATAACCCGCTTTACTACCTTCCTAACACCCTGATGCTCTTCGGCGATGCCAAACAATTCGTCGGAGCAATCGTACGCGAGCTAGGCGGACACTAGAGCCGGCCTTCGCGCATCCCTTCTCATTCTGAGCGCAGTTGAAGGACCCTCGCAGCTTAGCGATTCCTGAGTCTTATTAAGCGTGATATTCTATTAACTACCAGCTGCGTACCGTTTTGGCGGAAATTCCTCGCAGTTTCAGAAGCAGCTTCCTGAAGAAGCTTCCCTGTAGACGCCCAGAAAACGAAGCCCAGAAGAGAACTTAGAAATCATGCTTTCAGTCAGTAATGTTTCGATGCGCTACGGCGCCAAAATTTTGTTCGATGAAGTCTCGGTGGCGTTCACGCCGGGCAAACGCTATGGCCTGACCGGTCCCAACGGCGCGGGCAAATCCACGTTCATGAAGCTGCTCAGCGGAGAACTGGAGCCGCAAAAAGGCACCGTCGTCCGTCCGCGAAAGCTGGGGGTGTTGAGCCAGGATCAGTTTGCCTTCGACGCCTTCACTGCAATCGATACGGTGATCATGGGCAACAAGCGCCTCTGGGCCGCCATGCAGGAGCGCGACGCGATTTACGAAAAGCACGACATGACCGACGAAGATGGTATGAAGCTGGGCGAACTCGAAGGCATCGTCGGCGAGGAAGATGGATACAGCGCCGAGAGCGACGCCGCGATCTTACTGCAAGGCCTAGATATCCCCGACCAAGCGCATGCCCGCAAGATGAGCGAACTGCAGGGTGGACAGAAAGTCCGCGTGCTGCTGGCGCAGGCGCTATTCGGCCATCCGCAAGCCCTGCTGCTGGACGAGCCTACCAACAATCTCGACTTGGATTCGATCCACTGGCTGCAAGGATTTCTGAATTCCTACGATGGCGTAGTCATCGCCATCTCGCACGACCGGCATTTCCTCAACAGCATTTGCACCCACATCGCCGACATCGATTACGAGACCATCATCACCTACACCGGATCCTATGACGAAATGGTGCTCGCCAAGACGCAAGTCCGTTCGCAGATCGAATCGCAAAACGCCCAGCGCGAAAAGAAGATTTCGCAGTTGAACGAATTCATCGCGCGCTTCGCCGCCGGTACGCGGTCAAGCCAGGTACAGTCGCGGCGCAAGGAAGTCGAGCGCCTGCAGGTCACGGAGCTTGCCAAATCGAACATCCAACGCCCGTACATTAAGTTCGAGCAGAAGCGGCCCTCCGGCAAGCACATCCTGGAAGTTGAGCACCTCAGCAAGGCTTATGGCGACACTCCGGTCATTCGCGACTTCACGGCCAGCATCACGCGCGGAGAAAGAATCGCGCTCATGGGCCGCAACGGAGTAGGGAAAACCACGCTGGTGAATGCGCTGCTGGCGAACTCGCCGACCACGCCGGAAGCCGAGTTGCGCAAAACCAGCGGCTACGACGGCCCGTTCGTCGATTCTGGCAAAGTGATCTGGGGGCACGAAGCGTCGATCGGATACTTCGCCCAGGACCATCGTAGCCTAATCGAAGGCGGCACAACCGTTCTGGAGTGGTTGCATCAATGGAATCCGGCAGCGGTGGGTGAAGAAATTCGCGGCCTTCTAGGGCAGATGCTTTTCCAGCGCGAAGAGGCGACAAAGTCCACCAGCGTGCTTTCTGGCGGCGAAGCCGCGCGGCTGCTCTTCTGCAAACTCATGCTGCAGAAGCCGAACGTACTCGTGCTCGACGAGCCCACCAACCATCTCGATCTCGAGGCCATCAACGCGCTGAATATCTCTCTGCAGCGATATCAGGGAACGGTGTTTCTCGTAACTCACGATCACGACTTGATCGACGAGTCCGCGACCCGTATCTGGCACTTCGAAAGCGACCATAAGATCACCGACTTCAAGGGCACCTACGAGGAATACCAAGCCGCCGTCGCCGTCTAGGGGCGGCCGAAAAAGCTCTGTGCTTCCAGCCCCGCCGCGAGGAACTAGAAACTCTTGTCATTCCAAGCGCAGCGAGGAATCTATGTTTGCACCGTTTTCGCGGCATGTAAATCATCCAGGTTCTCCACAGATTTCCACAAGGGTTTACTGTTGCGTTTATGGCCGCTGGTTGCGGATAATGGCGACGGTGTATGCTTGCGCTAAATTTCAGCGCGAGAGGTTGTGAGAGTCGTGTACAGTCGAGCTGATTTACTCAGAATTCTTCACCTGACTCCGCGCCAGTTGGCGAACTGGGAGCGGGCGGGGCTGATCGCCGCCTCCCCCTCATATTCTTTCGCCGACCTGCTCAAGATCAAGAAAGTCCGCGACTTGTGCGCCATGAAAGTGCGGCCAGCGGTGATCCGCGAATCGCTCGAGGCGATGCAGCAAGCAGCGGGCATGGGAAATCCGCTCGTCGAAGCAGGTGCTTCGTCCACCAGAAGACATCGCGTTGTCTTTCGTCACCAAGGCAAATTGCTCGAGCCCATCGCGGGACAGTTTTTGATGGATTTCGCCACCCAAGAAAAGATTGTTACCACCACCACGATTCCTGATTCCGAGCCGACTCCACGTGAAGATGAAGCCGCGGCCTGGTTCGCGCGGGGTATCGCACTGGAAGAAGATCCCGCCACGCAGACCGAAGCGCTCGCTGCCTACCAGAAAGTGCTCGAGTTTCAGCCCGACCATGCGGCCGCGCACATCAACCTGGGAACGCTTTACTACAACCGCCAGGATTTCACATTGGCGGAAAAGCACTACCGCGCGGCGTTGGAAGCTGACCCTCGTTACGCACTGGCGTATTTCGACTTGGGCAACGTTCTCGACGAAACTGGTCGCGTGCAAGAAGGCATTCGGACCTACAAAATGGCGGTTCAACTCGCCCCCACCTACGCCGACGCGCACTACAACCTCGCGCTCGCCTACGAAAAAATTCGCGAGCCCCGCAAGGCCCTGAAGCATTGGCAAGCCTATGTCAAGCTCGATACCGCAGGCCCATGGTCGGTGCATGCCCGCAATCAAATCCAGCGTATCCTGCAAGCCGACTCGCTGAAGCTGGTGCACAACGGGAGTCGGCGATAGGCACCGAACCAGGACCGCGCAATCCCTCCCGCTGGAAACTAACGGCCGCCTGCTTGCTTACTCTCCCGATTTGGTTGGCCTTGGTCGTCGAGGGCATAGGGGCCGCCGTACTCCGAAACGCCGTTGCGCACCGGCCGGCTTCGGAATGCAATCGTTATGGGACAGCGACGGTCGCCGCAATTTCGCTGTTGCTGTGAACCGCGGCGGCGCTGATTGGATTCAGCGGTGCGAGAGAATCAATCTTTCTGCGAAGTTGGAAAAGGGTGATTCGGCTCTTATGGACGCCGGCGTTCATGTCTACCATGTTTAGTTGTGTGTGGTCTTGCGTAGGGCATCCAACCTGGATAAAGGGCTAGGGCAAGGGTCGACGGTGGCCGTGAATCGTGTGCAAGCGCTCTCCAGGTGCTAAAATTCTTACTCCGTTACCTCCCGACGAAGGTACCTTCATGCCCGAGACACTCCAATCCACCGTCCCAACGCCCCTGACCACCCTCACGGAAGATGAGATCCTTTTCCGTGACAACATCCGCCAGTTTGCCGACGACAAAATTCGTCCCCTGGTCAAAGAGATGGATGAAAAGGGAGTCTTCGAGAAGAGTCTCATCCACGAATTCTTCCAGCTCGGCCTGATGGGAATCGAAATCCCCGAACAATACGGCGGCGGCGGAGCCAAGTTCTTCGAAGCAATCCTCGCGGTGGAGGAATTATCGCGCGTGGATGCGTCGGCTGGTGTCGTCGTAGATGTCCAGAATACGCTGGTAAACAACGCTCTCTTGCGCTATGGCAACGCCGAACAACAGAAGCGCTATCTACCCAAAATGGCCGCCGACACCGTCGGCGCCTATGCCCTCAGCGAGGCTGGCTCGGGCTCCGATGCCTTCGCCCTGCAAACTCGTGCTGTGCTCAAAGGCAGCGACTACGTCATCAACGGCCGCAAACTCTGGATCACCAACGGCAAAGAGGCTGGGTTATTCATACTCTTTGCCACGCTCGATCCCACCGCCGGATACAAGGGCATCACAGCATTCCTGATAGAAAAAGACTTCCCCGGCTTCGGCGTCGGCAAGAAAGAAGATAAGCTCGGCATCCGCGCTTCTTCCACCTGCGAACTCATTCTCGAAGACTGCCGCGTCCCCCAAGAAAACGTGCTGGGCGAACCTGGCAAGGGCTACAAGATCGCGATCGAAACCCTGAACGAAGGCCGCATTGGCATTGGCGCGCAGATGATTGGCGTCGCCCGCGGAGCCTGGGAGTTCGCCGCTAAGTACACACAGGAGCGCAAGCAGTTCGGCAAGTCCCTCTCGGACTTTCAAGGCATCCAGTTCCAGATTGCCCAGATGGCCACTGAGATCGAAGCCGCCCGCCTCATGGTCTACAATGCCGCCCGCATGAAAGATGCCGGCGTGAACTTCGTCAAAGAAGCTGCCATGACCAAGCTCTTCGCTTCGCAGGTCGCCGAGCGTGTCACCTCCCTGGCGATCGAAATCTATGGGGGTTACGGCTTCACCAAAGATTATCCCGTGGAGAAATACTGGCGCGACGCCAAGATCGGCAAAATCTACGAAGGCACGTCCAACATGCAGTTGGCCACCATCGCCAAACTCGTGCTCGGCGGGAAGTGAACTTCGCACCAGGTGGATGAAAATGAAGAAATTGGTGGAAGTCGTGCTTGCGTGCGCAGTACTCTTGCCCTTTCATACCGGCGCGCAGGAAACAGCGGCCAAGCCCGCCGCATTTCAGGCTGTTCCCGAACTGCCCTACCGGGCCGTGCCGAACTTCTTCAAATTACCAAAGGGATTGATTCCCGGGGAAGCCTCTGCGGTCGCGGTGAATTCGAAAGGCCACATATTTCTATTCCAACGAACGAAGCCCATGCTCGCCGAGTATGACGCGAAGGGCAACTTCGTTCAGACTCTCGGCGACGGTCTCTTCTCGCATCCACACGGCTTGCGCATCGACGCCGACGACAACCTTTGGACGACCGATGACGGCAGCCATCTTGTGCTCAAACTGGATCCCTCCGGCAATGTCCTGCTGGTCCTGGGAAGAATCAACACCGGTGCAGAAGCAAATTGGTTGTTCAACAAGCCGGCCGACGTAGCTTTTGCCAAGAACGGCGACATTTACGTCGCCGATGGCTATGGCAATTCCCGTGTCGTGAAGTTCGATCATGACGGTAATTACATTAAGGCTTGGGGGAAATATGGAACCGGCGTCGGCGAATTCAACTTGCCTCATACTGTTGCGGTAGACCACCAGGACCGCGTATATGTTGGCGATCGCGAGAATCAGCGCATACAGATCTTTGATTCGGACGGCAAATTCATCCAGGAATGGACGGGCATCGGCTACCCCTACGGTCTGCTGATTACACCAGACCAGCAGATTTGGATGGTGGACGGCGGATATGACCGTATTGTCGAGCTGGATCAGAACGGCAAGATCGTCGGCGCCTTCGGTGAGCCTGGCCATAAGCGTGGCCAGATGGCGTGGGCTCACTTCATGGCCATCGGACCAGATCAAACGATCTACGTCGCCGATGTGTTGAATTGGCGATTCGATGTATTCGCCCGCACGGCGCCGACTAGCAACATGACCAAATACATCCCTTCGGTAAGAATGTTTTGGGGCTCCGTGCCGAGCGTCGGATGGACCTCACAGCAGACCGCCATTCCTTTCAAATAGATTTCCAGCAAGATGCATCCATGGTCTCGCGTGGTCTCCGATCCGCGGAAACCCGCGTCGCGAGCCTGTTCCGGCGCGTCGGCGCTCTTCCTTTCAACAAATCCTGTTGCTCATTATGTGCATTCCCTTGCACTTGAGGCCCCAAAGCCGAGCCGTGCGAAATTCGCTAACTTGCATCGACTCAATGGCTTCCAGCCGCTCCTGCTATTGGAGTACAAGCTGCAACCTCCTCTGTGCCTGCCCTGGCAGGCCAGACCGGAGTGGCACTTGACGACTTTGTTCGCTAACACACCCGTGGCGCCAGTTGCGGCTCCGAAAAAGATGAAGAAGTGGAGCCTGCTGCCGTTACTCACCGTAGTCTTCGTGGCTTCCTATGGTCTTATGACCCTGCTCATCGTCGAACAAGGCGAAACCATTCAAGCGCAGCGCAACCTGATTAAGATTTTGCTCGTTGACAGCAAGCAACTTTGGACCATGAAGGGCCATGCCCTGGCGGACAAATTAGCCCAGGCCCAACCCCAGGCCCAGAAGCCTTCAGCACCAAGCCCGTCGACCCACGGGCAAGCTCCATCGGTTCGGACCCCGTTAACCCAGACCCCGTTAACCCAGGCCCCGTCAACCCAGGTACCACCGCACCGTTCCCAGAGCCGTGCAGGCAAGAGTGCAAAACCCGACATCCAGGTTCCACCTGTGCCTGCTTCGGATTTGGGAGATCAACGTCGAGTCGTGATTACGCTTTAGCACCACGCGGATCCGTCGGTAGGATGTTGCAGCAGAGTTGTAGAAAGTTTGAAAGCAGTGAAGGCCCTGACCCTAGCCTTGTTGTTCAGCATGACGGTTGCGAAACCAGCGCAGCCAGACCGGCGTCCGTCCGGCCAAGTGGAGCAACACTCCAAAAGTGGACGCTGGTACTTTGCCGCCAGCGGCCACGCCGTTTACTGCTATGGACCCGTAATGACCCTGCCTCAAGCCAATGGTGATATCCAGAAGGTAGCCACATTTTGCCGCGACGGCAGGGCCGTCGTGCCGCTCAAGGACTAACGGAAGTTTCTCGTCCGCCCACGATCCACTCCCGCAGTGCATTCCACCAGGAATCCTGCGAACCGCTTGCCTCATCAAACGGCAGACACATGCCCGAACTCCCTGAAGTGGAAACCATCGTCCGCGGCCTTGCGAAGCGCGTTTCCGGCGATGTCATCGAATCTGTCTGGCTGGGTCAAAAGCCCGAGGTACTCAAATCTCCCGCGCAGGAAATCGCCGCAGCTCTGGAGGGTAGCCGTATCCCGACCGTCCGCCGCGTCGGCAAACACATTGTCTTCGATCTGGCCCGTGTGGCGCGGGCGCTCCCTTCGGCAGACTCAAGGCAAGCCTTCTCCAAGAAAAGCCGTAGCCCTAAATCGGGGCGACCGGCTCCAGACGCCTGCGCGAAAATCGCCGGGCAATTCATCGTCCATCTCGGCATGACCGGCCGCATGCAGGTCTGCGATCCACAATCAGAAATTCTCAAACATACTCACGCCATTCTGAAGCTGGCCTCGGGCAGGGAATTGCGCTTCGTCGATCCCCGCCGCTTCGGCCGCTTGAGCGTCGTCGCGGACGGTGACTTTGACGCAGGCGGCATTGAGCCGCTGGAAGCCGATCTCGAACGCTTCCTCACGTTATTTCGCGGCCGAAAGACTCCCATTAAAAGTGCTCTGCTGAATCAGAAACTCTTGCGCGGGGTGGGTAACATTTACGCCGATGAATCGTTGTCCCGTGCCGGAATTCGCCCTCGCCGCCGCGCCTCCACCATTACTCGCGACCAGCTCGCCAAGCTGCTCACTTCCGTAAAAGAAGTTCTTCACGAGGCGATTGCCTTGGGTGGCTCCTCCATCTCCGACTACGTTGATGCTGAGGGTGAAGAAGGCTTCTTCCAGCTGCAGCACCGCGTCTATGGCCGCGAAGGCGAGCCTTGCCTCGTCTGCAAGAGGCCCATCAAGCGCGTCGTGATCGCCGGCCGCAGCAGCCATTACTGCCCGACGTGCCAGAAGTGAGCCTTGTCATCCTGAACAAGCATTCCTTGCGCAGTGAAGGATCTGGGCGAGCCTCGCGAAGGATCCTGCCCTGAGCAAGCCAGGCGCGCCGAAGGATCTCGTTCTTCGCGACTCACTAATCGCGCGTCTGGCTCGCTTCCCTTCAAGACCACTCCGCCGCAATTCTGATAACCTTCCCCGCATGCCTGATTTTTCCATCGGCGTAGATCTCGGTGGCACCAATCTTCGCATCGCTGCCGTTAGCAGCGATGGCCAGCTCCTCGAGAAAGTTACGCTCGGAACCAAAGTCGCTCTCGGTCCTCACCAGGTTATCGACCGCATGTGCGATGCCATTCAACATCTCTCCGAAAAGTACAAGCCAACAGGAAAGCTTCTCGGAGCCGGCGTCGGCATTCCGGGCATCGTCGATCTGAGAACTGGAATGCTACGGAAGTCGGCCAACCTTCCCGGATTTGAAGAGTACCCAGTGCGCGCGGAAATTGAGCGTCGCCTGGGCACTCGCGTTGTCCTCGAAAATGACGCCAATGTTGCCGCCCTCGGCGAGCAGTGGCTCGGCGCCGCCCGCGGCATCGCCAACGTTGCGGTCGTAACCCTGGGAACCGGCATCGGCGGCGGACTCATCCTCGAAGGAAAGATCTGGCACGGCATGAATGGCATGGCGGGCGAGTATGGCCACGTCACCGTCGAACCCGAAGGCCCTCCCTGCGGTTGCGGCAATCGCGGATGCGCCGAGCGCTACGCTTCCGCCAGCGCGATCGCCCGCATGGTGCGCGAGGAAATCGCCACCGGAGAAGCGCCATCCCTAGCCCAGGCCGCATCCTCCGACGCCGAACTCGGCGCCAAGTCGATTTACAACCTCGCGATCCAGGGCGACGAGCCCGCGCGCCGCATCTTCCGTACTTTCGGGAGGTACCTCGGCATCCTGCTCGGCGACCTAGTCAACACCTTGAATCTCGAAATGTACGTCCTCGGAGGCGGCGTTGCGAGCGCCTGGGACGCTTATGCCCCCGCCATGTTCGAAGAGCTGCGCGCTCGCTCGCTGGTCTACGCCGCCACCGCTCCGGATGATCCACTAGGCAACATGTGGGGACAGCCGCCCTCGCCTGCCCTGAGCAAAGTCGAAGGGGCTGTCCAGGCCGGGCGCAGTTCGGCAGGCTTCGACAGTCCCGGCAACTCCGGATTCTCTCCAGGAAAAGATGCCGCGGCCCTGCCGCAAACCCGAAGTCACGGTGAACGAAGAACCGTCATCACTCTCGCCTTGTTAGGAAGCGATGCGGGACTATACGGAGCCGCGAGAGCGACCGTGCTGGAGGGGTAGAGCTTCCTTCCGGGGGCAAGTTAAGCCGACCCCGCTAGGTCCATAAAACCTGTTTTAACAGTAGGATGGATAGATCAAGATTTTACTTGATCTATCAGTATGATGAGATAAGGCAACAGGCAGGTGGAGACTTGCCAGCCCCGACCACGAAAAAATTCACCCCCGAGATTGACGCTCAACTCTTTGACGAATTCGTTGCGGTTGCCGAGAAGAATGGGCAAACCAAACGACATGTTCTTGAACAAGCGCTGAAGTTCTACCTGCACAACGTGGTTCCCTCCCAGCACCTCGTCCGCCCCGAAGTGATGGACCCCTTCGAGCAGTCGGTCGCTCGTAACCGTGACCGGTTGCAGCGTCTCGCGAAGTAAATGGCGGACTACCTTACGGTAGCGGAAGTCTAGCGCATGCAGTATCGATTAATCGAAATCTTCGGGGGCTTCCTGGGTGTCCGCGATCAGGGCGCTGTCGAGGCCGCCGTGTTTCGTCCGCAGACCGGATACTACAGTTCCTTCGAAGAAGAAGCGGCCGCGCTGATGGAATCGTCTGGAAATAACCACGGCTTCCTCGACGGCAACGAGCGGATCGCCTTCACTGCTGCCGACGTCCTTCCTCCGGCGCAATGGCTTTTACATCGAGGTCGAAGCCCTTCAGGGTTACGAGTTCATTGCCGGCTCGATGGACGGGCGAGAATTCCGGTTCGCCCAAATCCTCGACTGGATCCGTCAGCACATAAAGCCCCTTGTGGTAACTGGTTTTTTCTAAGCTTTAACCTGCTTGCCTTCCATCGGACCTCGTCTTCTTCCACCCGATGTTCTCGCCGCCTTTAAAAACGCCTGATTCTGCTCTCCCGTCCCAATCGTCACGCGAATGCAATGCGGCGCTCCCCAAGGCCCCATTGGCCGTACGGCCACACCTTCCTCCAGCAAGCGACCAGCGAAGGCCGCAGCCTCTTCTCCCAGATCGCAAAACAGAAAATTCGCCGAAGTCGGAACCACGCGATATCCGAGCGCCGACAATCCATCGGCGAGAATTCGCGACTGCGCGGCGTTGTTCTCGATCGCTCTTTGAATGTGACTGTCGTCATCCAGCGCAGCCATCGCCGCCGCTTGTCCCACCGACGACACAGAAAATGTATTGCGCATGCGGGCGCAATAACCCAGCAATTCCGTCTGGCCCAATACATATCCCACGCGCAAGCCGGCGAGTCCATGCGCCTTAGAAAATGTTCGCAGCACCACCACGCTGCCACCTTCTCGAACATACTCGAGTGAGTTCGAATGCGTAATTTTCCGCAATGCCGCGAAATGCATCGCGAACTCGTAATAAGCCTCATCGATTACCACGACTACATGGTCAGGAATGCGCGCCAGAAATCGTTCCACCGCAGCCGCCTCCAGCACCGTCCCCGTGGGATTGTTGGGGTTTGCCAGAAAAACGATACGTGTATTCGCGTTGATTGCGGCGAGAATTGCTTCCAGGTCGAAGCTGTCGTCGCGCATTGCGGCTTCCATCAACTGCCCGCCCGCTGCCTTCACTGCCATCGAGTAGACAATGAAGGAACGCTCGCTGGTCACGGCATTTAGTCCCGGCGCGAGCAGCGTCTGGCAAAGCAGGCTGATCAATTCGGTCGAGCCTGCGCCCACGAGCACCTGCTCGGGAGGTAATTCGTGACGCGCGGCCAACTTCCAGCGCAACTGGCTGCAATCATCGTCAGGATAAAAGTTCGCTGTAGCGATCGCCTTCCGCATTGCATCGACGGCACGCGGCGAAGGCCCAAAAGGATTCTCGTTGGAATCAAGTCTGATGACCCGCGCCCGCCGCTCCATCACCGCTGGCGCCGGAGCGGCATTCGAGGTGCCCATCTCACGTGCCGGCTTGGAGACCAGATCAAGAAAGCGGCCCATATCCGCAGCTCATCATGCCACGGAGGTCTTCGTCCGCGCCATCGGTTTTCCGCAGACGGTGCGCAAGCGATCCACTTCCTGCGTGGTCAACGAGCGGAACTGGCCCGGTGGTACATCTAGAGTTAGCGGCCCGTAGCGAACCCGCTTGATCTTCTCCACGTGATGCCCAACCTTTTCAAACATGCGCCGAATCTCGCGATTGCGTCCTTCAATTAACGTGACTTCATACCAGGGATTGTTTGCTTCCTTAATCAGGCGAATCCCCGCCGGCGCAGTCCGAACCCGGCGCCCATCTTCGGTCGCAATCGAAACTCCGCCGCGCAACTTCTCCAGCGATTCGGCGCTCGGCACGCCCGCAACTTTCACCACGTAGGTTTTCGGAACCTGTGATGCCGCTTTCATCAACTTGTTCGCCAGCGCTCCGTCATTGGTCAAAAGCAACAGTCCCTCGCTGGCATAGTCCAGTCTCCCCACGGGATACACCCGCTTCTTCACGCCGCGAATCAGCTGCATCACCGTCGGCCGGTTTTCCGGATCGCTCACCGTCGTGACGTAGCCTTTGGGTTTGTTGAGCAGCAGGTAGATATGCATCTGTGCACCCTGCAGCAGCTTTCCATCCACGCGAATGTGATCGACATCGGGGTCAGCTTTGGTTCCCAGTTCGGTCACCACGGTCCCGTTAACCTTTACGTGCCCGGCGCTGATCAGTTCCTCGGCTTTGCGGCGAGAAGCAATCCCCGCAGCGGCGATAATTTTTTGCAGGCGTTCAGCAGGCATGTGTGAGAACTTCCAAATAAAACATTCACGGCTGCGTTCAGCAAGGTGGAAGAGCGGCGCTTTAGCGCCGTGTAAAGGGCCCCCAATTACTGGGGGCCTCAGCCCCTGTGGGCCGCACTTAATTCCGCCGCTGCGGGCTACTCTTTCTGTGCAGCGGACTCCGCGATCTCTTCCACCTCCGCAGACTCGGTCGTTTGCGCCGCGTCTTCCACCGGAATCAATTCTCCCTGGAAAGACGCTGCCACCAGCTTCTCGAACTCCTCCATGCTGGGCAGTTCATTCACGTCCTTCAAGCCAAAGCGCATCAAGAATTCTTTTGTGGTCTTGTAGAGAATCGGACGCCCAATCACCTGCTTGCGTCCAGCCGTAGTGATCAGCTTGCGATCCAGCAATGTAGCGATTACTCCACCAGAATCCACCCCGCGAATCTCGTTGATCTCCGGCACCGTGGCCGGCTGCTTATAGGCAATCACCGCTAATGTTTCCAAAGCCGGCAGCGACAGCCGAATCGGCGGCTTCAGGCTCTTCGCAAAACTCCGCACCATTTCGTGCTGCTCAGGCTTGGTCGACATGCGATATCCGCCGGCGACTTGCCGCACCTCGATTCCGTGTTCGGGCGCACCGTAATCCGCCACCAGTTCTTCCAGCGCCGCTCGCACGCGCGATTTCACTTCCACATCATCCGCCGCGCCGTCGGCCATTACCGACTCTTTCACGAGCTGGATCATCTGCTCGGGGGTGATCGGCATCTCCGCCGCATAAATAACCGCTTCCAGTTGAGCTTTTAAACTCATAGCTAAGTCCTAACTCGCCGGTTTCTGGGTTGCGGCAGAAACTCGCGAGTCATTGCTAACAACTAGGTACTGCTGGGTACTAGGCACTGCGTTATCTCCAATCGTCTCTAACGGCCGCCTGCTCCGCCATCACTGCGTCAAACCCGGTATGCTTGCGCACCGCAATCTCGCCGAACAGTTGATCCTGCCGCACCTGGATCGCCTGCAGCCGCACCATCTCCAGCAACGCCAGAAACATGCACACCAGCGCTTGCCGCGACGGCACCCGCAGCAGAAGTTGTTTCAACCGGATAGGCCTCGATTCCAGCGCCAGCCGCCGCCGCAGATAATCAATCATCTGAGCCACGGTAACCGTTTCCTCGTTCACGTTGATGACCGGCCGCGTGCGGGCGCGTTCCAGAACTTGCTGAAAGGTCTTTACCAGATCGATCACGTCCGCCGCCATCTCAGGCTCGGTCCCTTCAGCGTCCCTGAATTCCTTCAACGCAGGGTTGGTCAACACGGCATCTTCGATTTGCTGCTTCTGTAGAAGCATCTGCGCCGCTGACTTGAATTTCTCGTGCTCCAGGAGGCGGTTCACCAACTCCGTACGCGGATCTTCCAACTCCTCCGCCTTGGCCGACGGATCGCGGGGCAACAGCATCTTCGATTTGATGTGAATCAACACCGCGGCCATATAAATGAAGTCAGCCGCAACATTTACGTCCAGCTCGCGAATCTTTTCCACGTAAGCCAGATACTGCGCCGTGATCCGTGCGATTGGAATATCGTAGATGTCGATGTCCTGCTTGCGGATCAGATCGAGCAGCAAGTCGAGCGGCCCTTCGTATACGTCGGTCACCGAAATCGCGAACGGAGAATCGCTTTCCTCTTTCCTCTCCGATGGCTGATCCGATTTCCCCGCAGGCTTAGAGTGCCCAGATGGATGCGCAACCAGCGCCGGCGCAACCGCCTTCGGCGCGCCGTCCGTGGAAACTTGTCTGTCTTCCATCCTACTTTCCATTTTCCCCCATCGGCGATTCATACCCGAGCGACATTCCCATCGCCTCGCGCGTGTCACGCATAGTCTCAGCCGCCGCCTTGCGCGCCCGTTCCGTGCCTGCCTCCAGAATATCCCAAGCCAGCCGCGGATTCTCCTCGAATTTCTTGCGCCTCTCCTGCATCGGACTCAGCAGCCGCACCAGAGCGTCGGCCGCCCAGCTTTTGCATTCGATGCATCCAATTCCCGCCGACCGGCAGCCAGTATTCACTTTGTCCATCGTAGCGCGATCGCTGAAAATTTTGTGCAGATCGCCCACCGGACACACATCCGGATTGCCTGGATCAGCTCGCCGCACTCGTGCCGGATCGGTCACCATCGTCTTCAACTTCTGCCGTACCACGGGTTCCGGGTCGGTCAGCAGAATGGTGTTGCCATACGACTTCGACATCTTGCGGCCATCGGTCCCGGGCAGCTTGGGCGCGGGCGTGAGTAAGGATTTCGGCTCAGGAAAAACTTCGCCGTAAAACCCATTGAACCGCCGCGCTATCTCCCGCGTCAGTTCCACGTGCGCCACTTGATCTTCGCCCACCGGAACCACGTCCGCCTTGTAAATCAAAATGTCCGCCGCCTGCAGCACCGGATAACCGAGAAATCCGTACGTTCCCAAATCTTTGTCCTTGATGTTTTCGCGCTGTTCCTTATAGGTCGGAACCCGCTCCAGCCAGCCTAGCGGTGTAATCATCGAAAGCAGCAAATGCAGCTCGGCGTGCGCGGCCACGTGCGACTGTATAAAGATGACGGACTTTCCCGGATCGAGCCCCGCCGCCAGCCAGTCCAGCGCCACCTCCAGGGAATTCTCTTTCACCCGCGACGTGTCGGCGTAGTCCGTAGTGAGCGCGTGCCAGTCGGCGACCATGAAGAAGCACTGATACTCATCCTGCATGCGCACCCAATTGTCGAGTGCACCCACATAGTTTCCCAGGTGAAGTTTTCCGGTCGAACGCATGCCGCTGAGGACGCGTCTACGCGGGTTGGTCGAAGTTGTCATCGGCTTTTTCCACGAGTCGTCACCGGGCACACAGACAGCAAAGCGCCCAAACTCAAAGATTGCGGCATCATGCAGGGTATTGTCGATACTGTTCAGCGGTTGATAACAAAAGGGTTTACGCTGATTCTACGGGACTTAGTAAAAGTTGGCATCTGAATTTGTCTTCATTATTGGCATTATTTATACGCCCTCTGGGGCGGAAATTGTGACCAAAAGTTGTGACCACTTTACGACAAAGAGTTCGATTTCGTCCATTCGGCTTAACAATCGCAGAGACCTGAGCTTTGACTGCCAAGCATTCGGCTGCCGAGGAGAGGGTGGCAGGAATCTTTCCAGAAGGCGACGGTGAAGTATTTTCACGAAGACGGGCTTTCGGGCGAAGAGCGGGAAGTTCCGCACCCTGCCGCTGGAAAGGGGACTGGCTGCAAAGCTCAGGGCTGCTCTCGCAAGGACGCCGCCGAGCGGTCGGGAATGAAACGGAGCAAGTTCAAACTGCATCGGCTGCGGGACAGTTTCGCCACTTGGCATCTGCGTGCGGGGCGGGACATCCGCACAGTTCAGCACTGGCTTGGTCACTCCAGCATTGAGATGACTCAGAAATACCTCGCCCCGCAAAAAGGCGAAGCGGCACAGAGCCAGATGAACGATATCCTTATGGCTTTTCCACTTGAACGAATGGGCAGCGGTTGGGTTGGTAGGATGAGCACTGTCCACCCCCAAGCCCGTCCAGACGCGACAGCTGGAACGGATTCGCTGGTTTCGCCGCTACTCAATCGACATTCATCGGAGATTCCCCGACTAGCAAAGTGAATCTACGGAGAGGCAAAATCGGGAACCGCGAGAGACAAACTCTTTCTTTCAAGGCAATTGATTGTATATGGCATTTTTGCGAATTTCCTGCAAACAGCTAAACGAGTAAGACACCGCGTCGAGTGCTTGGGTTCCTCTTGCGCAACACCCCCTCGATGTTGAACGGGAAGAAACTTAGGCACCGTAAACCGAAGAAGTTCCCATTGAATCGCTGGGGTGCACTGCGCGTAAGCAGTGGCCTCATCTGCGTCAAGAATCCGCAGCGACGACCCCCCAAGTCTGACTCCAACCGATGCTGGAGCGCAGCAGGTGCAAGTTCCGCCCGAGATTCGACACGTGGATTATTTCTATTCAATGGCTGCGCCTCCGTACCTCTAAAATCGGATATCCTATCAAAGAAGGAGTTTCTTAGTGGCTCTTTCCGCCCCATCAACATCCTCCCAGCCTTGGAGTGCGACGAGCTATGCCGCAAACGCTCATTTCGTGCCCGCGCTCGGGCAACCTGTGCTGGATTTGCTTCAGCCCCGGTCGGGCGAACGCATCCTCGATTTGGGTTGCGGCGACGGAGCATTGACTGAAAAGCTGGTTGCGCTGGGTGCGCAGGTGGTGGGTATCGACAATTCTCCGGACATGATCGCAGCCGCTCTTCAGCGCGGCATTGATGCCAGTGTAATGGATGCCCGAACGCTGGTCTTTGAGAACGAATTCGATGCTGTCTTTTCCAATGCCGCGCTGCACTGGATCAAGAATGATCCGGACGCGCCGATTACGGGTGCCTTCCGCGCCTTGAGGATCGGAGGGAGGTTCGTGGGCGAGTTGGGCGGGCATGCGTGCGTGGGTGCTATTACCGTCGCGTTAGTGGCCACGCTGGAGCGCCGGGGCATCCGAGACGCGCCTTCGTGGATTCCGTGGTATTTCCCGACAGTCGAAGACTATGAACTGCGGCTGCGGCGGGCTGGTTTTGTGCCGCAAAGTGTACAACTGATTCCGCGCCCCACTCAGCTGCCAACCGGAATGCGCGGGTGGCTGGACACATTCGCCAATCCGTTCTCGGCCGCGTTGCCGTGTGAGGAGCGCGGCGGCTTCCTCGATGAAGTTACCGCGCTGCTCAAGCCCATTCTGTGCGATGCGGACGGGAAGTGGACAGCGGATTACACTCGCCTGCGCTTTGCTGCAATAAAACCCTGACACGAACTCACGAGTTCGCGTCAGGGTACCCTCAGAGACCGCCTCACCCGCTTTCGCCAGATTAAGATCAGCGTGATCGCCAGGAAATCCGGGAAGACGATCTCGATTCCGGTCTGGTTCGTGCTTGAAGACGAAACGCTGTACCTCCTACCCGTCAAGGGATCGGGGACGCAGTGGTACTCATTTCTTCGCCTGCCGAAGTGTCGGCATACTTGCGGAAATGTCGGCAAGCGCCTCTTCGCTTCCTCCACTGAAATTTGCAGCTAAGTTTCTGGTCGAGAGGACCTGGGGAGAACCACGATCAGAGAACCAGCCAATTCCGATTGTTATGTCGAGGTATCTTTGTTGGCGGCGTCGATGACCGTCTCGCTCAGATTCGGTTTTGGGTTCAGCCTCGTAGCCACTATCGAGTTCCTTCAGGAGCGATAGTTCTTTCAAAGAGTAAGCACTTGTTCGGATTCGTGGCTGCTCAAGTTGGTCTTTTTTATCCCTAGCGGGAATGAGAAATATTGCGGAGAAGATGTTTACGAGACGGGAACAAACCTTCGCGCTATTTAGGGCATCAATTCGTGGTTGTTGGATGGAGGTCAAATGAAAGCAAGAAAAACGGGCTTGCTGACCCAACCCGTCTCAAACCTTTCGATTCCCACCATAAGGAGATGGAAGCGGCGACGGCACCGATGGCCTTCTTGGCGCACATGTTCAAAAATGGCACCCTCTCCCAGGACCTCGGCGCAAACCACTTCGACAAACGCGCCCAAGGCAAGCACGTCCTGCAACTCGTGAACCGCTTAAAGCACCTCGGTTTCGCCGTCCAGATCACGCCCGTGGCGGCTTAACCAATGCATTGTTTCTTGTCAGAGCTGTCGCGTCGCACCTTGCTGTCCCTGCCTCGCCGTCTTCACGAAAGCCTCGTGACTGTGGAAGCTGCATATGGTGAAAGAAAGGAGGGGCGCTTTGGTCGCCGAAACGAGACGGTTTTCCCGGCTGGGCTAATACGTGGAATCCTGCACCCCAGAATTGCCGAACCAGATGTTGAAACTACACAGTCCGCGTTGTGAACTAGAGACAACAGAACCACTTAGCGTCGTGGCACCTAACGTGCTTTACAACGAACACAGCGTTCTCAAAACATTCGCACCCGAATATCGGAGGTCGAAAATGGCTGACAGCATGCAAAAGGACTGGCGCGAACTCTGTGTTGCTGTAACCAATGAGAGAGACCCCTCGAGGCTGAGTTCACTAGTTCAAGAACTGATCGAGGCGTTGGATCAGGGCGAACGAAACTGGCGTCCCACCGTTTGTGCTCCGGACGCAATCGCGACCAATCAGGAATCCGCCTGACAGCCATTGTCTTCGCGGCCGATTAGGGCACGCCACCTCTATATTCATTTTTCGGACCTGCCAAATCAGAACGGAGACCGTAAACCATGCAACAGCGGCACACGTGAGCACCGCACAAGGGTGATGGCGAGGCGCGAATTGCCAGAACAATAGGGCAAAGACCAAAAGTCCGATGCCCCCCATCGCGGAACCTGCGGCATCAATGCTCGCTGCCTCTCGCCCGCGCAGCGTTCCGTCCAGCCCATCTTTCTCTTTCTTTCGCTTCTCATGTTTTTCAATCAACGTTGCACTGGCTGGAAAGATTGCCGGAAACGCTAAGAACAGCCCACCGATGCCGGGGCCAAACTCTTTGGCAATTATGCCTGCCACACCTTCCGCCGACAGCCAATCCGACAGCGCCATCAGTTCCTGGGTCGTTGTCTTGAAGGTCTTGACTTGGCTCGTCACCTTGCCCTCCACCATGTGACGGGCACAAGCCACCACGGAGTCCTTATGAATATCCAGACCGGCACAATGCGCGTGCAAAATTTCCATCGCTCCTCCTCACGCGCCGCAGGCTTGGAACCTCTATCCAAGGAAATCTGACAAGCGTGCTCCGGGGCTGTTGCCAGCCCGTGGCATAATCCGGGGTGCTCAAAGGTTCCGGGTCCGACTCAGTTACGGCTCACTCGCACCAAGAGAGGAACGACCTCTGTGCCGGCTGACGCCAAGAAACTCTGCTACAGACTACAGAATCGAACTCCGTTTCATCCCCTGCGGGTCGGCAACGCCGGTGATGACTCAGTTGACTGCACGCTGCACAAGTGCTCCACTGGCCCTCGGAACACGGGGAATAAACTCTTCGCCGGGGTCAAGCGGATTTCATGAAAATTGCTAGGGAGAGAAACAGCAGCAGAGCCAATCCGCTGAGGACACTTCTAACGGCATGCAACATAGCCCAGCGAGCAAGGAGTTGACCCGTCTGTGCTGAATGCTTGTCCAGCGCAGGATTGAGCAACTGCTTATTGGTCGGCAAGATCACAATCAGCGTGAACGGGATAACCGAGCCCAGCAACGCCCCGCCAACGACCCACAGGACGCTCGCGTCTGCGAGCCACGCTGCAATGGAAGAGACCAGTCCAATGGCAGCTAAGACCGCCTGCATGACTGTGGCTCGGTGATAACTAGGCGGAAACTCGGTCGCGGCTAGCTCCACTCCGCATTCCATTCTTGCGGGATGTTCGACCAAGCTCAAGTACACAGCAGCCCCCGTGAACAAGCTGCATGCGAGCACGGCTACGAATTCAGCAATCTGGCGCATTGTTCGATTCTTGCGTCTTTGGATTCACATTCCCGCCACTTTCACGCGCCAGACTCAACGCAGGCGTAGACTCTTGAGCGAAGCCTGAGCCGCACCTCGACTGATGTCAGGCACGATGACCAATTCAAGCGTGGTGACATTGGATAGTTCAACGTGAAATTCCTCGACTTCGCGTACTGCGTTCGGGGGACTGAAATTCCACTGCTGGCGCACAATTTCTCGAAATGAGCGCCCGCTATCTGGAGACCATCGCAAGACGAACTCTTGAGTGCGCTCAGCCTCATTTTCTTCGAAGACGAGCGCGATGCGTGTGAGTCTTTGTGGCTGATCGAAGATTAGCCGGATGGCTTGAGTGCCAGAATCGGCGGCACGCCAGCCCCGTGTTTCTCCTGCGACCAGCGCAAACTCGACCGGATATTCCTTCGTTTCCGATGTGACCTCGACCACGGCTGCAGGTTCGAGGTCGAGCCAGCCCTCATCGGGAACCGGAGCACTTTGTGGGATTGGAGCGATTAGGTTCTTTCGCATAACGCCAGTTTACCTCCCGTCCTGCTCTCTGGTGATTCGCCGATTGGAACGGACTCAGCCTTGGGAGTCATTTCTCAGTTTAGTGTGTATGTTCTTGCGATTATTGTGAACGTCATTCTCGACTGAGCCCCCAGATGGCATCCGATTTTCCACAATAGCCCGTTGGAGCCATTCCCCCAGCACAGATCAAAACGTAAGGTGGTCGTGAGCAGTTCTGGGGAGGGCTGTTTGACTGAGCGTCCTGTGACTCGAAAGAGTTTGGGGCGCTTTCGTTTATGCCACGGGGAATGATATGAGTTTGTTCGGCAAAGGACCAAGAGACCCAAGTGTTCAAATCGGACTAGGGGCAGTTCTTTCGGTGGTGGTTCTTTTTGTCACCGTCAGCTTCTACAAGATTTTCCGGTATTTCCCAGCCTAAGTATCCTGCACGTGCTAACAACTAGCTGACCGTTATTCAAGTGGAAGTCTGCGGCTAAGCCGCGTTTGCAACGGGACCGTGCGCCGTCCACTGGGCCGAACGGCTTGAGCATCGCTAGGGACTGCTCTAGACTTGCGATCGACTCCTATGAAGAGGGGCATGGTCATCGCAGCAGTTCTTGTCCTGACATTGTTCATACCTTCGACCCTAGTCGGCTGGGGACGTGAAGGGCATGAGATCGTGGCGTCTTTAGCCCAGGTCCGTCTGACCGAGAACACGAAGACGGGGATTCGCTCCCTGATCGGCGATGCGAGCCTCGCGTCAATCGCAAGCTGGGCGGACGAAGTTCGACCCGATCGCGACGAAACCTACAACTGGCATTTTGTAGATATTCCCAAGGATGCTTCGGGTTTCTCTGACGAGAGGGACTGTTTTCTGCCTGCCAGCAGGCACAAGGGCTCGGCAACCGACCATCACAACTGCGTGGTGGATCGGATCGAGCTAATCAAGAACATTCTCTCCGACAGCAATACGCCACGGGATGACCGCATCGAAGCCCTCAAGTTTGTCGTTCACTTCGTCGGCGACGTGCATCAACCGTTCCATGCAATCGGGGAGGCGGCGGGCGGGAATGGAATTGTCGTTACACAGTTTGGCTCAACGGAATGCGGGCGACACCCATGCAATTTGCACGGTGCTTGGGATAGTGGACTCATTGAGCACACCGCCATGGGGCGAGATGAATACGTCGCCCATCTGGAGAAACTGATCTCCGACGAGCATCTGACCGCCACCGGGAGTCCGGAGGAGTGGGCGAACGAGTCGCACGAGTATGCGAAATCGGCTTTGTTGCCTGATCGCGCTCAAATCGATGAGAACTACTACGAGACCGAAATCAAGGTTGTTGACCGGAGACTCGCGCTAGCAGGACTGCGCCTTGCTGCCCTCCTGAACGAGGCTTTCGCAAAGGTGCAGCATTAGGAGCCGGGCTGCGACTGGTGGTGTAACCCTCTCCACCGCAGAAGCCGACCTTCCAACCCGAACCATGCACGGATCGCTACGAAGTTTCCACAGTTCCGCGCCGTCTGATCATCTTGTCGAATGCTTTGCTCAGTCTTGTTTTTGAGGCGTTCACGGTGGCCTTCGACAACTTCACGGTTCCTTCTCGAACAATGGAGCCAAGCAGCTTTGCAGCTTTCACGGTGGCGGCTCTCCGGAGACCCGTCTTCTCAACCCGCACCGTACAGCGACAGTATTCCTTAGTGATCATTCCGACTCGGAGAGTCAGGAAGGCGTTCGCTGAGCCGGACAAGACAGAACTGGCGAGAAGGTGCATACCCGGAATTGCCGCAACGGTCGAGCCGAAAATCGTTCCAACCAGCACATCAACGTCGATGTCCTCGATGCCAGCCGCGATGAAGGCGGTCGAAGCCACGTTTGCATATAACTGCACAAAGTCTCGCAGTGACGGACGCTGGTGGTACACGTGGGCAACCTGCCAAATAAGCCGTGTTTGGGCCGCGAATACGACCAGAACATCCAATCGACCACTCTGCAAAACCGCTGTGCTGAGGAATACTGCTGACGCGGTGGAGGTGACCACATCGTCAGCATGCTTATCGAGTGTCCGGAGGGCTGTTTCGATGTCCGTCGTGGAATTTAGAGCGAGCCCCCGGAGGCGAGGATGGCGGGACAACCGTTTCTTGAAGTCGAGAAAGCTGTCATAACCCTCACCTTCGGTTGTTTCTGGCGGCAGCATCCGTCTGGGCAATCGGAACCAAAGCACGAATGGAGTCGCGATCAGTATGCAGTAGGTGAAAATGAGAGTCCACAGCACTCCTTCGCCAAACCCGATGTTGACCGCCCGCGCCGACTGGACGATCTGCATGGTCTGGTTGAACAGAAAAATGGTGAATACAACCATTATGAAGGCGGCAACGACTAGGGCGATTCTTTTCGCAGTTTTGAGCATGACGGGGCTCCGTCTCCAGTATCCACGATCTCAGTCCGCCGTGGATTGGGTGCGGGTCGGTGCCGTTTTGCGCGACAAAGTAATTCCGATGTACCTTGTGCCGAACTGACGGTTTGTCTCGCTTAGGAGGTCACTCTGATGTTACTTCGCGCCTACGCCGTCGCCTTGGTTGCAATGTGCCGCTCCTTGCCTCGCAAACCGCTCCTCAACCTGCGCAACCCGCTCCCCAAGTCGGGCAACCCGCTCCCGACTTCACTCTTAACGACTCCGCTGGTTCCCCGATAAAACTATCCGCTTATAAAGGGAAAGTAGTTCTGCTCGACTTCTGGGCTACGTGGTGTGGCGGCTGCAAAGTTGAGATTCCTTGGTATGTGGAGTTCCAAGATAAGTACCGGAAGGACGGACTGGCGGCGATTGGCGTTTCCATGGATGACGGCTGGAAATCGGTGAAGCCATTGCTCGAAGAGCACAAGCTGAATTATCCAGTCGTGATCGCCAACCAAGACCTAACCACCCGATACGGTGGACTCCCTTCTCTTCCTAATGACCTTGCTTATCGACCGCGACGGGAGGATTGCCGAGTCGCACGCAGGCATGGTGGACAAAGACGCCTTTGAGAATAAGATCAAGACGCTCCTTCGCCGAAGCTCTGCTAAGTAATTTCAGGCTGCGAGCATCGCCCATGATTCTCGGATTAGTCTTCGCGTTGATCATCGGGGCTCCCCAGCAGGACAGCCGTTCCACTGAGTCGCAGGCGACGAAGCAAGCTCACGACGAGTACGAACGAACACAAGCAAGCTGCCATTCGCATCAACGAACTTGCCGGGCGGATTCAAGCGGAAGCCTCCGCCAGTGCTGTCGTGTCTGAAATCGCGGGTCTCTTCGCAAAAGAACTGCCCTCGGCTTGGGCCAGCGGCAGTATCCGTCAGCGAGTCGCCCACGCTGAGTATGAGTCGGTTCGCAACCCGGTAACACTTATTCCTGAGCAGCGTATTGTCGATGTCTGGAACCAATACGTGAAAGAGATCGGAGCGCCGGACGAAGCGATTGCCTCAGTCACCGGAATCCACGACATGCGCGATGGGTCGTTTACATTTGCCCAGTTGATGTGGGCACGGGGAAACCCAACAATCTGGACGATACCAAACGTGTTCGCGCTCGGGCCTGATGGCAGAGTTGCTGACGGTTGCCGAGCCCTTGACGCCATTCGCGTGATTCACGATCTTGAATCCTTATTTCAGAACCTACGCGGAGCGCGTGACCGCCTCAGAAAGGGAATTGTGCCGTCCGAAGAGATCAAGAAGCGGGTGGGAGACCAAAACGCGCAGCCACACGCCACCGTTCGGCTGGAAGCGCACGCAGACACAAATCCCATTCGCCCCGCTGCGCAACGCTACGAGCAGGAGCATGGCTCAGTGGCATACGACCAGTTGCTTGCACGCCTGTTTGGCGAACTGTTTGCCGCGAATTGAGAACCCGGTCATGACCGCCCGCTCGCGGCGTCTCATTGGGTATATGTGGGGGCCAGCGACCTCGCCCTCTAACTACACAGTAACGGCCACGTTGAAAGATTGGCACTTGCGGCTTTCAGGGCAGCCCGAAATCTATGCCCTTTTGAGCCAACATTGGTTTTCTTGCGATTAGGGGATTCGGAGGCTACTTTGGACGGAACTTGCACACCGAGAACATCATGATCGGACTACAAATGAAGACCGCGCGAAGTAGTCAAACATCCAGCCCAATCGCCCTCATTAGTGCCAACCCATTACTCTTCGTAACAATGCCTTCTCGCAGCTTGTAATCGAAGAGCATCTTTCCGTTCTCGAATTCCTCTTGGAAATGGACGTTGTACAGTTGCCCGTTCAGTGACCCACCAAGGTCGGCTAGCGCCAGATCGTGGGTACTTACCAATCCGATAGCACCGCGATTAAGCAGAGCACGGACCACGCCCTCGGCTCCGATACGGCGATCATTTGAATTTGTGCCTTGCAGCAATTCATCCAGCAGGAAGAGCAACGACGGATTTCCGCTCGCGAGATCAAAGAGCTTACGGAGTCGTGTGATCTCCGCATAAAAGCGTGAGCTTCCCTCTTGCAAAGAGTCGTTTACCCGGATGCTAGCGCCGACGTGCAAAGGAGTCATACGAAGTCGTTGTGCTCGGACAGGAGCCCCGGCCATGGCGAGCGCAGCATTGATTCCAACCGAACGCAGCAACGTGCTTTTGCCCGACATGTTCGAGCCACTTACCAAGAACACGCGCCTGCCATCAGATAGGCAGACATCATTACGAATACAAATTGCTGCCGGGATTAGGGGATGCCCGATCCCTGTAGCCTCGAAGCATGCGGAACCTTGGACGAAATCGGGGAAAGAATCGTCGGGATGCTCATAGCTGTAGGTGGCCAAGCAAATCAGTGCTTCGATTTCCCCAATTACGCTTAACCACGAGCGCACCGCATGGCCGTGAGCCCGTCTCCAGCGTTCTGCGGCCAACGCCACATGTACCGAATACATGAGAGGAACATCCAAGATGCGGACGATCACGTTGTCGCGTGAGTCGATTAAATCAACGATGGTTCTTAGCCTTGCAATAGCACGCGAACCTTCGAGTTGATATGACGAAAGCTCACCTTGCAGTGATTGGAGGCGAGGGGCACGGAACGTGTGCTGTTCGATTCGTGCCAAGATGCCAGAAAGCACGTCTAAATGGCGAAATGCTTTCTCCGAACCATGCAGGACTTCTTCCCGTGGCTTGCGTAGTCGATAGCCCATAATTGCCTCAATCAAGACGATCAAGAGGAACGGCGTGGCGATTCCAAAATACCCCCAAGCCACGGCACCCACAACCGCTGCAAGGACGAGGATCGGCACTAACCATTGAAGCCACGGAGGGTTCAACTGGTTCGGACCTTCAGCCCAGCCCAACAACGCTTCGGGATAAACGCTCACACTGGCATCTTCCCCGAGTATCGCCAAGTCCTCGCGGAGATCGAGTTGATCGCGCAGTTCGTCAATCGCAGCGTGACGTTCCTCGATCTGGTTAACCTCTGAAGGTGAGAGCAGCCATTTAGCGAGGGTCTCCTCGCCCATACGAGTGCGTGCAGTTGAGAGAAGTTCAAACAAACTTCCTCGACCAAACAAGTCCAGATCGGCGGCATACACGTGATGAGGATCGTGGAAGCGGTCACCCGTCTGCCCCGTACCTACCCAGCGGTCCTCGATTCGAGCGATCCCTATGCGATAGAAGAAAGCCCCGCGTTGTGTCATGGCTCGGGCTCGCAAAACACGCGAATGATAAGCCACAACGGACGCGAACACGAAAGCTGGTACAGCGATCCACCAATACGAGAACGCATGTCGCCCGATGGATTCCCAAGCCATCCATGCTGCTGCCGCTGCCAGCGCAAGGCGAATGTTTCCGAGCCGAATGTGAAGTTTCTCGTAATGAGCGAAACGAGATTCGCGGTCCTTGAGACGCTGTCTATATTCTTCGACGGCCAGCACAGTTTGAGAATACATCAGATGTTCGGATGCCGATGCCGCCCGCGTCCGGGCGCTCGCCAACTACAAAGATCCCCTGACGCTCTGGCAAGACGCCGACCCCGACATCCCCATCCTGAAGGAAGCCCAAGCCGAGTACGCAAAACTGCAATAGCGGTCATGCGCAAGATGAGCCAAGCAGATGAGGCAACATCTCCCCGGCTTTCCCCAAATGGCATTCGGTGAACGCGGATGCGTTCGCAGGTCTCTCTGGTCCCACATAGATGGTTCTGGCGCGACCAGCCACATGCGCGACAAAGCTCGCCGCTGGCGCCACAACTCCCGATGTTCCGACAGCCAAGAAGATCGTGCATCGCTCCAGCACAAGGAAGATGCGATCTAACTCGAATGGCACTTCCCCAAACCAGCAAATGTGCGGGCGAATCCGACCGCCGCATTCGCACCGGGGAATCTCTGCGGGTGGCTCGTAGAGATTTGTGTCGTCAAAAGGACGGCAGCCGCACGTGTCGCAGCGGCTTTTGAAGAGTTCTCCGTGCATGTGGACAACATTTCTTGATCCGGCTTGTTCCTGAAGATTATCCACGTTCTGAGTGCAGACGAAGAGGCGGTCTTGCAGGCTGTTTTCAAGGGTCGCTAGGGCGAAGTGTGCAGGGTTTGGTTTGGCTGCCGAAGCGACACGCCGACGCATGGAATAGAACTCCCACACCAACTGGGGGTCGCGGTGCCAAGCTTCAGGCGAAGCAACCTCCTCGATCCGATAGTTACGCCAGAGGCCCTTCACACCCCGGAACGTGGGAATGCCGCTTTCCGCGCTCACTCCCGCTCCGGTGAGAATGAAGAGACGGTCGGTGGAGGAAACTGGGAGCATAGATGAAAGGATACGACGACTGATGCTCCGAGGGTCCTTCGTGAGGGTCCTTCGTGATTGACCTTTCCCTCGGGCCCGACCTACCATTCCCGTCATGGGTGAGCAGGCGGTCGAGGACATAGCTGAAAAGGCTATCGAGAAGCCCGGCGCCAACGCGGCCTACCGGGTACTCTACACGACGGGCAGTGCGAGATTTGTCAGTCCTGTGTGTCATGGCTGTGCTCTCTCGACCGCGAGAACAGGACGATCTGTCTGCCCATCGACACAGAGGTCTTGTCAACGGTCGATTCCCGGCTCCAGATGGATGAATGCCTGCGCCAGTTGCACGTGGTCACTCCCGAAGGTGAAATCCATGTCGGCTGGGAGCCGTCGCGTGTCTGGCGCGTTTTGTTCCCGGCTAGTTGGCTGATCGGTGTTCTGGGACAGCGGTTCCCCTTCCGCAATGCAGGACGGTTGCTCTACGGCTTCGTTGCGAAGAATAGATATTCTCTCAGCAAGTGTCGCGGCGGTGCATGTCGCGTTGCAAAGCCAGAAGCGGTACGACGGCAACCCCGTTTAGGCACATTTTGGTCGTGCTACACACTGGGTTTCTTCATTCGGTTGCCGCTGGTCCTGTGGGCGGGCATCAAAGCTGCGATACAAAGAACAAAGAACAACTATTTTTGCCCGGACGTACCACAACCGCGTTGACTTGCTGGACGGCAAGCACACGATTCGGTTTCTGAATGGGATGCTGCCCAACGCCCGTCCCGCTGTTGTTCGGGGAACTGTTCACGGCGATCATTTATGACGGGATCGCAATCGACCCCGGTTCCCCCAAGATGCGGCGGTCGCTTGCCCGTCACCTTCGGCAGTTGAAACTGAAAATCACAAAAGTGATCGCGACCCATGCCCACCAAGAGCACGTCGGCAACTTGAATTGGCAGTCTGAAGTTACTGGTGCTCCCGTCTACGTTTCGGAGTCGCGTAAGCGCCCTAGTTACCGTGGGTCGAGCGGGGTATGGCGACGGTTCGCATCAAGTTTAAGTACTCGTCACTTTTGGTCGCGGGGGTCGCCCCATGCCAGATTCGGGTGAACATACGGAACTCCTTGGGCATCATTTGCGTCCAGAACTCTTAGATGTCGCAACCGGCGCTTGCACTGGCGACCCCGGTCAATGATTGAAAACTTAGCCTTGCGACTGCGATCCACCGGGTTTGCGGTGCTAGCCTATCGTCATGCAGAAGCCCGTCCAAGAACGCATCGCAACGTTGCGAGATGAAATAGCGCAAATCAGCGAAGCGAACAGTCTTTATCTAAAAGGCGGGAAGAGGCGGCATGGCGCAGCAGGCGATCATGAACGCAGGCTTCAAAGATTGCAGGAAATCTTAGATGAGTTGGTGGCCCTCACCGACTGGAAAAAACTGTGAGATGCATAGCCCGCAGGAATTAGGATGCTGTTGAAAGCCATCCTTTTCGCCCTGACCAATCCCGACGCCGCGCTCCGCTAGACCAGCCCATCAGTCCGTATCGCCCACACATTAGAGCCTCCAGACAGGCTTCGGGAGTTCTTTCAAACTGAGCAATTCTGAACAGACAGCAATGAATCGGTATCGTAAGTTGACCGAGATAGAAGACACAGGAACAGGTACCACCGGGTCTTCTCTACCTATTCCTTTCGGTGGCGCAGCTGGGCGGGAACACTGCGCCACCCCCACTATGGGGATGCTTTTCCTAACTGCCTGCGTGTCCATCTATGAACGACGAAACGCCTGAATACGAACTCGCTCGACTCCTCAGGGAGCAAAGTAAGATGCGAGAAGATGAGGTCTTCATCGGACAATCGCCCGCAGAGCGGGCTGAATACGAGGTTAAGGCAGATCGCATTCACGAACTGGAATGTGATTTGGTTGAGCCAGTTAATCGGGGTTTACGGAATTTGGCGCTATACGTTAAATACCGCCAACGAGCGTTTTCGGTCTAAGAAGGCTACCGTCACAAAGCAAACTCCATACAGTGACCGGAACAACAGGACTGCTTTCCACCAGACATTTCAGTGCTCAATACTGTGATGCGAGGATATTCACTCTTGAACACTTCTGATCTTCCTTTGCCCATTCGGCTACGCCGCCGCTGCCTTTCGCGCGTTCATGTGGCTATCCATTGTCTGAGTCAACTGCGCATCCACTTCATCTGCGATAGTCATGACATCAGGCAAGAGCGCGCTGAAATCCAGAGCGGTCGGATGCTTGTGCAATGTCCCCAAGATGGTCACTTGAAGGATTCGTGATTCATGGATCAGCATGCCGGCAGAATAGCCTTGCTGACATCGGAGCTTGCCATGGGCGAGGGCGGCGAGGGACACGAAGGCGTCACTGTCCTTGCTGGGCAATTCGGTCTTGCCCAGACGTTCGATTACCTCTTCCACCAGCTTAGGAAGGTGTCCGGTGCGTTCCTCGTCGCTAAGACGAAGGTGGTTGAGTTCAGGTGTCTTTTTTGTTCGTGTCAACCAATCTGCGATCAGCGAGGTCTTGCATTCAGCCAGTATCGCGGCTACCCTCACTGTCCCCCCCCTTGCAATTTGTCATCCACCCTCTGAACATTGTGTGCGATTGATACTTTGACTGGAGCAGCCATCTAACACCGTCTTTTCCTGTCGGCATTGATGCCACTCTACCCCGGAATGATTCGCAAAACTGGCTGATAGTAAACAGGTTCGGTTCCTGGCACATTTGGATTCCCCAACTGGGAACCTACCCTCTGGCGCTAGCGGGTAGCAGAACGCTATTCAGTCGTTGATTGCAAAGGGATTAAAGGGTGGTCACAGTAAGTTGGCGACAATAATCGTTGATTCTCCAAGAACGCAGGATTTAAGGAGAATGAAGCGAATGAAGTCGAAAGCAGGGCGCGGCTCTCGCGCCGCGCCGGAAAAATCCCATGGAAAATGACAGCGGCTTCAGCCCCCGCCGATGCTTTATAATTCGCCCTCCACTGCGCTCGCCGGATCGAACTCGTCCGCATGTCACATCTCGCCCGCAAACTCCGCCTCACCGATTTCTTCACGCTTGCATGGGGCACCATGGTCGGCGTCGGCTGGCTGGTGGTCATGGACGATTGGCTGCTGCGCGGCGGCGCGCTAGGCGCGCTACTGGGCTTCGCCATTGGTGGCGCGCTGCTTTTCCCAATCGGCTGGGTCTATGGCCGGCTCGTCGCCGCCATGCCAGACGCTGCCGGCGAAATCGCCTATACGGCCGCAGCTTTTTCCCGCCCCATGAGCTTTTCCACCGGATGGATGATGATGCTCGCCTACTTCATCGTCTGTCCCTGGGAGGCCGTCGCTGTCGGCCGCATCGCCGGCTACATTTTTCCGTCGCTCGATTCCCTCGAGATCTACCGCATCGCCGCCCGCCCGGTTTATCTCCCGCACCTCATCATCGGTCTCGGTCTCACCGCGCTCCTTACCGCGCTGAACTACCGCGGCATCCGCCTCAGCGCGACTTTCCAAAATTGGACCGCTTTCGGTACGCTCGCTCTGTTTATTATTTTCGTAGCTCTGGGCGCCAGCAAGGGATCGCCGCGCAACTTCCCGCCGCTGTTTACCCATGCGCCGCTAGTTTCGTTCCTGCTCGTGGTTCAGATCGTACCCTATTTCATGACTGGATTCGAATCAGTAAGCAAGGCCGCGGAAGAATCCACCTCCGAGTTTCGCAGTCAAAGCTTTCTCAAAGCCATCTGGATGGCCATCCTGGTGGGCATTCTCTTTTACATAACCATCATCGCCGCGGTCGCATTCGTGGCTCCGTGGCACGATCTAACCGGCGAGAAATTTATGACCGCGGTTGCTTTCCAGCGCGCGGTCGGATCGCGCTGGATCGTCAACATCATTCTTGCTGCAGCGCTACTGTCGTTGTTCAAGTGCTTCAATGGAAATTTCGTGGCTGCCAGCCGCCTTGTCTTCGCCTTGGGGCGCCGCGGCCTCATCGATGGCGGCGCCGGCCGAATCCACTCTCAACACCAGACGCCCTCCGTCGCCGTTCTATGCGTCGGACTAGCCACCGCCGTGTGTATGCTGCTGGGCGATGCAATCCTAGTACCCATAACCGAAGTAGGCTCGGTTGCCTGTGCGATAGGCTGGGCAGCGACCTGTGCCGCGTACGTTTCCATGAGACACGCCAAAACTTTGCCGGGCCAATCAGAACTGTCAGCGACGGAATGGATCGTTGCCGGCTCGGGCTTGCTCGTGGCCATCGCGATGATGCTGATGAAAGTAATCCCGGCGATCCCCGGCCATTTTACAATTTACGAATGGCTTGCCCTAGCGATTTGGATCGCACTAGGCGGGATCGCGCACCGTCGAGCGCCTCTGGCTTAGCAGCGTTTTAGCATGATCCTGGGTGGCGCAGCGCTTCCGCGCTGCGATAAGGATTGCTCTTTCAAGCGAGCTCTAGCTGCTGAGGTAAAGATACAAAAAGGAAAGCCGATGAAGCTTCACAAACTGAAGTTCTTTCTCACGCTCATTCTCCTCACTGCTGCGTGCTTGTCGCCCGCCCAATCCACCCCCGCCTGCGACATCGTCATCACCAACGGCCACATCATCGACGGAACCGGCTCCCCCTGGTATTCCGGCGACCTCGGCATCCGCGATGGAAAAGTCGCGGCCATCGGCAACCTCGCCGCCGCGCCCCGCAAACGTACCATCGATGCCGCGGGCAAAGCGGTCGCTCCCGGCTTCATCGACATGCTCGGCCAGTCCGAGTTCTCCATACTTGTCGACCCACGCCTGCCTTCAAAAATCTATCAGGGCATTACAACGGAAATTACCGGCGAAGGCGGTTCCATCGCCCCGCTCAACGACGCCATCATTCAGGCCGATCGCGATACCTACGAGCACTACCACCTCACTCCCGATTGGCGCACCTTCCGCCAGTATTTCGCGCGCCTCGAAAAGCAAGGCATGGGCATCAATCTCGCCAGCTACGTCGGCGCCACGCAAGTCCGCCGGATGATCCTCGGCGACGATAACAAGCAGCCCACCACGGAACAACTGGAGCAGATGAAAGCTCTGGTCCGCGAAGCCATGAAGGACGGAACCGTTGGCGTTTCCACTGCGCTCGAATACGCTCCCGCCCCCTACGCCAAAACCGACGAACTGATCGCGCTCGCTGCGGAGGGCGGCAGGTTCGGCGGCATCTATTCCACTCACATGCGCAACGAAAGCGACTCCGTGCTTGAAGCTATCGATGAAGCCCTCCGCATCGGACGCGAGGCCCGCGTCCCCGTAGAAATCTGGCACATCAAAGTCGCCGGCAAAAACAACTGGGGACGCATGCCCGAAGTCGTCGCCAAAATCAACGCCGCCCGCGCCGCCGGCGCCGACGTCACCGCTGACACCTACGCCTACACCGCGTGGTTCAACGATTTCTCCGCATTCATTCCACCCTGGGCCCACGATGGCGGAACCGCAAAGCTCGTCGAGCGCCTCAAAGATCCCGCCACCCGCGACCGTATCCGCAAGGACATGCTCACGCCTTCCAAAGATTGGGACAACGAATGGCGGGAAATTCCCGGCCCTGACGCCATCATGATCGGCGTCGTGCAGAATCCGAAAATGCTTCCTCTGCAAGGCAAGCGTCTCGCCGAAATCGCCAAGCTCTGGAACAAAGATCCCATGGATGCTCTCTTCGATTTCCTCATCGAAGATCCCAGCACTGGCGTTGCCGTCTTCGGCATGTCGCAACCCGATGTCACCCTCGCGCTGCAGCAGCCCTGGGTCGCCGTCGACAACGATTCTTCCGGTACCTCCCCCGAAGGTATCCTGGGCCAGGAGCATCCTCATCCGCGCGCCTACGGAACTTTCCCGCGCATCCTCCGAAAATATGTCCGCGAGGAAAAAGATTTAACGCTGGAAGACGCCATCCGCAAATTCTCAGCGCTTCCGGCTCAGCGCCTGCGTCTTACCGATCGCGGTGTTCTCAAGGCCGGCATGTGGGCCGACGTCGTCATCTTCGATCCTGCCATCGTGCGCGATCTCGCCACCTTCGACAATCCCAATCAGCTTTCCCAAGGAATGGAGTACGTCTTGGTGAATGGCGTCCCCGTCATCGATCAGTCGAAGATGACAGGAGCCTTGCCGGGAAAAGTTCTACGTGGTGCGGGATATGTTAAATAGGGCGCTGCCTACGGCTTCAATCGCGCCTGAGTCTCCGGCGTGGGAGTCACCGTGACGCGCGGTTCCGCCACCGTGCCCGTGATGCTGTACACGATCGCCCCTGCCGCTTTCGCCTGCGTGCCAGCCACCACTTTGAAGTCCAACTTCTGCCCCAACGACGCGGTTCCGCTGATCGCATACGTTTCCGTGGGCGAATCGAACACGCCTTTTTCAATATCGATGTTCCCGTTGTTCAGCCCGGCCCGACCCTGCCAGCGCGAGATTCGTAGCGGCCCTTCCCCATTCGTCAGCGAAATGTGCGCCAGCACTCCATCGCGTAGATCGAAATGAAGCCCGCCCTCCGCAGATTCCCAAAACGCGGCAGAATCCGTTCCCGACGCTCTGAACTGATACGTTCCACCACCAGTTCCAGAAATCCACGGATCGTGCATCGCGCTCGCCATCTGCTCCAGCGATATCCCCGTCAGAATTCCAGACCCGGTGTAGACCGGCGACGCGCCCGTGAAGTCCGCCTGCCAATCGCCGCGATGCTTTCCTCCCAGTAAATCAGCGCGAAGATCGGAAACCTTCACCTTTCCATGTTCCAGTTCAATTGCCGCGGAAACCCGCTCCGCAAGCACATTGTGAATTCGCAAGTGCCCCGCATTCACGGTCCCCGATGCGCGCAAGTTTTGCAAAAACGTTGGCGTCGCGGATTCGGCCGTACTCAGCATCTGGTACCATCGGCGCTGCTTCACATGCGGACCCAGCCACTCGTACAGACCCCCCATTGCAACCTGGTCGGTATTCAAATTGAAGTGGACAAGGCACGCCCCCGGCACCCCGCATCCGCGCGGCAGCGCCAAAGACCCCGTCCAGTGCGCATCGGCGGCCCGCGCACTTAGGTTTTCCACCTGCGCTTCATCCGGCAGAAGCTTTAGTTCCGCCGAGGATATCTCAATCGGTCCATTCAGCCCCCGCGCCGTCGCACGCACGCTATGCAGTTGCACCGTTCCGGTAATTTTCGGCAAAAGGAAACTCGAAGGACTTCCCGGAGCGTTTCCCGCCCACGATCCGGCAATCTGCAGATCCATCTGAGCGGCACCTTCTGCGCCTGCCTTCACCGCCTGTAGTCCGAGCAGAGTCGCCATTCGCAACATGTGCGACACTTCGCCATCTCCGCGCACCACCATGGCGTAACCTGATCGCCCGATCCAACCTCGTGCCTGCGCGGGCACAGGCCGTCCCAGCGCCACCGGAAAGGGTCCGAACTCGATGTGCAGTTCGTTGCTTGCCGGCAAAATCTCTGCGTGCACCCGACGGAAGGCTTTGCCGCTCGTTGAATTCATGAAAGTACTGCCATCCGAATGCAGTCCAAACGGTACACTCTCTGCGGCCAATTCCACATTCGTGCTCGCCGACTGCAAGCGAAGATTGCTGATCTCACCACGGCCGTGAAACTCCGGTCCCAGCCCGGAGGCCTCATCCTCTTTCACCCCGAAATTTCCTTGCACACTACCCGTCGCCATAAGATCTGTCGGCAGATTTTTTTTGGCGCGTCGAGCCAGTTGCGCCACCGCATTCACAGGGACGTCCTCCACGTTCAGCGACAAGTCCAGTTTGCTCATTCTTGGTCCGCCCGCGTTACCGTGCAGCGTCACCATGCCATTGCCCACAGGCCCGCTGCAGAGAATTTCGTGCACCAATTCGCCCGCCGAACTGTACTTGCCATCGCAGTGCGCCGCGAGCGTCAGCCCCCCGATGGTCGGGATGTCGTAGCGGTGGAAGTCCCGGATCGATGCGTCCGCCGCGACCTGCATTGCTGCCGGAGTTCCGCTCAATGTGGCCTCCACCCGAAGGTCGCCTCGCCAGCCTTTGTCGTTACCTGATACCAGCTTGCTCAACTGCCCCAGTTGTGCGTGCTGCCACTCCAAGCTGAACTGCAACGGCGTTTCCCCCAGACTGCCTGCCCGCTGCCATGTTCCGTTCATCCGCAACAAGCCCGCGTCGGTCAAACTCATATCGATGCGCACCGGCTCCGCCTTCAACCGGACGCCCCACTCATTTTCTGATTCCTGCCACAACGCAAAATCAGCATTCAGCAAAGCGTATGGTTTTTTTTCCGCGCCCGTCTTGAAATTGATGCGCCCCGAACTCGCCTCAATATAGGGAAACCCCGGCCGCAATTCCCGCTTCGATTTTGCCGTAGGCGCCAGTGGCGAGCGCTCTGTACGTTCCAGGAGAGCCTCCCAGTTCCAGCGTCCGTCCTCTCTTCGCACCAAATTCAAGCTGGGTTCAGTCAGCTCCAAACGCGAAATATCCAGCCTTCCGCGCACCAACGATGTCAGCCGCACCAGCGCTGTAACCTCCGGCGCGCGCAGCATCGGCTCCGCACCAAATGCCGGGTCTTCGTGGATGACCAGATTTTCAAGATCGAATCCCGGCCGCGGCAAGAGCCGAAGCTGGACAGACCCGATCTCCACGGGTCGCTCCACCGCTCGGCTAATGGAATTCGCAATGCGCGTCTTCAGCCGCGAAACGCCCGGCCGCACCAGGAACAAGACCAGTAGAATGACTACAGAAACGGCCGCCACCCGCCGCTTCGAAGGTAAGGACTTCACCGCACCACTCGCAACGTTCGCCGCCATCGCGTCTCATCAAAGAAGTGCAACACTACGTGCGCCAGGAAACCGATGCGATCTCCCATGTCCGTCTTGCGATACTGGTCCGCTGGCGTCTCAAACGACCAGTAGATGAACATCGGCCGCCCAATGATATTTTCCTGCGGAATGAATCCCCAGTAGCGGCTGTCCAGGCTCACGTCGCGATTGTCGCCCATGCCGAAGTAACGACCCGGCGGCACTACCAGATCGTCGCCCTGAATGTGCATCGGCAATTCCGGCTCCCAGCAAGGATAGACATTAGCGCTGTCCGACGGCGGCACCGCGGGAAAATTGTCGCGGTAGGGGTTCGGATACGTCGCCGGATCCTGCGTGTGAATCGCGTAAGGTTCTTCCAACGCTTCGCCATTCCGGTACACAACTCCATCGCGCAGGTGAATACGGTCGCCCGGCACACCGATGATCCGCTTAACCACATACAATCCTGGCTCGCACGGCGCGAGAAATACTACGATGTCACCCCGGCGCACCTGCCGGTAGGGAAGCAGAGGGCCTACCCACGAAGTCTTCGGGGCAAACTGAATGCGGTTCACGAACACGTGATCCCCGATCAACAGCGTGTTCTCCATCGAGCTGGACGGGATCTCAAAGGCCTGCACCACAAATGTGATAATGAAAAGCCCCGTCACCAGCACTGCGGCCAGCGAAGAAAGAAACTCTACCGTAGTTTCGCGCGGCTTTTCTTCCACGTCGTTCTTTAACGGGATATCTTTTTTTGCCAAAGTGATCGATCCGTCCTGTCTGAAGTCAAGGCTGCACGGCCAATCTTAGCCGCGAAAAGTTTAATTCACCAGACGCAGAGTCCGGTTCCAGCGCGTGATCTGAAAAATGTGCGTCACGGCATAAGCAAAGTGCGCCATTTTGGCAACCACCGAACTCGGCGCCGTAACGTCGCCATCTCCCTCTTGTACAGACCAGTAAATCAGCAGCGGCCGGCCGATAACGTTCGCTTGGGGCACGAACCCCCAGTAACGGCTGTCGTAGCTATCGTCCCGATTGTCTCCCATCACAAAGTAATGTCCCTGGGGAACAATCAGTTGTCCATCGTCAACCAGTTTGCGCAGCTGTATCCACCACTCCGGCGTCTCCCCCGGCGCCACATCCAGCCGCGGAAAACTATCCCGGAACAGGTCGTTCGCGGACCGTGTGAAGTTTGCGTAAGGTTCTTTCAACGCTACCCCGTTCACAAATACCTGCTTGTTGATCAGCCGCACTCGGTCGCCCGGTATTCCAATCACGCGCTTCACAAAATGCTGCGCCGGATTCACCGGATAATGAAACACCACAACGTCTCCCCTTCGGATCCGGCGGTAGGGCATCACATAGTCTCCCAGCCCGCCTCCTCCGTAGCACAGCTTGTTGACCAGCAGGTAATCGCCCACCAGCAGCGTATTCTCCATCGATGGAGATGGAATCTGAAACGCCTGCACAATAAACGTGATCACGAATACTGCGATCACCACTGTTCCCAGCAGCGACTGCACCGCTCCGGTCACCCCACCGCCCATCGTCCCCGCAGTTCTGCGAGCTTCTGCGAAATGCTGCTCTGGGATGCGCTCATTGGGAACCTGATCGTCTGAAAGACGATCATCCAAAGAATGTTCGTCTGAAGAATTCATTTACTCCGCTTGCCCCACCACTCTACCTATCCGGAGAGCGTGATGTTCGCTCTGACCTGTTCCCCGCAGCTTGCGGCCGCGATGCCAGGTGAGATAGCAACTGCCGCGCCGCGTCCTGCTCGGCCGCCTTTTTCGTGGAACCCTGCGCGCGTCCCACAAATTCCGCCCGGCCCTCACTCTTTTTCCCGTCCAGACGGACTTCCACGGTGAACGTCTTTCTGTGTTCCGGTCCCGCCTCTTCTACCAGCACATAAGAAGGCTGGGCCATGCCTAATCCTTGCAGAGTCTCCTGCAGGGCCGACTTAAAATCGGTCATCGGCAGAGCGCCGCCTTCGCGTTCCATCTGCTCCAATTCGGGCGACAGAATCTCCCGCAAAATAAATTCTCGGGCCGGATCCATTCCGCCATCCAGATAGATTGCCGCCAGGATGGCTTCCAGCGCGTCGACCAACAGAGCCGTCTTGCTCCGCCCTCCACTCTTCTCTTCGCCTTTCCCCAGCCGGAGATAGTGTCCTAGCTCAAGTTGTTGGGCCACCCGGATCAGATGCCGCTCACTCACAACATGGGCGCGCAACTTGGAGAGTTCGCCCTCGCGAAACTGCGGAAAGCGCTGAAACAACGCTTCGCTGGTAACCAGCGCCAGAATCGCATCGCCCAGAAACTCCAACTGCTCGTTATCGTTGACGCTATATTTATGATCGCCTGCCTGCTGCGATTCCTGCTCGCGCGCCTGCGAGCTGTGAGTAATCGCCTGCTCGATCACGCCACGGCGACGGAAATGGTAGCCTAACGCCGTTTCCAGCGCGGTAATCTCTCGTTCTTTCATGATGAAATTACTTCGAGATCTCTTGCCCCACTGACCTGGCAAGGGCACGCCTTCACCAGCCTGCCCTTGAACGAAATCGAAGCAGCCTGCCCTGAGCGAAGCCGAAGGGCGTCGGTCAGAGCCAACAACAAGCGTCGGCTTTAGCCCCTGAGGGTTTATGTTTCCACCGGATGTCCGCAACGCGTGAAGCGACCGAGATTTTTAACGCTCCCCGCGTTATTTCGCGGGCGGTTCGCTGATGCCTCCTATCAACTGCACCAGACGATCCTTCTCCTTGCGGGCGGCATCGCCAGCCCCTGTCCCTGCCTTCGTCAAATCCACCGCCTGATCTGCATACTTCAGTGCGTCCGGATACTTGTTCTGCATATCCAGCGCCACCGACAGACGGAATATTGCGATCGGATCCGGCTGCTGCGGAAATGCATCGATCGACTTCTTCAAATTCTGTTCTGCCGCCACCCAGGCTTTTGCATTGAAATCCAGCGTCCCCAAAATCGCGTAAGCCTCGGATTTTAGAAAGCCCTTGTAGGCATCGATTTTGTCCTGCGTTTGCCCCGCCGTCGGGATGTCCGTATCGATCGTGACCAGCGCGCGCTCGGCATCTTTTCTCGCTTCCGCCAACCGCTGATCCTTATCCAGGTCGGTGTCGCGCGTGCGCTCCGCCAGCACCTGCGCCACGCCCAGCAGTGCTTCCGGATCGTCCGGATCGAATGTCAACACCTTTCGCGACAGGGCCAGCATCTTGTCGGCATTGTTGACTGCCTGATAGCCGTGCATTACCTGCTTGTAGAGCAGAGCCCGCAACTCGCTGTCCGGAAACTTCGTCGCGAAATCGTCCGCCGCTTTTTCCTGCGCAGCAGGATCGGTGATCACCGCCGCTGCCTTATATGCGTCAAACTCCGGTTGCGTCTTGGCTTGCGGTGGCCGCTTTCCCGCCGGCGCCGCGGTTTGTCCTGCCGTTTGCCCTGCCGTTTGCCCTGCCGTTTGCCCTGCCGTTTGCCCTGCCGTTTGCCCTG
>Ga0187875_10000247_pt1 | contig 49329 bp, 38 predicted proteins | sample June2016WEW_17_1_2_FD_132978 | JGI IMG/M metagenome (GOLD analysis project Ga0187875, IMG submission 132978) | Peatland microbial communities from SPRUCE experiment site at the Marcell Experimental Forest, Minnesota, USA - June2016WEW_17_10 | ecosystem: Environmental > Terrestrial > Soil >...
CAGGTTACAGTCTCCGATGTGCGCAGTGCCGAGGCGCTGTCAAAAGAGATTCCCGCCCTGCTTGAAGAGGGCATCAACGTTGAGGCCGGCGGCCACGGCCTGCTGACCTTCCGCCGTCAGGACCTGATCGTCGTCAGCCCCGGCGTGCCGCTGAATACGCCGGAACTGGTGCAGGCGATGATGTTTGGCCGGCCGGTCATCGGCGAACTCGAGCTTGCAGCCCGCTTTCTCAAGGGCAAGATGCTGGCCATCACCGGCTCCAACGGCAAAACCACGACCACCGCGCTGGTGGGCGAAATCCTAAAGAAGGCCGGAATGCCCACCCTGGTGGGGGGGAACATTGGCTTCCCGGTTGTGGGGCTCATTGAAGAAAGCACGGACGAAACCTGGTCGGTGCTCGAGGTTTCGAGCTTCCAGCTTGAAAGCACAGTCGAGTTTCATCCCGCCATTGCCGTGATCCTGAACATTACCCCCGACCATCTTGACCGGCACGGGAGCTTTGAAAACTACGCGCTGGCCAAAGAGCGCATCTTTGCCGCGCAGGGCGAGCACGACAGCGTGGTGCTCAATGCTGACAATGTTCGCGCCGCTGAAGCCGCCGTCCGCTCAAAAGCCACCGTCTATTGGTTTTCCATCGAGCATCCGGTCGAGCGGGGAGCATGGCTGGAAAATGGCTCCGTCGTCTTCCGGATTGCCAAGGACGCGGCGACGGAAACCGTGATGCCTCTGAGCGGAATCCCCCTGAAGGGCGCGCACAACGTTGAGAACGTGCTGGCAGCGGTGGTTGCGTCCCGGCTTGCAGGGGCGCCTGTTGACGCGATTCGCGAGGCCGTCGAGGGCTTTCAGGCCGTCGAGCACCGGCTTGAATTCGTGGCCAAGGTCAACGGCGTTTCGTTCTATAACGACTCCAAGGCCACCAATGTGGACGCGACGGCCAAAGCCCTGGCAGCCTTCGATTCCGGAATTCACCTCATCCTCGGTGGCAAGGACAAAGGCGCCGGCTATATGCAACTGGCGAGCCTGCTGCGGGAGCGTGTGCGCGCCGTTTATACCATTGGCACGGCTGCGGCCAAAATCGAGTCTGAACTGCGCGGGCTCGTCCCCATCCAATCCTGCGAGACGCTGGAAAATGCCGTCGCCGCGGCAGCGTCTGCAGCGCGGCCCGGCGAGGTTGTGCTGTTGGCGCCGGCCTGCTCCAGCTTCGACCAGTTTGAAAACTACGAACACCGCGGCCATGTCTTTAAAGACCTGGTCAGTGAATGGCAGGGAAGGAAGGCATGCCATACCGCGTAGGGGTGGATAAATGGCTGTTCTTTATCACCATGCTGCTGGTCGTAGCCGGACTGGTGATGGTCTTTTCCGCTTCGGCCGTGGTTGCGCAGGAACGCTTTCACTCGCCTTATGCATATCTGGGCAGGCAGGCAATTTGGGTAGTTGCCGGAATGGCCGCCTTGTTCGTCCTGATGCACATTGATGTAAGCCACTACAACTCTTCCAAATTCATCGGCGCCATCGTATGCGCGACTACGCTGCTGCTGGTGATGGTCTACTTCTTCCCCGGCTCTCACAATACTCATCGCTGGATTCGCTTCGGCGGCCAGTTCACCTTTCAGCCCTCGGAGCTCGCCAAGCCGGTGCTGGTGCTCTTTCTGGCCTGGTTTCTCTCCACCCGCCTGGACGCAATGAAAAGCTGGAAGCACACGCTCGGGCCAGCCATGCTCATGCCGCTGATTTTTATCGTGCTGGTAGTTTGCGAGCCCGACCTGGGAACGGCTCTCGTTCTCGCCGGCGTAACCGCCATGATGCTCTTTCTGGCCGGGCTGGAGTGGAAGTATCTGCTGGCCGGAGTGTGCGTGGCGCTCCCAGTCCTTGCCGGTCTGCTCATCTGGGTTCCCTGGCGTTTGCAGCGCATGCTGGTCTTCTTCAATCTGAACTGCGACGCAAAGGAAGCCGGTGGCGCCGGCTACCACGTCTGCCAGTCGCTCATCGCGGTAGGCACTGGCGGCTTGACCGGCCGCGGTTATATGGAAGGCATGCAGAAGCTCTTCTACCTGCCCGAGTCCTCTACCGATTTCATCTTCGCCAACATCGCCGAAGAGCTTGGTTTTGCCGGCGCAATCCTTATTGTTGGCCTCTTTGTGGCGCTGGGCGTGCGCGGTATGCGCGCCGGTTTCCGCTCCAAGGATCCATTTGCGCGTCTCACCGCCTTCGGAATTACCACGGCAATTCTGCTGCAAGCCTTCTTCAATATCAGCGTGGTGCTGGCGCTGGTTCCGACCAAGGGAATTACGCTGCCGCTGATCTCCTCCGGCGGCACCTCGGTCCTGATAACGCTGGCCAGCATCGGCATTCTGCTCAACATTTCAAAGAAGGTGGAGTGAGAAAAGCAGGGAATAGGGAATAGGGAATAGGGCACCCCTTCAGTCGGGCCGAAGCTGTTTGGGTGCCCCAGGTCTCGCTTCTGAGACCTGGGAAAGCAAGCACGGCGAACCCCAGTTGACCGTTCCCCATACAATCAATACAGGTGCAACGCGCGAGGAGGATTTCCGATGCCCGCCTACGAATACCAATGTGATGCCTGTGCAGGCCGTTTCGAGCAGCGACAGAAGATGTCGGACGCAGCCATCGAAATCTGCCCGCAGTGTGGCGGACGAGTGAAGCGGCTCATCAGCGGAGGCGCGGGCGCAATCACGAAAGGCTCCAGCCACCACTCGGACGCGCCCTCACCCTGCGGCGCCGGTGGCCCCTGCTGCGGCCAGAACGCCGCCTGTGCCAACGGAATGTTCTGCGAGAATTAGAGCGCCACGCGGATCGGCGAAACTCCAAACGAAAGGCAGCGGCTTGGCAGACTTGCGTGTTCTGATTGCTGGGGGCGGCACAGGCGGCCACATCATTCCCGCACTGGCTGTGGCGCGTGAACTGGTTGCGCGGTACAAAGCTGAAGTGCTTTTTGTCGGCACCGCCCGAGGCATGGAGACGCGGCTGGTGCCAGAGGCTGGCTTTAACCTTCGCCTCATCGATGTAGGCCCGCTCAAAAACGTCTCGCTGCTCACCCGGCTGCGCACCCTCATCGATTTGCCGCGCAGCATCACCGACTGCAAGGCGCTGATTCGCGAATACCAGCCTGGTGTGGTTTTTGGCGTGGGCGGCTACGCATCCGGCCCGACGATGGCGGCCGCGCTCCAACTCAAAGTGCCTACCATGGCTTTCGAACCCAACGCCATGCCGGGGCTGGCAAACCGGCTTGTCGGCAAGCGGGTGAACGCAGCTGCGGTCAACTTTCCAGGGGCGGCCAAATGGTTTCGCAATGCCGAAGTCACCGGCATTCCGGTGCGCCCGGAGTTTTTCACGCTCGAAGCGGATAGTATTGTGCCAGACGGCGGCTCCGTGCCTCACCTGCTAGTCTTTGGCGGATCGCAGGGGGCGCGCATCTTCAATACCCACATGCCCACGATACTTCCTGGGCTGCTGGATGCAATCCCCGGGCTCACGGTTTTGCATCAGAGCGGTGTACGTCATTTTGATGGGACTCACGCTGCCTATGCCGCCAGCGGAGCCGACCCGGCCAGATGGCAGGTGCTAACTTTCCTCGACGATATGCCGGCGCGCGTTCGCCAGGCGACCCTGGTGATGGCGCGCAGTGGAGCATCGACTGTGGCCGAACTGGCTGCCGCCGGCAAGCCCAGCCTGCTGGTGCCCTTTGCCGCCGCCGCCGACGAGCACCAGAAGCGCAATGCCGAAGCCATGGTAGACGCCGGAGCTGCCGCATTCCTGCTTGAGAAGGATTTGGATGTACCAGGGAAATTGTTGAGTACTCTGACCGGCCTGCTGACCTCGCCGATGCAAATGGCGGCCATGGCCGAAGCAGCCCGAACTCAAGCCCATCCCGCCGCCGCAGAGCAGATTGCCGCTAGACTCGTCGCTCTAGCCGAAAAGAAGGCTTCAGCCTAATAACCCTTTTGTCTGATCCCGGAGTAGATTCTCGTGCCCAATCCATGCATCTTTTTCTGATGCATGGGTGGGAAACCCGACCCCCACGCACCATCCGCTCTTTGTCCCAACGCAAAAGGCCCGCCTACCGAAGCAGACGGGCCTTTGTGGGAGAGCCGCATCTCTGGTGAACGTCTCAGCTATTACCGGTGTCCACCACCACCGCCGCCATGGCCGCCGCCACCGAATCCACCGCCATGGCCGCCACCGAATCCGCCGCCGTGTCCGCCGCTAAACCCGCCGCGGGCACCGCCGCCGGATCCATGAGCGGCGCCGCCACGTGCACCACCACCGTATCCGCCGCGTCCACCATATCCACCGCGGGCGCCGTTTCCGCCGCGTCCGGCATATCCGCCGCGACCGCCGTAGCCACCGCGTCCACCCCAGCCGCCGCGTCCGCCCCAGCCGCGACCCCAGCCGCCGTAACCCCAGCCGCCACGCCAGCCCCAACCCCAACCCCAGCCCCACCAGGGACCGACGCCGATGAAGAGGCCGTCATCGAACCATCCCGGCCCATAATAGCCGTAGGGTGCGCAGGCATAGGGGTAATAAGAGTAGTAGCCCCACTCGCAATCCGGGGGAGCGTACTCAGCCGGTGCGGGGACGACTTCTGGGCCGATTCCCACACCCACATCTACCTGTGCGCTGGCCATTGCACTGAACGACAATGCCAGAACCGTTGCCAACAGAACCAGGTGAATTCTCCGCATGACATCCTCCACGTGCTGCCCCGCCTTGCCGATCAGACCTGGGTTCCGGAGTCGCCTCCGCTTTCAGCACTTGCCGGCTTTTAGGCTTCTCACCCTGCCGGCTTCTGTTCTTTCAGACAGCAATTCCGTACTTTAGTTGCGGTCTTCATTCAAGAATCTTCCACGGCAATCGAAACGGCAAGTGTTTTCTGCTCGATTTGCTTCCATAGGCCCTAGCAGGCATCTGCCCGCGCGAACGCAGATTCTCTAAAACTCAACAAAATCAACTACTAAGCGCGTCCTCCGGTTCAGTAATCTGTGATAAGCGAATTTATGCTCGGGGTCGGAATCCAGCGAACCTTGCGCGAGCTCCCAGGCTCCGCTGAATGCGCAGAACCTCATTCCACTTCACCATCCGCTCACTACGTGCAAACGAGCCCACTTTAAGCTGCCCCGCGTTGGTAGCCACGGCGAGATGCACGATAAAAGCATCCTCAGTTTCCCCTGAGCGCGCTGAAACGATCGGCTGCCAGCCAGCGGATTGCGTCAGGCGAATCGCCTCAATGGTTTCGGTCACCGTGCCAATCTGGTTCAGCTTGATCAGCACGGCATTGACCGATTTGTCCTCGATTCCTTTGCGGATGCGCTGCTCATTGGTGGTGAACAAATCGTCGCCGACGATTTGAATCCGCCCGCCAAGTTTTTGCATCATCGTTCGCCAGCCTTCCCAGTCGGTATCGGCCATGGGGTCTTCGATGGAGACGATGGGGAAGCGATCGCACCACTCCGCCATCAATCCGCAAAACTCGCTGGCACTGAACGTGCGCTTCTCCAGGTTGAAGCTGTAGCGTTTTGTTCCCTCGTTATAAAGGTCGCTGGCTGCAATATCGAGCGCAATCGAGGCTTCTTGTCCCGGCGTGTAGCCGGCACGGCGGATGGCTTCAACCAGAAGCTCCAGCGCATCCTCATTGCGCGCAAACTCCGGCCAGAATCCGCCTTCGTCGGCGATGCCGAAATACATTTTTCGCTCGCGCAAAATCTCGCCCGCCGCATGGTAGACGTTATGAGTGATCTCCATAACTTCTTCAAAGCTGCGCGCCCCGGTAGCGATGAGCAAAAAATCCTGCACATCGGTCCGCCAATTTGCGTGCGCGCCGCCGCCGATGATCTGGATCTCGGGGACAGGCAGCAGAGTACCATCCCCGAGGTAGGCATAGAGGGGTTGGTTCCGTGCAGCGGCGGCGGCGTTAGCCGCGGCCATCGATACGGGCAAAATCGCGTTCGCCCCCAGGCGGTCTTTGTTGGGAGTTCCGTCGAGTTCGATCAGCTTTTTATCCAGTGCAGCCTGTTCAAAAACATTTGCGCCGCGGAGCGCGGGTGCGATTTCGTTTTGAATATTGGCAATAGCCTTGAAGACAGATTTACCGCGAAATCGTTTGGGATCGCCGTCGCGCAATTCAAGGGCTTCAAATTGTCCGGTCGATGCGCCGGATGGGGCAAGACCGTGTCCGCAGACGCCGTTGTCTAAAGTAACCTCGGCTTCCACTGTGGGAAAGCCGCGCGAGTCGTAAATTTGCCAGGCTTCAATCGAAGCAATCTTCATGCATGGACCTCAATAAATTCGGTTGAAAGGATTTGTTTAAACCAGATTTCGCGTAGCGCCTGAAGGCTCTCGGGCGGTGAAGGCAAATGCTTTCCGACAAAGGCGCGAATAAAAGTTTGTTTTGACGCGGACAGGTATTCCACTGGAGATTTGCCGTCCACGCGGGCCAGCAGCAGCATCAGCAGCAAAGGCACCAGTCGTTTTTCTATGAGCTGTGCTTCGGCTGCGGAGCGCTCCTCAGCGTATGCGCGCCAGAACGCGTCTATCATCCCATCGCCTCCGTGCATCTCTTCGCCTCCGCAGCGCCGCGGAGCGTGATGCAAGGCCTTCAAAAAAAGATGATTCAGGAAAAATGCAACGTCGAAGACCGGATCGCCATACCACGCAACCTCGCAGTCCAGCAGCACCATGCGGTCGCCGCGAATCAAAATATTTTTGGGACTAAAATCTCCATGCACCAGGGCCTCTCGCGTCGATTCAATCCGCTGCGCTTCGGTATCAAAGAGCGAGCGCAGAGCGGGATGCCGTTTTCCGGTGGTGAGCAGATAGGGCTCCATGCGAATCTGGTGGAAAATCTGCGTCGTATCGAATTGCTTTCGCAGTCCCTCGTCCCCGGCTGTGCGGCGATGAATTTCACCCAGGATGCGCCCTGCAAGCCCAGCGTGAACGGCCGAGAACTCGCCTTCCAGCAACGCGCTTTTCCAGTTCAAGAAATCCTCGCCCAGATATTCCATGCCAAAGTAGCCATCCTCCGCGCTGGAGAACAAGATTTGCGGAACCGCGCCCGGTATCATCCAGCCCACACACTCCATGTATTCGCGCTCGCTGCGGTTGCGCCCCACATCGGCAAACCAGTCGTCCTTCACCTTCAACTTGGCCAGTGCCCGCTTGACCACGAACTTCCGCGTCCCGTCTTCAACCAGATAAATTTCGCTTGATACGCCGCCAGCCATGGGCACAAGACGTGCCTGCGGGTCACAAACATGGCCGTTGCGGCGGAGCACCTCGAGGAATTCATCTGTCTGGCGCATACTTTAAGGTTATCGTACTATGCAGTTTATGCAGCTGACCTCGATGGTTTTTGCTTTGGCTTTGCTTTCTCCGCTTGCATCCGCTCAACAAAAGGAGGCCCCGATGACCCACCATGCGCACGGCACCTTTACGGTTAATCTTCAGCCGCTCACTCCAGCGCCAGCCGAAGGGCTGGGCCGCTTTTCCATCGACAAACAGATTCAAGGCGATCTTGAAGCCACCAGTAAGGGCGAGATGTTATCCGGCGGCGACTATAAGTTGGGCGCTGCAGGCTATGTGGCCATCGAACTCATCACTGGCACGCTCAACGGAAAGCACGGCAGCTTCGCATTGCAGCACTCAGCCACCATGGATCAGAGTGGGCAGAAGATGACAATACTCGTGGTGCCGGGCTCGGGAACGGGAGAGTTGAAAGGCATCGCCGGCACATTCACCATTCATATCGATAAGGGGCAACACTCGTACGATATGGATTACACGCTCCCCGAGTAGCCGAGATTGCGTCAACCGCGCTATTAGAGTTGCTGCGAACAACCTTCGCAATGGAGCCTTGATGGTGCAACGGCTCACAAAGAAGTGCGGCCTCTCCGGTGGGGAGAGGCCGCACTTCGCAGGCACAAACAACTAACTACCTGCGAAACCGGTCATATCCGCGATAGCGGACCACGTGCCGGTCGAAACCGCGCCCGTAATAGCCACGGCCGCCGACAAAGTTCCAACGTCCCCCAATCCAAACCCCATTGGCATAGTAGCCATCGGCCCAGACGTATCCCGGTCCTGGGCAGGCTGGAACGTAGGCCACTGGTACGCCCACACGAACTCTGAATTCGGCCGCCTGCGCCGTTGTCGTTCCGAGACCCAATCCTGCGACCACCACAGCCGCACCCAAAATCCATTTCCACATGTTCTTCATAACCCCTCCTTGCCCTCCGGCTCGTCTCTCGATGGAAGCTTGTCTCTTGCTGCCTCCACAACGCGCCGCTTATGTACTGATTCAACAAAGGATGGGGCGAAAGGTTGCGGTCTCAGTGCGAAAATAAATCTCCGCAACTTTTTAGGAAGATGGGGTTTATGGCGGCCATTCTGACAAGAAGCGAATCGCCGCGCACCAGTGATACAGTTGTATTTCACGTTCAATGTTCACCACCTCCCAGCACGTGCACTTCATCGGCATCGGCGGCATCGGCATGAGCGGCATTGCGGAGATTCTGCTCAGCCTGGAGATGAAGGTCTCCGGCTCAGATCTGCGCCGTGGGCCGGTGACCGATCGTCTGGCTCAACTGGGTGCAACCATCTATGAAGGCCACGATGCGGCGCACGTTGCCGGGGCGACCGTGGTGGTCACCAGCTCCGCCGTTTCCGCCTCCAATCCTGAGGTAGTCGAAGCGCATGCCCGCAAGATTCCCGTCATTCAGCGCGCGGAGATGCTGGCCGAGCTGATGCGCCTCAAATACGGCATCGCCATCGCCGGCATGCACGGCAAGACGACCACCACTTCAATGGTGGCTTCAGTGCTCGCTGCCGGAGGCCTTGACCCCACCGTGGTCGTCGGCGGACGCGTGGATGCACTGGGCTCAAATGCACGTCTGGGCACGACACAATATCTGGTAGCCGAGGCCGACGAAAGCGACCGCTCTTTCCTCAAGCTCTCGCCCATCCTGGCCGTGGTCACCAATCTTGACCGCGAGCACATGGACTGCTACCACGATATGGCCGATGTGGAAAATGCCTATCTGGCCTTCATGGACAAAGTTCCGTTTTACGGAGCTGTGACCGCATGCGTCGATAATGCTCTGCTGGCCGCCATTCTGCCCCGCGCCCGCCGCCGCGTTTTTACTTATGGAGTTGCCGCGGAGGCCGACTACCGACTGGAGTTACTCGAAGCCGTTCAAGGGAGATTCGCGCAGTTTCTCGTTCACACGGAAGAGGGAACGCTGGGGCCGTTTGAGTTACACGTGCCCGGCCGCCACAACGTGCTCAACGCCACGGCTGCGGTTGCCATTGCCCATCAGCTTCTGGTAACGCCCGAGAAGATCGCCGAGGGACTCAACCATTTTCGCGGCGTTGACCGGCGCTTTCAGTTGCGCGGCCAGGCGCGCGGCATCACCGTAGTGGACGACTACGGCCATCACCCCACCGAGATTCGTGCCACCCTGGCCGCCGCCCGCGAGTGCGGTCACCGTTCGATTCGCGTCATCTTCCAACCCCATCGGTTCTCTCGAACCCTTGATCTTTTGGATCAGTTTGGAGACGCGTTTAAAGACGCAGATTCTGTGATCGTGTTGCCCATCTACGCCGCCAGCGAAGAACCCATCCCCGGCGTAACGGCGGAGTTGCTGGCCGGCCGCATTCAAGGGCCGAAGGTGCAATTCGCCGCTGATTTCCCGACCGCCGTCGCAGCGGTTACAGCCGAAGCGAGCGAAGGCGACCTGGTGCTGACCCTCGGTGCTGGAAGCGTGAGTCAACTGGGTCCGCAGATATTGGCAGTGCTCAACGAGACATGGCCGTGATGAGCATCCAGGAGCAGTTCGGCCAGATTGATATCTACATCTTCGATCAAATCCTGCGCGGAAACATTCTTCCCGGCATGCGTGTGTTGGACGCCGGCTGCGGGTACGGACGCAACCTCGTGTATCTTCTGCGCGCTGGGTGCGAAGTATTTGCGCTCGACGAAGATGCCGAAGGCGTGGAGCACGTTCGCCAACTTTCCGCATCCCTTCAGACTGGATTGCCCGCGGAGAACTTCCAGGTGGGATTCATCGAGAAGATGCCGTTTCCTGATGGGTTTGCGGATGTGGTGCTATGCAATTCTGTGCTTCACTTTGCTCGCGACGAAGAGCAGTTCAGAGCCATGCTGGCCGAGTTATGGCGTGTGTTGAAACCGGGCGGAATGCTGTTCTCGCGGTTGGGCTCAAGGATTGGAATGGACTTCGAGCGGCTGCGGGGCAATGTGTTCAAGATCAGAGACGGGTCGGAGTGGTTCCTGGTGGATGAGGAGATGCTCATGGATTTGACTGAGGAACTGAACGCCGTGCTCGTGGACCCGTTGAAGACGACAATCGTCCAGGATTATCGCTGCATGACCACCTGGGTATTGAGAAAGCGCAGAGGGTAAAGAAAGCAGCGGGCGAGCAAACAAGACTGGATTGATTCCTGCCCCCTGATCCCTCTTTCAGCCCCGTAACGGTACGGATTCCCCCGCAATTCCTGTGTATAAAACCCTTCAATCCGCAGGCTATAGTTGAAGCTGGCGACTCTCACGACCTTGCTCAGGCGTGGCGACTCAACGCAGTAACCAAACCCGTCCCCTCTTCTGGGAGGAGGAAGCACCCTCGCAGCCCCGCTCTCGGCGCGCTGAGGGGTTCGTGTCTCCACGGGCGGAAGATTCGTCCGGCATGCCTCTCGATATGGCCGACCTCGACGGTTACGGCCCTGCCTATAAAGGCGGAAATCGCTTCCGCGGCTCAGCCGGCAATTCGCCCAGAGGTCTGTGGTGGCGGCCGGGAAGCAGGGTGGGTCGAGTCATTCTTGGCCTCGGCACGTTTGTCGTTCTGGGCGGCCTGGCCATGGGCGTCTATTTTTTCAAATCCTATCTGGAGCGCGACCCTCGTTTCCGGATCGAGGGAGCCGGCAATATTCAGGCCACCGGGCTGACTGAAGTGAGCCGAGCCGAAATGCTGCCAGTTTTCGGTGAGGATATTGGACGCAATATTTTCTTTGTCAATCTCAATGAACGCCGCAAAAAACTGGAAGAGATTCCGTGGGTGGAGCGGGCCACGGTAATGCGGCTGCTCCCGGACCAGATTCGTGTCCAGGTGGTGGAGCGGCAGCCGGTGGCTTTTGTCCGCCATAACCAGCAAATCGGGCTTGTTGACGCGAGCGGGGTTCTGCTCTCCATGCCGGCCGCCTCGATGGCCCAGCACCACTATTCGTTCCCGGTGATGACAGGCATTGATCCCGGCGACCCGCCCGCCAGCCGCAAGGCGCGAATGGCGGTCTATGAGCGCCTGCTCGCCGAGCTGGATGCCAATCACCAGGAGTTTTCTGAGCAAATCTCCGAGATCGACCTGACCGATCCCGAAGACGCGCGCGTCCTGATGCCCGAGCAGGGCGCGGATATTCTGGCTCATTTGGGCGATGATCGCTTTCTGGAGCGTTACCAGCGCTACAAGGCGCACATTGCGGAGTGGCGGCAGCAGTACCCCAGCCTGGCGGCGGTGGATTTGCGATACGAACGGCAAGTGGTCCTCGAGATGGCTCCAGGCTCCGGCGCCGCGCAATCCACGGTGGACGATCAGTCCGCTACGAGCACGGAGAACGGAAAGTCGCAGGCGAACGATCCTGCGGGAAAAGCTCCAGCTGCCGGTGCAAATGCTGAAAAGCACACCTCAGGGGCTAAAGCCCGCTCTCATTCTGCCGGCGCAGATGCCAAAACAAAAATCCCGGCAAACCAGTCCACCAAGAGTTCTCAAAATTCCGCCGCGAAGGGAAAGAATCTAAAGACGGGCGCAAAGCCGGCTGGCAAGACAGCGGCGAAGCCGAAGTCTGCCGCATTGAAGGACAGAGCTCAAAAAGACAAAGTTGCAAAGGACAAAGCGGCAAAAGAGAAAAAGCGCGCCGCGGCCCAACGCATCGCTCTGAATGCGAGCAAGCATAAGGCTGCTCACCCAACCCGACCAACTCCGGCTGAGGGCCAGTGAACGCATGAGCCAACGACTGGACAATCTGATTGTGGTGCTGGATATTGGCGGCGCGTGGACCCGTGTTCTTGCAGCCGACGTGAATGAAGGCGCGTTGCGCTACCGCGGGCACGGCGCAGTACCCTCCGCCGGAATGCGCAAAGGGCTCATCAGCGAACTCGGCCCCGCGGCGAAAGCGGTGAAAGCTGCCAACGAGCGCGCCGAGCGGTCAGCGGACTTGAACATCGACGAGTGCGTGGTGGGCATTGGCGGACCTCATATTCGCGGGCTGAATACCAGGGGTGGATTCGATCTGGGCAATCGCAAGCGCGAAATCTACAGCGAGGACATTCGCACCGCCGTCGATCGTGCGCGGGCCATCGAACGGCCCCCGGATCGCGAAATCCTTCATTTGCTGCGCCGCCAGTTCATCATCGATAGCCAGCCAGGCATCTTCGATCCGCTGGGCATGGAGGGCGTGCGCCTCGATCTTGATCTGCATATCGCCACCTGTTCCGGCAGCGCTCTGCAAAGCACGGTTACCTGCGCCAATCGGGCAGGCCTTGAAGTCACCGAGGCAGTGCTGGAGTCGATCGGCTCCGCAGAAGCCACGCTCACGGCCGACGAACGGGAACTGGGCGTGTGCCTGCTGGATATTGGCGCCCACTCCAGCGACCTGGTGGTTTTCTTCGAGGGCGCCGTGGTCCACACAGCCTCAGTACCCATTGGCGGAGTGCACTTTACCAACGATCTGGCGACCGTGCTGCAAATGCCGGTGGCCCAGGCCGAGGACCTCAAGTGCCGCTACGGAAACGCCGTAGTGACGGCCGTGCCCCAGGATGCGTCGATTGAGATTGCCCATCCCCAGACGGGCGCCGCGGCTACTCTGCCTTTGCGCATGATTGCGGAGGTTCTGGAGCCCAGAGCCCGCGAACTGCTTCACTATGTGAAAGAAAGCCTGCGCCAGGGTGAAGTGGAACGAGAAGGCTCAGTGGAAAAGGCATTAGGCGGAGGTTGCGTGCTCACCGGCGGAGGAGCCTTGTTACCCGGTATGCTGGATGTAGCCGAGAGCCAGTTGCTGGTGAAGGCACGAACCGGGTTGCCGGTACGTCTATCTAATATGCCTGGCGAACTGGTCCATCCTGGGTACTCCACGGCTATCGGCATGCTGTTGTATGCTCATCGCACGCGGGCGATCCGCCCAGCTGAAAACAACAATTTACGCTCGAAACTGCGCTCTATTTTTGCAGCCAGTTACTGACCTCAGGAGGTCCAGGAGTCAATGAATCCCGAGAAAAATGAAGCCGGTGAAATGCGCATTCAATACCACGAAGAGCCTGTGCGCGGGGCATGCATCAAGGTAATCGGCGTAGGCGGCGGCGGCAGCAACGCCGTGAACCGCATGATCCAGGCCCACATGGCGGGGGTGGAGTTTATCGCTGCCAACACTGACGTGCAGGCGCTCAAGCTCTCGCAGGCCCCGATCAAACTCCAGCTTGGTGTCCGGCTCACCTCCGGCCTCGGCGCTGGCTCCAATCCCGACGTAGGCCGCAAGGCCGCACTCGAGGATTCGGAAAAGATTATTGAAGCCCTGGAAGGCGCGGATATGGTCTTCGTTACAGCCGGCCTCGGCGGCGGCACAGGCACCGGCGCAGCTCCGGTCATCGCCTCGCTGGCCAGCGAGATGGGCATCCTCACCGTAGCGGTGGTCACGCGTCCCTTCTCGTTCGAAGGCAAACGCCGCCTGCAGCAGGCTGAGCGCGGCCTCACTGAGCTGCTCGAGAGCGTCGATACCATGATCGTCATCCCCAACGAGAAGCTGCTCGCGGTGGCCAAAGACGCAGGCTTCTTTGAGAGCTTCCTCATTGCCGACGACGTTCTTCGCCAGGGTGTGCAGGGCATCAGCGACATCATCACCATTCCCGGCATCATCAATCGCGACTTCGCCGATGTGAAGACCACCATGGCCGGTATGGGCCACGCCGTCATGGGTATGGCAACCGGCTCCGGCACCAATCGCGCCGTTGAAGCGGCCCAGGCGGCCATGGGTTCGCCGCTGCTTGAGGCCGGCGCAATCGACGGAGCCCGGGGCATCCTCATCAACATCACCGGCTCCAGCTCGCTCAAACTTTCTGAGGTCAACGAGGCTTCGTCGCTCATCCAATCTGCAGCGCACGAAGACGCCAACATCATCTTCGGCGCCGTACTGGACGAGAAGATGGGCGACCAGGTCAAGATCACCGTCATCGCCACCGGTTTCCGTGACCAGATGCCGGAACGCCGCGCCCGCATGTTGAGCGTGGAAGAAACGCCGGTGGTTTCGGTGCCTGTGGTTGCCCCCGACAATTGGTTTGAAGAACACGCAGCCGCAGCGCCCCCTGCTCCCTCACCAGCACCCGCACCCGCTCCGGCTCGCTTTCTGAGCGAAGAAGAAGAGGAATCGGCGGAGACGGATGCAGCGTTCTTTTTCTCCTCCGCAACCCCGGCAGTAGCGACAACTGTCAGCGTTACCCCCCCGCATGCCGGTGCAGATCAGGAGGCTCCCACTGTGATTGAGCCGGAACAGGAATCGGCAGAACCGTTGACCCGGCCACGTTTCGCTGAGATGGAGGAGCAGGGCTTCACACACTTGCCCAGGGATTATGCCGCCGAGCACGGCACCGCGGCGCGTGAACCGGTTGAGGCTGGTGAGAACCCCGCCCAACCAGCATCCGCACTATTTACCGAACCAGGAATTGAGGAGGCCAGGGATCTGGACATTCCGGCCATCATGCGCAGGTTGCGCTTCTAGGTGCACGCCACTTTCGGGGGATATGCATTTTGGCGCCATGCTGTATAGTGCAATATAGCTCTATAAATAAAGCGAGTAAGGGAAAACTAATACGCTTTTATTGTGTTTCTTTTGATATTGCGTTGGTTGCGATGGATTTCTAATTCGCGGCTTAGACACGAAGCAAGCCCGCGAAGTGGTCGATCGGAAGTACGGATAGTTCTGTCCCAGAAGCAGACGAACGGCACGAAAATCAACTTGAAGAGGGTATCGGCTGGATGAAACTCTATCGTATTTCTGTCATGGGATTGGCGGCAGTCGTGTCCGTCTTCGGTCTCGGCGCCGTGAGCGCCGCGGCGTTGGATGCCCACACAACCACCCGCGCCAGAACAACAGAACCTCATCTGACCCAGCCCCATCATGCGGCAACGCGTGCTGTCAGGCATTCGACCTCCCATGCCGGAACCTCCCGCGCCAAATCAACCCATCCTAATCGGTCGGCAAGAAGCACCGTGAATGCCGGAGCCCGCGGTGTAGCACACACTTCCCGCAGCGTAGCCCGCACTACTAGTCACGTAGCCCAAGCATCATTCCATCGAGTAAGCCACACAATCCGCCGCCATCGTTACTACGAGCGCTTTACCGCCAGCTCCTTTGCCAGCGGAAACATCTTTGCTGACGACGTAACCGCCGGCGAAGACCCTGTGGTTCGCCAGGCGGCCATCAACGCCATGGGCGATATGAACGGCACCGCCGTGGTCATCGATCCCTCCAATGGCCGCATTCTGGCCATGGTCAACCAGAAACTGGCCCTCTCGCCCGGCGCGGAACCCTGTTCGACCATCAAAATTACCGTGGCCATGGCTGCGCTATCTGAGCGGCTGGTCACCAGCGAGACGCCGGTGCAGCTTGCCGGCTTCCGCATGAACATGACCCAGGCGCTGGCCAAGAGCAACAATCTTTACTTTGAAGAGTTGGGCCGCGAACTGGGCTTCGAGCGCGTACGGCATTATGCCAATCTTTTCGGCCTGGGCGAGCTGGCCGGCTACAACATCGAAGGCGAACAACTCGGGATTTATCCAGACGAGGCACTGCCCGCCGCCGAAGGCGGAGTTGGCCGCATGTGCAGCTTCGGCCAGGGCGTTTCGCTCACCCCCCTGCAATTGGGAGCATTTGTAGCCGCCATCGCCAACGGCGGAACCCTCTATTATCTCCAGCACCCGAAAACGCTGGCCGAGGCCGCCACTCTCGAGCCAAAGATCAAGCGCACCCTGGATATCGCCCAATTCCTTCCAGACTTGCAGGACGGCATGGCCGGCGCGGTGCAATATGGAACCGCCCGTAGCCTGCGCGCCAACTTCCACGAACTCCCCGTCTTCGGCAAGACCGGAACCTGCTCAGACAAGGGGACTCGCTTCGGCTGGTTCGCCTCCTACTCCGATTCGCCGCAAGGCCGCCTGGTCACGGTCTTCTTCCTTGAAGGGGGTCGTCCCACCTTCGGTCCCCGCGCCGCGGAGATGACCGGCGAATTCTACAGAAATCTCTGGGACGCCAACTGGTTCGCCCCCAAGGGCCCGCAGGACTCTGCCTCAGTTTTACCGGCCTCTGTGCCGCAGCCTCCCGCGCAACCGCTCGCGCAACCGGCTGTCCAGTAGAGATTGCAAAGCACCTCCAATCATTTACAGAAAAGCCGCCTTCGAGCGGCTTTTCTAGTCTCTGTTTCCGCGAATGATCCACAGCCTGAACCAAAATTGCGGCTGGATCATCCCATAGAGAGACCTTCCGCAATTTCTCGCCGCAGTTCGGCTGGCAGTCGAGAAGAGACGGTCCCATTCCCCGCGAGCGAAATCGGGCCCGATTATGGAATTGTCGACTCATATCTTATTGACCTACGGGTACCTGCTGCTTTTCGCCTGGGTACTGGTGGAGCAACTGGGCATTCCGCTCCCCGCCACGCCCATGCTGCTGGCTGCCGGAGCCCTCACCGCCCAGCGCGAGTTGAGCTTTCCGCTAGTTTTGCTGGCCGGCCTGGTCGCGTCGCTCATGGCAGACAGCACATGGTTCCACGTCGGCCGGCGCTATGGCCATCATGTGCTGCGCCTGCTCTGCAAACTATCGATGGAACCCACCGTGTGCGTTCGTCGCACAGAGGACTCCTTCGGCCGCCGCCGCAGGGTCACTTTGATTTTTGCCAAGTTTGTGCCCGGCCTGGCCACCATGGCCGCACCCGTGGCTGGACAGTACGGCATGGGTTACTGGCAATTTCTCCTCTATGACGCCATGGGCGGTCTTCTCTGGCTGGGCACTCTGCTGGCCGCAGGCCGATTCTTTGGCGACTTGCTGCGGCGCAATCCCAGCCTGCTCGACTGGGCGGGACGATTTTCCGGAGCGCTGCTGCTTCTGGGCATTTTCGGCTTCTTCATGCTCCGCGTCTACCGTCGCAGGATGGTCCTCAAAGAGCTGATCGCCGCCCGCCTGGAGCCCGAAGAGTTGAAGAAACAGCTCGATGCCGGCGAGCAGGTCTACATCATTGATCTCCGTCATCCTCTGGAGCTGGTCCCCGACCCCTTCACACTCCCGGGAGCTATCCATTTCTCGCCCGACGAACTTCGTGCGCGCGGCAGCGAGATTCCCCGCGACCGTGACATTGTGCTCTTTTGCTCCTGCCCCAGCGAAGCCACTGCCGCCAAAGCCGCCATGACCCTCCGCAAACTAGGCCTGGAACGCGTCCGCCCTCTGCGCGGCGGGTATGACGAGTGGAAGCGGCTTGGCTTTCCGCTGGACGCAATTGTTGTGACGGTTCCAGTCGGGAAGTGACGCTCAGGGTTGCTTAACGAACAAGGCCGCGATTTTGGTTGCGATGGGGGAACCAATGCCGCTGCATGGGTCAGGGCCTGGCGCGGCGTTGTAGAAACCGTTGCCTCCCACGGTGATGTCGTTGAAGGCTCCCTGGTTTTGCCAGAGCGTTGGTGTGACGAAGCCGAGCTTGGTTCCGAAAGAGGCAAAAAGGCCAGCGTAGAGGGGCGCATCCGCGCTGGTACCACCGACCACGGCCTGGGCGCCATGCACGAAGATCTGGTAGCCGGTGTTGGGATCGGCGTCTGCGCACACGTCGGGGACCATGCGGCCTTTGCCGGCGGTGCTGGTGGCGGGAGCGGGCGGCGCGCCAATTTGAAAAGCCTGCACGGGAAAGATGGTAGAGTAGCCGCCGCCCGTTCCTTCGCCGTCGGTTTCGCCGGGGTTGTCGTTCCAGACGGTTTCCTGGGTGGGAGTTTTGGTAGTTCCTCCACAGCCGACGACATGCGGGCAGGAGGACGGGCAATCGACATTGGCGGGAGCGGGGCCGCCGTCGCTGGAATCGTTGTCACCGGAGGCGGCGAACACAGCCAAGCCGGCGGCGGTTGCAGCCTGCGCGGCGGTTTCCATTTGCTCGGCGGCAGTGGCGCCCCAGTTGGCTTCGTCAGAGCCCCAGGAGATGGTGCACACATCGCAGCCATCTGAGGTGGCCTTCTCCACGGCACTGGCGATGTCCTGCGACCAATACATGCGGATGGTGGCCGGCTTGCCGGTGGCGGCGTAATAGGCAGCACCGGAGACCTGTATGTCCAACGCAACCTCATAATCCGGATCGTCTGCTGAGCCCACGCTCTGGTTAGGAGCGTTCTGGGTCCCGTCCACGGAGACGTCTGTGATTTGCGGGGTGGGCTGGCCGATGGACTTGAAGAATGAATCCATGTCGGACTGAACCCAGCCGCCGCCTAATTCGACAATCGCAATGACGCCGCCGCCAGCCAGGTTGGCCGGCCAGTTGTAGGCCGCGCAGAGATTGGGAAGGGTCCAGGTCTGGAGCGCCGCGGCGGCTGCGGTTGGCAGTTTGAAGTAGGGGGTGGATTTGTAAGTGGTGTGGTAGCTAGACGGGGAATGGCTCATGGATCTCCTTGGGACGGCACGAGCGTCGTTTTCGCAGTATGGCACAGGCGGTTACTGAAAGACAAAGCCCATTGCGCCCTCAACAAGCTTTAGTATGAAAGGGAGAAGAATCATCGTCTCAGGAGTTAGCACCCTTGGCCTACGACGATCTGCGCGACTGGATCAAAGCACTCGAAAAAGCTGGCGAACTCAAACGCATCCGCGAAGAAGTTTCACCGGAGCTTGAGATCACCGAGATCACTGACCGCGTCTCCAAAAGCGGCGGCCCGGCGCTGCTTTTTGAAAAGGTGAAAGGCCACCCCGGCCACAAGGTCTTCATCAATCAATTCGGCAGCGAACGGCGCATGGCGCTGTCCCTCGGAGTCGAGCGGCTGGATGAGATTGCCGAACGGATCAAAGGCCTGATGAACGTGAAGGCTCCCGAAGGCCTGCTTGACAAACTCAAGATGCTGCCGCAACTGGGCGCGCTCACCAGCGCATTCCCCAAGACCGTCAGCGCCAAAGACGCGCGCTGCAAAGAGGTCATCGTCAAGGACAACATCGACCTCAACCAATTCCCAATCCTCAAGTGCTGGCCGCAAGACGGAGGCCGCTTCATCACGCTGCCCTGCGTCGTCACTCGCGACCCGCGCACCGGCAAGCGCAATATCGGGATGTACCGCATGCAGGTGTACGACGGCCAAACCACCGGCATGCACTGGCAGCGGCAAAAGGTAGCGGCTGAGCACTACCGTGAAGCCCTCCGCGCGGCGGCTTCGTCGGCTTCCGATGCCGATCCCAGCACGGCCCGCGTGGCGGCGATGGCGGAATCGGCGGGCGGAGCAGTCTCAATTCCCGACGGCCCCACCGGCGGAATGCCGCAGGTAGCGATGGGCAACCTGAAAGGCTCGCGGCTTGAGGTTGCTGTAGCCATCGGCACCGATCCGGCCACAACATTTGCCGCCATCGTTCCCGCGCCGCCTGAGGTGGAAGAATACCTGATCGCCGGTTTCCTGCGCGGCAAGCCGGTGGAGATCATCAAATGCGAAACCGTCGATCTCGAAGTTCCCGCCAACGCCGAGATCGTCCTCGAAGGCTACGTCGAGCTGGGCGAACTGCGCAGCGAAGGCCCCTTCGGCGACCACACCGGTTTCTATACCCTCACCGACGATTACCCCGTCTTCCATCTCACCTGCATTGCCCACCGCAAAGATCCCATCTACGCCGCCACCATCGTCGGCAAGCCTCCCATGGAAGACGCATGGATGGGCAAGGCCGTGGAGCGCATCTTCCTGCCCGCCATGAAGATGGCCATCCCCGAGATCGTAGACATTCATCTCCCCGTCGAAGCCGTCTTTCACAACCTGATGTTGGTTTCGATTCGGAAAAGTTATCCCGGCCACGCCCGCAAGGTGATGAACGCCATCTGGTCGCTGGGCCAGGCGATGTTCACCAAGTGCATCATCGTGGTGGACGAGGACTGCGACGTGCAAAACGTTGCCGAAGTAGTGCTGCGCGTAGCCAACAACATCGACCCCGAGCGCGACATTCAGTTCATGCTCGGCCCGATCGATTCGCTCGACCACTCCTCACGCCTGCCCAACTACGGCTCCAAAATGGGCATAGACGCCACGCGCAAATGGAAGGCTGAAGGCTTCGAGCGCCCCTGGCCCGCAATGATCGAGATGGACCGCGCAACCAAAGCCCGCGTGGATGAGCTATGGGAGAAACTGGGCCTGTAGTTGATTTCGGAGGTAGGAACTGTGATTTGTCATGAAGTAGCTTTGGAGTTTTGCTCTTGTCTGTGCCGCGGCTCTACTGTTCGACCAGGTGTAACTGGCCAGTCGGAATTCAGCTTGAGCCGGACTTGTTACCGGAAGAAGAGAACCGAGTGATCCGTTCGACTTACGGAAATCCATCCTTGCGGGAGAACTTTTGATGATGTTGAGGCGATTACTGCCTTAGTCCCCGTACTCTTAAGCACATTGAGGACAGTCTGCTGGCTCTCGGCATCTGAGTTCCAGAAGGCAGCAGCCGAGTCGCCGGATTTCATATTCTGCTGAGGCACCTCTGCAACAATTGTCACCCTGTCGAGCCGTGCCCAGGACTCCCAAAACCCGTCCCCGATCAATGCGACGCGATCACCCGGTTCGATACCCATGGAGCGCAATTGCTCCGCCACAGTAACTTGCTCCGCCCACCGGCGCTCGGATTTGTAATCCATGATGAACGTGTGAAACACGCTATACACCACCATTACGGTAAGCGTGACGGCAGCGGCGCGGAGCACTTTTACCTTCAACCTCTTATCTGCAATGCTCAAGGAAAGTATTAGCGCGCCCCATATCGCGGCCGCTTGTCCGATTGTGTAGCGTGGCTCCCAGTACACGAGAGCGTATACGAGGAAAGCCGAGCCGGCCGGCAACAGAATGGGCCAAAGCTTTCTTAGTTTTCGCCAGAAGTCACAAATTCTATCGCTCAGCAAAAGGGCGAACAGCGTCACAATAGTCATTAGACTCATATCCGACATTTGGAGTCGAGCGATCTTGACGATGTATTTGATGAATGTTTTGAGCTCGGGGATTGGATGCATCCGCTCGTCGGCGCCTTCCCACCAATAGGTTGGGTCAAACCAAACCGGATAAGTTCCAGCAATGGGGGTGCCAAACTCGTATACTTCGGGCCAGCTAAGAAGCTTTCGCGTCGAATGCAGAGGCTTAATATGCGTTGCCTCATCGCCTTGCCAATGCCGATGCATCGGCGTTTCGTTGTTTACTGAATACGCGAGATTCAACTGGCCGGCATCCCCAAAAGTGAAGCGGTGATAGCTTAGGGAAATGGCAATGATGAATGGCGCGGTGACGAGCAGAGAGGCAAGCATCGCTATCCCTGCTGGACGCAGGCATGCACGATGTTTCCATTGGCCGGCAAGCATCGTAGCAAGCAGTACGAATCCAAGAAATAACATGGCGGTTTTTGCCAGGTATGCAATCCCCAGCACGGCTCCAAAGAGGGCCGCGGAATGGATCGTTAAGCGCTCGTTGGCAAATTTCAACATTAGGCCAAACAACAGGTAGACGAGCGCAGCCACCAACAGATCCGGATTGAGACGGGACAGGGGGTGCACGAAGAAGTGGATATAAGCGAAAATCAAGTAACCAAGCGACCACGCGTACGGCCGCGACTCGCTTGCGACGTCACTCTCGCCCACAGATGCGAGCAGTTCCCGCCAGAAAAACTCAAAGCACGCGAGGGTCCCGAGAAATATGAGGAAACTCAGGAGATGTATGGCCGGAAACTCCCATCGGATGGACGGCCTGAACAACCGAAGGGTCAATCCGGTCAAGATACTAAAGAGGGGAGACCAATATGCGTTTAATGCTAGATGCCAATTGCCTTTCCAGTATTGATCGCCGATGTCCAGGTAAGAGGTGGTATCGACGTCTACTATGAATCGGCTAATCCAACAATCAATCAGGGCGCAAGTTGCAATCGTCCAGCGAAAGATGAGTTGCCAGCGAAGCGTGTTGCTTACTTCTGCCAATCGGCTCACTCGACCATCTCCATCCGTGACTTAGTCACGGAATTACGGGTCGGCCCAGAGTCGCAACTATTATACTGCACTTGGAGTTGGGGGCGAAAAGAAATGAGCACTCTTGCCGAAGAAGTCTGAGATAAGCCGGCCCGAGGGGCCTCAAATCGGCTCGCAAAGACCCTCACGAGGGCAAAAAACTGAATAGCGCGTGAAAACGGGCAAAGATTGGCCAGCTATGGTCGGCCATTCGGAAAGAGCGAACTGGTCTTCGCGCCGCTCAGACGTATCTCTCTGCTATATCTAGATTCATGCGGGTTGTTTTCCCTCGACTCTTCTGTGGTTTTATAGCGGCAATCCTGGCCGTGGCAACGCCCTCCTATGCTCAGCAGGATCCATTTCGCTGGATGGACTTCCACTCGCAAAAAGATCAGGACATTATCGTCTGGGTCACGCGCTCGCTGTCGGAACAGGATTGGACGGCGATTCGCGAGATCGGCGTCCAGTACGATGCGGCGCTGGTGGTGACCACATACAGGGCCACGCCGCAGTCGCCGGCCAACAACGACACCTTCACAGTGTGGAGCGTGTCGCTTACCAGCCATGTAGTTGCGCCCTTGCTCAAGGGAGTGAATCTGCGCTGGCTCGAAAGGATGCGTTTTGCACCGGGCGCGCCCCTGGAGCCGGCCATTCTCTACGACAATTGCCGCGACTGCGCGGCGCAAACCTATTTCACGGCTTTTTACTATGATCTTTCGCACCACGTGTGGGCGGCGCGCTGGATGCGTGGCTCCGATGCGGCGCCGGTGTGGAGCGCCAACCCGCCAACCGGCGTCAACTGGACCCAGGTTTGCACGGCGATGGCGGATCCAGACGGACGGGAACTGGTGGGCGCCTGGAACCACATTGACTACGGAAGTCAGAAGCCGCCCGAGGATTATGTTTACCGCTACGATCTGGACCCGCTGAGCGGCCAGGAGCGGACTCAACTGCTGACCGGACCGGCCACAAACTCCTTGGAGCAACGGCTGTGTGGCTTCATGAGTGTCGTTCCGGACCTGTCGCATGGCCAGGACTCATGGCTCTGCCGGCAGACCGTGCAACCCAGCTCCACGCGCAAGCCGGTGACCACTCCACCGGCCAACAACCACGGCCAGGCCGCGCCTCCCGGAACCCGTCATTGAGCCCGATCGCGAATAGGTCAAAAGTGAACGGTTTGTCCCTTTTCGCTCCAGATAGCATCTAATCTCACTGGAGAGATTGAAATGAGCTACTTACCCAGATTTGGAAGATTGTCACTGCTTGCCCTCGCGGTTGCATTTTTGGCCGCCGGATGCCACAAGAATCAAGACCAGAGCCTTGCTTCGGACCCCGCATCGGCCAACCTGGCTCCCGTGTCGACGGATGCGAGCAGTGCGGCTCCCGCAACATACAGTAGCCAGCCAAGTGCCCCTGCGCCGGATTCCGGCGAGACCGATGACCAGGGTAACTATGATCCGGGCTACGGAGAGCAGCCGGAATACACCGCCGATCAGGCGCCTCCACTGTTACCTGACTATGATCAGCCGCCAGATCCTGGCGATGACTATCTATGGACGCCCGGCTACTGGGCTTGGGCTCCAGAGGGCTATTACTGGGTTCCAGGCGTGTGGACGGAGGCTCCCTATGTAGGCGCTCTTTGGACGCCCGGCTATTGGGGCTACTGGAATCACCACTTTCGCTTCTACCACGGCTACTGGGGCCAGTACATCGGCTTCTACGGCGGCATTAACTACGGCTATGGCTACACCGGCGCCGGTTACCAGGGCGGCTACTGGAACGGCGGCCACTTCAACTACAACACGACGGTCAACAACATAAACACCAGCGTCGTGCATAACGTCTACAGCCACTCGGTCACCACCATTACGAACAACAACCATGTGAGTTTCAATGGCGGTTCGGGTGGAGTCCAGGTGCGAGCGAGACCGGCCGAATTGGTTGCGTTGCGTGCGCCTCATGTTGCGCCCATGACGGCGCAGATCCAGAACCAGCACGCTGCAAGCACAAACAAGGCACAGTTTGCAGCCGTCAATAATGGCCACCCAGCCAGCGTGGCCGTCAGGCAGCCTCTGGCGGCTGATCGCAATGTGAAGCCCCCGCCGCCGCTGCAGATTCACAACCAGGTTGCCCCGCAGGAGCAACAGCGCCAGGCGACGCCGCAAGTGCAGCAACATGAGACCGCACCGCAACAGCAAATGCATCCAGTCACGCCGCAACAACGTCAGGTAGCGCCGCAACCGCAAATGCGTCCAATCACGCCACAACAACGCCAAACGGCTCCGCAGCCACAAGCGCATCAGTTGGCACCGCAGCAACACGCGGTAGCACCCGAACCCCATCCGGCCGCTCCGCCGCCGCAACGCCAAAGGGCACTGCAACCGCATCCGGCCGCGCCGCCACACCCTGCGCCACCACCGCAACCGCATCCGGTGGCGCCGCAACGGCCAGCGCCTCCGCAGCGCCCAGTCGCGCCACAACGTCCGGAGGAGCAACGCCCCAAGTAAGCGCTTGCAGCATATGGGCTTGACCCTGCCGGAGTCAGAGCAAAGGATGCGCAACCAAGGCGCCACCTCCTGACGGTCACCAGGTTGCGCATCGAGTGGGATATGTCCTGACCGCGGCCCATCGTATACTTGCTTTATGTCGATAGTGGGGAACATCGCCGCCATTGCCAAGGGCATGAGCATCACCTTCGGGGAGATACTGGAGCCCACGCAGGTGGAAAACTACCCCGACGGCCCCGGCCCACTGCGCGGAGCGGTCCTTGAGCAGCGCTACCGCGGCGCTCACGTTCTGCAGCGTGACGAGAACGGCCTGGAGAAGTGCGTAGCCTGTTTCCTCTGTGCCGCCGCCTGCCCGGCGAACTGCATCTTCATTGAGGCCGCCGACAACACTAAAGAGCAGCGCATCTCCTCCTCTGAGCGTTATGCCAAGGTCTACAACATCGATTACAACCGCTGCATCTTCTGCGGCTACTGCGTCGAAGCCTGCCCGACGGACGCCATCACCCACGGCCACGGCTTCGAACTGGCCACGCTGAACGCCACCAATCTGGTGATGCGCAAGGAAGATATGCTGGTGCCGATCGAGGCATTTACGGCGGCGAAATAAGGGCCTAAATGTTTTTGCGGCCTATCTTTCGGGCATTCCGTACGTCTTATGATTGTGATTCATCGCACAGACCGGGTATTCGGCCGGGTATAATCTTGCTTAAGCTGATGAAGAGGTTTCTCCAAATCGTCGCTCTCGCCGTAGTGGCGTCGCTCGCGGCTCAACCGGCCCTTGCCGGAGTAACGTGCGCCATGGGTGCTCCCGCAATGGCGCCCTGCGCACCCGACTGCGGCATGTCGATGAGCCAGATGGGCATGGACTGCCAGATGCCCATCCAGATTGCCGGTACCGGCTGCGAGATGAATTGCTGCCACAACGCTTTCCTGCAGGGGATTGTTCCCTCAGCATCTGGGCTAAGGCAAAAGATTCTCAGAACCGCGCACTTTGAATTGGTGCCCTTGACAGTCACTGACCCGGTAACAGTCATTGTTGCCGCGCCGCCAGGTGGCATTACTGCATCCGCGTCGGCCAGGTACATCCTCTTCCAGGTCTTTCGGATTTAAACCGCTCCTTGCGTTCAAGCAAATGAAGCAGCCACAGGTTCCTCGAGAATCCTGGCGGCTCGATATTTTTGCATTTTCAACGTAAAGGAGATTTCAATGAAACGCACCATAGCTTTTCTATCGTTCATGCTCGTTTTCGCGGTGGTCGCATTTGCCCAGACATCGCAGACGCAGACGGGCGCGAAATGCCCGATCACCAACCAAGCTGCAGGAAGCTCGAACTGCGCAGCCTGCTGCCACGGCAGTTGCGAGAAGGACTGCTGCAAAAACGGCTGCGACATGAAATGCTGCAACGGCGACAGCGCAAAAATGTGCAGCAAAGGCAAGAACTGCGGTAAGAAGTGTGCCCACATCGCCGGCAAGAAATGCTGCGACGGCGGATCGTCGCAGGGTGCTGCCCAACCTAATGCGGGAGCCTGAGGCGAAGGACTAGAAGCAGTAGTTGAGTCCGAGGTTCGTCCTCAATGGAGAGATCCGGATCGCATGGCGATCCGGATCTCTGTCTACTACCGGAATCAAAAGGAAAAATGCTGGCCGAAAAACCAAACAAAAACAAAATCCGGGACCGTATATGCTAGAAGGTAGGCAGCTTTCCCTATTTTCCCCGGCGGCCATCGGGTTCAATAGCGACATAAGCTGAGTTTTTAAGTGCTGAAGCGATGCGCGCCGGGAGCTGACGGTGCCATGGGAGTGAAATGAAGACCGCAAACCAACATCCCCTCCAGAAGATCCTCGAAAACCGTATCGCCATTATTGATGGAGCGATGGGCACGACGATTCGCACCTACGGGATGAAGGAAGCGGATATTCGCGCAGAGCGCTTCAGGAATTCGAAAAAGGACCTGCTGAATAACGGCGACCTGTTTTCGCTGACGCAGCCGGAGATGATCTGCGATATTCATCGCCGGTTTCTGGAGGCTGGGGCGGACATCATCGAGACCAACACCTTCGGCGCCACCAGCATCACGCAGAGCGAATTTTTTGTCGACGATCCACGCGAGCGCGGCGGACGCAAGGATCCTGCGTTCTATCAAAAAGTCATCGACGACGAGTTCCTCAACAAGCTGGCCTGGGAAATCAATGAGACCTCGGCTCGGCAGTGCAGGGAACTAGCCGACCGCGTCGGCAAGGAGACGGGGCGTCAGCGGTTTGTTGCCGGGGCCGTCGGTCCCATGACCGTCTCGTTGTCAAACTCGCCCGATGCCGATGATGCGGGATTCCGCGTCGTCACCTTCGACCAGGTGAAGACCGCCTACAAACAGCAAGTGCGGGCACTCATCGCCGGCGGTGTAGACCTGCTGATGGTGGAGACGATCTTCGATTCACTTAACGCCAAAGCGGCGCTTGTCGCCATCCGCGAGGTCTTCGACGAAGATGGCAAGGAGTTGCCGGTGATGATCTCGGCGGCTGTGGGACGCGGCGGTGAAACGGTGATCTCCGCGCAGACGACTGAGGCGTTCTGGAACGCGGTGAAGCACGTGAAGCCGCTGTCAGTGGGGCTCAACTGCTCACTCGGGCCGGATCTTATGTATCCGTTCCTGAGCGAGCTGTCTGAAAAGGCGGATGTGGCCATCTCCTGCTATCCGAATGCCGGCTTGCCCAATCCGCTTTCAGAAACCGGTTTCGATCTTGGGCCGGATGATATGGCGCGTTATCTGGGCGAGTTTGCACGGGCGGGGCTGATCAATATTGCCGGAGGCTGTTGCGGCAATCGGCCTGAGCATATCGCTGCAATTGCCAGGGCTCTGGAGGGCTTGCCTCCGCGCAAGTACGCTGCACGGATCGAGGTCGCGGCATGAGCGAGACCGAGCCGCTCCGGTTATCCGGGTCGCAGCCATTCACCCAGCAACCGGGAGTCTACATCATGATCGGCGAGCGGACCAATGTGGCCGGATCGCCGAAGTTTGCCCGGCTGGTGAAGGAAGGCAAATTCGAAGAAGCGGTGAGCGTTGCCCGGCAGCAAGTGGAAAATGGCGCCAACATTCTCGACATCTGCATGGACGAGGGAATGATCGACGGCGTGGCGGCCATGACGCGCTTCCTGCAGTTGCTGGCCAGCGAGCCCGAGGTCGCTAAAGTTCCGTTCATGGTGGACTCGTCGAAGTGGGAAGTGATTGAGGCGGGGCTTAAGTGCCTGCAAGGCAAGGGCGTCGTGAACTCGATCTCGCTGAAGGAGGGCGAGGACAAATTTCGCAGGAACGCCGCGACGGTCCTCAAGTATGGCGCGGCGGCCGTGGTGATGGCCTTTGACGAACAAGGCCAGGCCGCGACTTACGAGGAGAAGATCCGCATCTGCGAGAGGGCCTATAAGATCCTCGTGAACGAGGTTGGATTTCCGCCCGAGGACATCATCTTCGATCCGAATATCCTCACCGTTGCCACCGGCATGGAGGAGCACAACAACTACGCCGTCGATTATCTGCGAGCCACACGCTGGATCAAGGCCAACCTGCCGCACGCGAAAGTCTCAGGCGGCGTCTCGAATATATCGTTCAGCTTCCGCGGCAACAATAAAGTGCGCGAAGCCATGCACTCTGCGTTTCTTTATCACGCCATAGCGGCGGGCATGGATATGGGCATCGTCAACGCCGGGATGCTCGAAGTCTACGAGGAGATTGACCCGGAGTTGAAGGTGCTGGTCGAGGATGTGCTGCTCAACCGCCGGCCCGATGCGAGCGAACGACTGGTCGATTTCGGCGAAACGCTGAAGGGCGCCGGTGCGGCGGTGAGCGAGAAGAAGACTGAGGAGTGGCGCAACGGATCGGTGGAGGAACGTCTTACACACGCGCTGGTGAAAGGGATTGATACATTCATCGAGATCGATGCAGAAGAAGCGCGAGTCAAGCTGGGGCGACCACTACTGGTGATCGAAGGCCCGCTGATGGACGGCATGAGCGTGGTGGGCGATTTGTTCGGAGCCGGAAAGATGTTTCTGCCGCAAGTGGTCAAGTCTGCCCGGGTGATGAAGAAAGCCGTGGCGCACTTGACTCCGTTCATGGAGGCCGAGAAGGCGGCGATGGTTGCGGCCGGCGAAGTGGTCAAGGCGCAAGGGAAAATCCTGCTGGCAACGGTCAAGGGCGACGTTCACGATATTGGCAAAAACATTGTGGGCGTAGTGCTGGCCTGCAATAACTACGACGTCATCGACCTGGGAGTGATGGTCCCGTGCGAAAGAATCCTGGAACGCGCGAAGGAAGAGAAGGCGGACATGATCGGCCTGAGCGGCTTGATTACGCCGTCTCTTGACGAGATGGTGCATGTCGCCAAAGAGATGGAGCGCCAGGGATTCAAGCTGCCTCTGCTCATTGGCGGAGCGACCACGAGCCGCGCGCACACGGCGGTGAAGATTGCGCCCCACTACAGTGAGCCGGTGGTGCATGTGCTCGATGCCAGCCGTGCGGTGCCAGTGACTACCAGCCTGTTGAGCGACGATGGCAGGGAAGCGTTCGTCGCCGAACATCGCGCCGCATACGAGGCACTTCGCAAGGCTCACTCCGCGTCGCGCCAGCAGGTTGTTTCGCTTGAGACCGCTCGCAGCAGGCGGACGCCGATCGAATGGCGTACCGAAGACCTGCCCGTTCCGGAGTTTACCGGCATGCGTGTGCTAAATGATTTTCCACTCGCAACGCTGCGTGAATTCATTGACTGGACGCCGTTCTTTCACACCTGGGAGTTGAAGGGCGTTTACCCCCGCATTCTCGATCATCCAGAGCAAGGCGCACAGGCGCGGCAGATCTTTGCCGAAGCCAACGCTCTGCTCGATCAAATCGTCGAGAAGAAGCTGATCACGGCGCGAGGTGTTTACGGCTTCTTTGCTGCGAGCGCAGTGGGCGACGACGTGGAACTGTATTCCGATGGCAAACGCAACGAGCCTCTAGCGCGATTCCATTTCCTCCGCCAGCAATCGTCCACTGAGAGCAGCCAGCCGTGCCGGTCGCTCTCAGACTTCATTGCTCCGAAAGAGACCTGGCTGCACGACAACATTGGCGCTTTCGCGGTGACGAGCGGAATCGGGCTCAAGGAACTATGCGACCGTTTCCGAGCCGAGCAGGACGACTATAACGCCATCATGGCCGAAGCCATTGCCGATAGACTTGCGGAGGCTTTCGCCGAATGCCTGCACAAGCGCGTGCGCGACGAATGGGGTTACGGCCGCGAAGAAAATCTGAGCATCGACGAGCTGCTCCATGAGAAGTATCGCGGCATCCGCCCGGCAGCGGGTTACCCGGCCTGCCCCGATCACACGGAAAAAGGCACATTGTGGAGCTTGCTCAACGTGCAGGCCAACACCGGGATGCTGATCACCGAGTCGTTTGCCATGTGGCCAGGATCAAGCGTGAGCGGACTTTACTTCGCCCACCCGGAATCGCGTTACTTCTCGCTTGGCAAGATCGACCGCGACCAGGTCGCCGATTATGCGGAACGCAAGGGAATGAGCGTTCCGGAAGTCGAGCGCTGGCTCGGCCAAAACCTGAACTACGATCTTGCAGAATAGAATTTCCGGCCAAAATTGCGATCTGCCACGGCGGCCGAATATTTGTTAGTTTCTTGCTGTCTGATTTGCATATTATTTCCGTCGCTCGTGTCACATTGGGATTAGGTAATCAGAAAAGCGAACACGTATGGCCTCCTCGAACGGCCGGGGCGCAACTGCCTGGCGGCAAGCTGCGCTCCCGGCCGTTCGTTTTTTTAGCTCAAAATCTGTTTCAAAGGCCGGTTCCCGCTTCTAATTCTTTCGTTATTTGACGTTCAGGTTCCATCGTGTTTTGATGGAGGCGCCGGGGTGGGCAGTGTACTCGTCCCGCGCAATTTTGATTAGAGGCAGGCGGGCTATGAGGGCAGCGACTCTGTTGTGCGGGCTTTTGGTATTTGGGGTAGGTCAAAGCGGCAACGCTTACCCGGCACGGGCGGCCGCGCCCACCATTGCAGCCACCGCCGCTCAAAACGGAGCTGTGATCGTCAGCCTGGCCGCCACCACTCCCGGGTCAACCATCTATTACACCGTAAACGGGACTACGCCCGGCGCTTCTTCGCAGATCTACCATACGCCATTTCTCGTCGCCTCAAAGCTTACCGTCAAGGCCATCGCCACAGCTGATGATTACGTGACCAGCACCATCACCAGCAGGAAGTTCGATCTCAGAATTCCCCCGGGAACGCTGGTGTGGTCCGACGAGTTTGCCAATTCCACGGGCGCCATAGCGCGGCCCGACCCGAAGATCTGGACTTACGACACAAGAACCAACGGCAATAAGGAACTGGAGAGCAACTGCGCCTGGGGCACGAATACGCCGCCGTGCAGTACCGCACGTCCGAGTTCGTATGTGGGCACCGACGGCTACCTTCACATCGTCGCCGAACAGCCTTCGGCGGGAGTTTATACAGCGGCGCAACTCAAGACCCAGGGCCTGTTCAGTTTCCAGTACGGCCGTTTTGAGGCGCGAGCCCTGGTGCCGGAGTCACAGGGAATGTGGCCTGCCGTCTGGCTGATGGGCAACAATATCGCCACCGTCAACTGGCCGGCCTGCGGCGAGATGGATGTGCTGGAGCGGACCAATGCGCCCAAATCTCCTGACTGGAACCAGGGCTCGATTCACGGTCCCGGCTTCATCGGCCCCGCGTTGGGCGAAGTCTACGACTTTCCCTCTGGACAGACTGCAGCAAGCTGGCACACCTACGGGATGATCTGGTCCCCGGGCAACATTTCGTATTACGTCGACGATCCCGCGCATCCCTATGTCACCTACAGCCCCGAGAACATCAAGGGCCGCAGCGGCGCAGCGTGGCCATTCGATGACGGCCAGGCCAACTTCATCCTTCTCGATCTGGCCATCGGTGGAGACTGGCCCGGAAATCCCGACTCGAGCACCAAATTTCGAGCCGAGATGCTGGTGGATTACGTGAGGGTCTACACCAACTGAGATTGTTACTGTCTGGTTACGGTTTGAACAAGATATTTGCACAGCATTTGCATCCTATTCACTTTCCTCTTACAATTTCTGGCGGATACTACTCCCGTGACTCCATACACAGGGCAGAAGGTTCCGCTGAAGCTCGCTTCCAGTTCCACCTCTCTGGTGGAGATCTCTCTACCGACGATTGATCCGTCCCTGTCTTCGGTTCTGGTCAGGCCGCAGATTCATGCCGAAGTTGGACGGTACCGGGTCCGGCTTGCCGAGACTGCGGAAGATCGCCTGGCCGCCTGCCGTTTGCGCTTCAAGGTCTTCAATATCGAACTGGGCGAGGGGCTTGAAAGCTCCTATCAAACGGGGCTCGATACCGACCGTTTTGATCACGTCTGCGAGCATCTTCTGGTGGAGGACAAGCAGGAAGACAGTCCTGCGCGCCGCATTGTGGGCACCTACCGGATGCAATCTGGAACCACTGCCGAGCGCAACCTGGGCTACTACTCCGAGCAGGAGTTCAGCTTTGCACCCTATGAGCCACTGCGGGCCGGCATTCTGGAACTGGGCCGGGCCTCCATCGACCGCGAGCACCGCACTCCGGAAGTGCTGATGTTGTTGTGGAGGGGCATCGCACAGTATGCTACCGACATGGGGCTGCGTTACCTGATCGGCTGCTCTTCGTTGAACTCCAAAGACCCGGCAGAGGGTTGGCAGATGTATCGCCAGCTTGAGCAATATCGGGTTTCACCGGAGTTTCGAACCGAGCCGACCGCCGCGTACGCCTGCCCCATCGAGCACGAAGCCCGGTATGCGCAGCCGCCGGACCTGCAAGAAGATCAGACCCCACAAACTCCAGTCAAGGTCCCCAAGCTCTTGAAGACCTACCTGGCTATTGGCGCCCGTATTGGCGGTCCGCCGGCCTGGGACCGGGAGTTTGGCTCCATCGATTTCTTGACTCTGCTCGATCTCCAGTCGATATCGCCTTCGGCGCGGCATCGCTTTCTCGCTCCGCTCATACAATGAGCCTGCGCCGAATCCGGCGCGCTGTGGCGCTGGTCTTCACTCTACTTCTGGTCATTCTTCGCTATTGGCTGCTCCGCCTGCGTGGGCCGCTCACTTTGGAGCGGCGTGCCGTCTGGGTGCAGCAATCGGCCCGCATGGTGCTGGTTTCGCTCGGTGTTCAATACAGGATTGAAGGCCGGCCGCCCACGCACGGCCTGGTGGTTTCAAACCACCTCAGCTACATTGACATTCTTGTTCTTTCGGCGGCCATGCCTTGCTTCTTTGTTGCCAAGGTCGAAGTTGGTGGCTGGCCTTTCTTCGGCAAAGCGTCGCGCAGCGGTGGAACCATCTTTGTCGACCGTTCCAGTCTGGCCAGCGCCATGTCGGTGGCCGATCAGATGACCGAGCGGCTCAAGCTCTCCATTCCGATTCCGGTGCTGCTCTTTCCTGAGGGCACCAGCACCGACGGCAGTTCGGTTCTCCGCTTCCACTCCCGGCTCATTGACCCCGCCACGTCACTCGGAGCGCCCATCACCACAGCCTGTGTCCGCTATATCTTCGAGGACGGCACCCCGGAGATCGAGCTCTGCTGGTACGGCGACGAGACGTTCACGAACCACCTTTGGAAGGTGCTGGGCGTGGCCGGCTTCCACGCCGTTGTGCAGTTTGGTGAGCCGCGCGTCTATCCCGATCGCCGCACCGCCGCCGATCAGACGCACGATGAAATTGAGGCCATGCGCAGCAGTAGCGTTCTCGCTCTTCAATAAATCGTAACGGCTGCAGCAGAGAGCCGGCCTCCTTAGTTTTGTCAGCAAGCGCGCAGCTCCCGCACCTCGTGCTAATCTTCCTGTGCAACAATTTCTATCGATTTCATGGCTTGAGTTCGGCATCTGTGTGTGCCGGGCCTAGCGCATGTATAAGAACCTCGGAGACGACGATGAAAAAACTGCAATCGGGTTCCAGTCCGCTTTCGCATTTGAACCGGCGCGATTTTATCAAGGTAGCTGGAGCCGCGGCGATGCTGCCCTCCAGCGCATGGGGCACGGATCGCCCTTCCGCTTCCAATCGCATCACCCTGGGCGTTATCGGCTGGGGCATGATGGGTCCGGGCAACACCAAGGCATTTCTGGCCGAGAATGATTGCCAGGTGGTCGCGGCCTGCGATCTACACAAAGATCATCTGCAGGCTGCGGTGGACACCGTCAACGCCAAATATGGAAACAAAGATTGCAAAGCCTATCACGATTATCGCGAAATGCTGGCGCGCGACGATATTGACGCCATCATGATCGCGGTGCCCGATCACTGGCACGCGCTCATAGCCACTGCGGCGGCAAACCGAAAGAAGGATATTTACGGCGAAAAGCCGCTGGCCCGTACCGTCGCGGAGCAACAGGCCATTGTCAGAGCGGTTCAGAAGAACAACATCATCTGGCAAACCGGCTCATGGCAGCGTTCGCTTCCCAAATTTCACAAGGCGGCGGAGATTGTCCGCAATGGCCTGATCGGGAATGTGGTGCGCGTTGAGGTCGGCCTGCCCGGCGGCCATCACGATTTTCCCGGAACAGTTCCAGCGCTCATGCAGAGGCTCGCATCGTTGCCCAACAAAATTACCAGTCCGGCTCAGATTGTGCCCGGAACTCCCGCCTGGGACCTGGCCGTTACGGATCCTCCGCCGGAGCTCGATTACGATATGTGGCTCGGCCCGTCCAGGGCTGAACCCTATATCGATGCCCGCGTTTACCAGAATTGGCGATGGAATTACAACACCGGCGGCGGCCAGTTGCTGGATTGGCTCGGCCACCATGGCGATATTGCGCACTGGGGATTGGGGTTCGACACTACAGGTCCGTCCGAGATTGAAGGTCACGGCGAATTTCCAGCGGCCAATGCTGTCTGGAACACAGCAACCACATACATGGCCGAATGCAAGTATCACAAAGAGGTCACGCATTATCCCGTAGACGTCGGAGTCACGATTGCTGGCGGCCATTCGGCGATCGCGATGGGAACAAAATGGATCGGAACCGATGGCTGGGTGTGGGTGGATCGCGGCGGATTTGACGCATCTAATCCCGATTGGATCAAGGGCGATTCACTTCCTGAGGAACTCCGCAAAGTGAAGCTCTATGAGTCCCACGGCCACCAGCGCAATTTTCTTGACTGCGTGAAATCGCGCCAGCCTACCATCACTCCCGTCGAGACGGCCCATCACTCCTTGATTCCAGGGCATCTAGGCCTGATCTCCATGCTGACCGGACGTAAGATTCATTGGGATGTTGCAGAGGAGAAAATCCTGAACGACAGCGCCGCCAGCGAATTGCTGTCGCGCCCTTATCGCGCTCCCTGGCAACTGGCTTGAAGCGGAGAGCAAGTCGCGCCTGTAGCTGACCGGACCTAATCCGGTTCGGCAATCAACAGGCGCAGATCGCGCAGGTTGTGGCCGGTGGGGCCGGTCACAACGGCATCGCCCAATGCGGTGAACATGGGGCAGGCATTGAAGGCCGCGAGCGATTCCTTCAGATGGAATCCGAAGGTGTGTGCGCGGGCAACGGTGGTAGGGTCAGCGATGGCGCCGGCGGACCGGGTGTTGCCGTCGATGCCGTCGGACCCTGCACTGAGCACGGTTAGCCGTTCGCCCAGATGTTGCTCCAACTCCAGAGCGCATGCCATCACAAACTGCTGGTTGCGGCCTCCCGCGCCGGGCGTGCGGTCGATCTTCACCGTGACCTCGCCGACCGAGATCAGGCAGAGCCGCGGGTGAGCAGCGCGCAGGGAGTGAAAGCGCTCCATCAGGTAGCGGGCGGCGTCGGCATAGTCCCAGTCGTCGCAACTGTTATCCACCGCTGTGTAATAGCCGGCCTTCTCGGCCAGGGCGCGGGCGTTCTCTACCAGGTCGTGACTGGAGAGCAGAATTTCAAAGACCGAATCGCGAAAGGCCTCGTCTTCGCCGCTCATGGTGGCGGCCGCAGTTACGCGGCGCGCGAGGGCAGCCTCGGCCTTGGGCAGGCGGGGAAAAAAGGGCGAGTATGACGGAAGCCAGCCCTTATTGCCGGGCGATTCAGGCAAGTCTCCACGCTCAAAAAAAGCGCGAACGGAAGAAGGAAGCTTTTCGGCCAATTCGTATTTGGCCAGCAGTTCCCGCACCTCGGCCACGGTGGAGTGATCGGGTGAACTGGGGCCGGAGGAGAGCGCATCGAGCGAGCGCAGGGGCACATCGGGCAGCAGCAGGCTCACCTTGGCTGCCTCAGGCGCGGCCATCGCCAGGCGTCCGCCCTTCACCGCGGAGAAGTGCTTGCGCAGCGTATTGACCTCGCTGATAGGAGCACCTGAGCCCAGCAGCAACTGATGGAAGGCGACGGTGTCATCGAGCGTAATCTGCGGGTCCAGGGGCAGGTCGAACATCGCCGATCCGCCGCCTGAGATGAGGAAAAAGATCAGGGTATCTTTTTTTGCCTTCTTCAGCAGTGCCAGCGTTGCTCGGGCCGCCGCGAAGGAATCCTCATTGGGCACTGGGTGGCCACCCTCAAAGTATCGAATGCGCCAATTGCGGGACTTAGGCAACTGGTTCCAGCAGCAAACGCCCCGCAGTCCCTGGCGGCGCTTCATGCGGTTGAGCAGGGTCTCCAGCATCGGTCCGGCGGCTTTGCCCAGCGCGACTACAAAAATGCGCTTGTAGCTGGAGAGATTGATCGTAGCCGGGCCGCTGCCGTCGGGTATCAGACGGTGCATCGTATCGCCCTCAAAGCGAATGCGCCGGTCAAAGGCCGATTCAATGTTGCAGGCCGCCACGGCGCCGGTAAAGATTTTAGTAGCCGTCGAGTGCAGTGAATCCAGAACGATATCGCCGACCGGGGTCATAACAGTTGCTCCATCAGCCAACTGCAGAGCGCCTGCTGCATGGGCTCCAGTTGACCCGTAAAAAAGTGATCGGTGCCGGGAAGGAGCACCAGACTTTTGGGTTCGGCGGCGGATACAGCCACCTGCGCCAACTGCGCCGCCGGTGCAAATTGGTCAAGGTCTCCGCTCAAAAAGAGCTTGGGTATTGTGCAATCTTCAAGGAAGGCGTAGGGAAGATCGCCGCCATTCGTGTGGGCGGGAAGCCCCAAAGCCACCAGCGCGCGCACCTTTGCCCTGGTTCCTGCGCGGCCCTCGCCGCAACATGCCTTGAGCGCCGTCGCCGCTCCAAAGCTGAATCCCACCACCACCAGCGGAAGTTTGTATTCATGATCGAGCCAGTCGAGCGCAGCCAGCACATCGCCCGTCTCCGCATGGCCGTCGTGCGTTCCCTGGCTCAGGCCCGTGCCGCGAAAGTTGAAGCGCAGCACCGGCAGCGCGAGCCCCCATGCCGGATCGTTGAGGGCCTTCATGGCGTGGTAGACCACCTTGTTGTGCATCGTGCCGCCATAGAGCGGGTGGGGATGACAGACCAGTGCCGCAAACAGCGCATCAGGCGAACCCGGATTCAGCAGCGCCTCCAGGCGTCCTGCGGGACCAGCCAACTCAACGCTGCGCTGCATTGCGGCCTCTGGACTGGGGTTGCCCATATTTGGGCGTGGTAGGACGTGTGCGGCTGTGGATGTCATTCCACTCTTCATTTTACGCGCTGGAAGCGGGTTCCCATTCATCTCAGCGTCGTTCCTAAGGAGAGTTCCTGAAGCGCCGGCGGCCGGATTTTCGGGTGTGCGTAATCCCATTAAATGGAAGGCTTCGAGCGCCCGTGCGGTATTCTGGCATCATCATGATCGAACAGCCTCCCGCGAATTCTGCTTATTCTCTTGATCCCATCCGGTTTACCCGCCAGTTGTGTGAAATCGAGTCCACTACATACCACGAAGGCCTAGTAGGCGATTTTCTGGCTGACTTCCTGGCCGCGCGTGGCTGGGCCGTCGAAAAAACCCCCGTTGAGCAGCCGAAGGAGAATGCCGGCGGCGGTCCGCGCTGGAACGTTTATGCGGGAATCGCCGGCCAGATTCCCCATCTGGTTTTTTCCACGCACATGGATACCGTTCCGCCCTATATCCCTTTCAGCGAGGATGCGGAGTTTATGTACGGCCGAGGCGTCTCTGACGCAAAGGGAATCATCGCCGCCCAGATAGCTGCAGCCGAGGTCCTGCGGACGGCGGGGTTTCGGATTGGCCTCTTGTTTGTAAGTGGAGAAGAGCGCGATTCAGCTGGGGCAAGGGCCGCCAACCTGACGCCTAAAGGCAGCCGCTTCCTGATCAATGGCGAGCCAACCGACAACCGCATCGCCCTGGCCTCGAAGGGCGCATTGCGCGCGGCTTTCAAATCCACCGGCAAGATGGCCCACTCAGCTTATCCCGAACTGGGCGAGAGCGCCATTCACAAGCTGGTCGGGGTGCTGGCGAGACTGCTCGCCATGCCGCTGCCGGAGCTCGAAGGCATCGGGCCCAGCACGATCAATATCGGCCAGATTCACGGAGGCCATGCCCCCAACGTCATCGCCGACCAAGCTGAAGCCCAGGTGCTGGTGCGTACGGTAACCGACTCAGCCGAGGTGCGCGCCGCGCTCAAGGAAATTGCGGGCGACCAGGCCGAGGTGGAGTTCACTCTGGATACTCCCTTCGTCCGCCTGCATGCCATAGAGGGCATGCCGACGATGGTCGCCAAGTTCTCCACCGATATCCCGCAGCTCAGCAACTGGGGCGAGCCGTTACTACTCGGCCCAGGCTCGATCCTCATAGCCCACACGCCGAATGAAAAGCTGGCCAAGAAAGAATTGCTGGAAGCAGTGGAGTTATATATCAAGGTTGCTAAACAACTGCTTGCGTAAGATTTGCTGCCATTCGACAGATCGCCGAATTGAGCGGGATACTTAGTCAATATACCTCAAGAGAAAGAAAGGGCATTCCAGTGGCTATTTCGCGCCGTAAATTTCTGGGCACAGCGCTCACCGCCAGCGCCTCGGGTCTGATCGTCAATGCGGCAACGGCACATGCCGCTGCAGATGCGCCGGATTTGCTGGTGCTCGAAAACGATCACATGATGGTCACCATCAACCGAGAGACCGGCTGTGTGGATAGGTTGGAGTCGAAAGACCAGGCGTGGAAGATGCAGGGCGCGGGAATGCGTCTGCACGTGCCGGCCCCGGAGCATCGCTTCCACTACCTTACCGAGCGCCATTCCGGCAAGCCGCGGATTGAGTCGGACAGTACCCACGCGACGATCACCTGGACCGGGTTTGAAAGCGACCGGATGGGCAAGCTCGATATTGAGGTTAAAGAATCGGTCCGGCTTGAGGGCGCGGGCGTTCATTTCAGTTATGAAATTCGCAACGGCAGCCAGGCGGTGATTGAAAGCTATACTTATCCGCGCCTGAAAGGACTCAAGCCTCCAGCCGGAGACAAGAATATGCGGCAGGTGGCGTGGAGTTACAGCGGCATGGATTCCTCCAATCTCTGGCCCACCTTTGGCAACCAGATCGGTTACTGGGGTTACGATACTCCGGGCCAACTGCGCAACCTGGGCACCGATATTCAGTTCTGCATGATCCTCAGCGACACACGCGGAATCTATCTGGGCTATCACGATCAAGGCCAGAAACAAGTGGTGCAAATCTGCTTCGCTCTATCTCCCGCCTACGTCGATTCATTCAATATCAGCAGCAACGATCCCTCCGCCAAGATTGCCGACGCAACCATCGGCATCGATCCCAACCACTTATGTTTCATCCACCCCGGCGCCAGCCAGCGCTCTGAGATGCTGGCGCTCGAGCCTTTCACCGGTGACTGGCATACTGGCGCGGATATTTACAAATCCTGGAGCGGGACATGGAAGAAAGCTCCCACGATGCCGACATGGGTGCACGACGTGCATTCATGGCAGCAGATACAAATTAACTCCTCCGAAGACAGGTTATCTTTCCCTTATAAAGACCTAACTAAGTACGCTGATGCGTGCAAGCGTTGGGGAGTGAAAGCGATTCAGTTGACCGGATGGCAGTTGGGAGGCCAGGACCGCGACTTTCCGCTTCACGATACCGATCCCCGTTTGGGCACCGCGCAGGAGCTCAAAGACGCCATCGCGGCGAGCAAAGCGATGGGCGTTGAGATTATCCTCTTCAACAAATATGCATGGGCCGATGTAACCGGTCCGGCTTATACGAGCGACTTCAAGAAGTTTGCCATCGAGGACCCATACGGAAATCCTTACCAGTTCAACGGCTATAAATATGACACACCCACGCAAATCGACGGCATCAACGCCCGGCACGGAGTGGGGATGTGCGATGCAAGCCCGTTGTGGAGAAAGCGGGCGCTCGAAGAGTTTCGCAAGAGCGTTGAGTTAGGTGCAAACGGTATTCTGTTTGATGAGTGCAATTGGCATATGAGCGCCTATTGCTTCTCGAAGACCCACGGCCACGCCGTTCCGGGGGCTGTCTTTTCCGGCGATGTGCCGCTCATTGAAGGCTTCCGAACCATCGTAGATACGGAAGAGTTTCTCTTCGCGGGCGAATCTCCTTACGATATTCAACTGCAAACCTATAATATGTCTTACTTTCGCATCAACCGCGGATTTGTTCCCATGGGCCGATATATTGATCCCTTCGCGCCCATGTCGGTCGCCGTCATCGGATATAACGACCGTCAGATCATCAATGCCTGCCTGCTTTACCGCTTCTCAATGAGTTACGAGCCACGCGACTTTCATGGCGAGCTGGACGAGATGCCGGTGTCACTCACCTATGGCCGCGCGGTGGACGATCTGCGGCGCAGATATAAGGAGTGGGTCTGGGATGCGGAGTTCCGCGATACGCTCGGCGCCAAGGTGACCGCAGGCGGCGCACCGCTGAGTACCTACTCTGTTTTCCGGCGCAAGGATGGGCTGCGCGCGGTAGCCCTGGCCAATATGAGCGATACCGATTCAATCGTTTGCGAGGTTTCTCTCGACAAAGCGAAGACGGCGGATTTGAAGTGGGTCTCGCCGGAGCAGCCCGAACTGAAGCCCTGGCCGGGCAAGTTGGAGCTGGCTCCAGGATCGGCCGCGGTTGTTTTGGAGGGTTAACGGCAAAGGTTACAACTTCAGTTCCCTGGCGGATTTTGCCGTAGCCCATGTATTCTCAGCCAATGAACATGGACGATTCCCCTGCGCCCGACGACTCGAACCTGCTGGACCACGCAGCCTCCTCCTATCTGCGCTCGGCGCGCCATCAGCCGGTCCAATGGCATCCGTGGGGCGAGAGGGCGTTTGCGCGCGCACAGTCCGAAGACAAACCGATCTTGCTGGATATTGGAGCGGTGTGGTGCCACTGGTGCCACGTGATGGATCGTGAATCCTATGAAAACCCTGAGCTGGCCGCCTTGATCAACCGCAGTTTTGTCGCCGTAAAGGTGGATCGCGACGAGCGGCCCGATGTAGATGCGCGTTACCAGGCCGCGGTCTCAGCCATCAGTGGGCAGGGCGGTTGGCCGCTGACCGCGTTTCTCACACCTGACGGCCGCCCTTACTTTGGTGGCACTTATTTTCCGCCTGATGACCGTTACGGGCGCCCGGGTTTTGGACGCGTGCTTGAAACCATGGCCCAGGTTTGGCGCGAGCGCCGCGAGGAAGCTCTCGAGTCTGCCGGCAGCGTGATGGCTGCTATCGAGCACAACGAAAGCTTCTCCGGCCGCGGCGGCGATCTGTCGCTGGCCCTGGTAGATAAGATTGCCGGCTCGGCGCTGGCCAAGTTTGACGCGCGAAACGGCGGCTTCGGCTCGCAGCCCAAATTTCCCCATCCGTCAGTTCTCGACCTGCTGCTGGAAGTGGCCATGAGCCGCGATAACGACCAGGCTCGCGATGCCTTCACCACGACTCTTGAAAAGATGGCCAAAGGCGGGGTCTACGACCAGTTGGCCGGTGGCTTTCACCGTTACAGCGTAGACGAGCGCTGGGTGGTTCCTCACTTCGAGAAGATGCTCTACGACAATACCGAGTTGCTGCGCAACTACGTGCACGGCTTCCAGAGCTTTGTGCGTGAGGACTTTCGCGAGACGGCGCTGGAGATTGTGGCGTGGCTTGACTCGACCATGACTGACCGCAAGCGCGGCGGCTTTTATGCCTCGCAGGACGCCGATATCAACCTTGATGACGATGGCGATTACTTTACGTGGACACTGGACGAAGCGCGGGCAGTGCTCGACCCTGAAGAGCTCCAATTTGCCTCGGTCTACTGGGATATCGGCGAGCTGGGCGATATGCACCACAACCCGGCCAAAAATGTTCTTCACGTAAAGCAGATGCTGGAGGAGCTGGCGGCCACTAACCACGAGTCATTGGAGCATTTGCGCGCGCTGCGCGATTCATCGCGGAGCAAGCTGCTTGCGGCACGCGCCAAACGGCCCACCCCGTTTATCGACCAAACGCTTTATACCGGCTGGAATGCGATGGCCATAACGGCTTATCTGGAGACGGCGCGGGTGCTGCGCATGGATTCGGCGCGGGATTTTGCGCTGCTCACGCTCAACCGGCTGCTCGAAGAAGCCTGGGATGGAGATGCATCGCTTCAACATGTAATAGCCTATGGCGGCGACGGGTCGGCGACAGAGAAAGTGCCTGGCACGCTCGACGATTACGCACTTACCGTTCATGCCTGCATCGATGCCTGGCTGGCCAGCGGGAAAATGAACATTTACCAGACGGGAATGAAGCTGGCCGATGCCATGATCACCCGCTTTTATGACCGAACGGCTGGAGCCTTCTACGATGCGGCCGCGCCCCAGGCCGGCGAAACTCCCCTGGGCGCTCTGTCGGCGCGCCGCAAGCCTCTGCAAGACTCACCCACCCCGGCCGGCAATCCCACCGCGGCCTCGGCCCTTTTGCGCCTCGAGGCTCTAAGCGGGCGCACAGAATTTCGCGAGATCGCCGAAGATACGCTGGCATCCTTTGCAGGCATCGTCGAGCACTTTGGCCTCTATGCCGGCAGCTACGGGCTCGCACTGGAACGGCTGCTGCTCGATCCAGTGCAGGTGGTGGTTGTGGGTTCAGGCCCCGAGGCCGCACGCCTTGAGGCATCGGCCGTGGCACGTTTTGCCATCAACAAAACCGTGATGCGCATCGCTCCTTTCCGCCTGGTTGCAGGCGAAGTACCGGAGGTGCTTGAAGAAACGTTGCTCCAGGTCCCCGCGCCGGCTGAGGACGAGGTTTGGGCGATGGTGTGCCGCGGGCGCTCCTGCCTGCCACCCGTCACCGATGCCGAGGCGCTCATTGAGGCCCTGGAAATCTCGCTCTGAAGGTCCTGATCGAGATGCGCGTCAAAGGCAATTTTCCGGCGTGAGTTGAAACTGCCAAAAAATCTACTCGCCGGTGAAGGGATTGCTTTCCTGCGGCTTGAGCAGGGTCGGATCGTGTTGCGGAGCAGCCTCTTCGCCTGGCTGCCTGTTGCCACTGGTGGTCTCTCCCGTAATTGAATTGAAGACCCGGTTGGGGTCGCCGGGCAGCATATTGTTTGCTTCCAGGGCGAGACGGACACGGCGGCGGAACTCCCGCACCCCATCGTATTGTTTTGTCGCCAGCGTTTTGAAAACCACGGGATAGAAGACCTCGGAACCCTTGACCGCATCCACACCCAGCACCTGTGGGTCGGCGATGAAAACATCACGGAACTGCTCGCTGTTTCTCACCTCCATGGCGATGTTCTTCAGCAGCTTGATCACTTCGTCGGGATTGGCGGAGAAATCCACGTTCACGTTGACCGTGGCCACTGAGTAGCCGATGCTCATGTTCGCTACGGTGGTGATCTGCGAATTGGGAATGACGTAAAGGGTTCCGTCCGCATCGCGCACGCTGGTCTTGCGCAGCGTCATCGCCTCTACGGTTCCGGTCACCCCGGCCATGCGCACCGTATCTCCCACATCAAACTGGTCTTCAATCAGTATGAGAACGCCGTTCAGCATATCTTTCACAATGTTCTGCGCGGCTAGGCCAATGGCGATTCCGGCGATCCCGGCCGAGGCCAGCAGGGGCGCCAGGTTGAGTCCCAGCGCATCAAGAAACTGCAATCCGGTGATCAGGAAGATGACGGCCAGCCCGGTGGTGCGGATGACCCCTGCCAGCGTCTTGACTTGCGCGATGTGGCCTGCGCCGGTGGAGTGCCATTTGGCCAGTTTCGTCATGTGCGAGGTAACGAGCCGCAGCAGCCAGATAAGCAGCACGGCGATCACTGCAATTACCATCAGGTGCGGCAGCCTGGTCCGGATAAACTCCTGAGAATCGACGATCCACTCGTCAAGAATGCGGCCCAGAAACCGGCCTTCCGCAAAGATTCCCGTTCTTGCTGCCAGCAACCAAGGATGCATCCCAAAGCTCCTCTTCCCAGACTAGACAGTTTGCCGCTGTTCCGGCAACGCTTAAGGTTGTTACAATCAAGCGTGGTTTTGGCAAAATTTTGAAAATTTGAGGAGTGAAGGGAATGGTACCGGTAGTTTCCAGCGCTCGTGTTCCCCAGACGATGGCCGGCTCCGGCGGTTTAAGCCCTCAACAGATGATCGAGATCTACCGGCTGATGGTTCTCTCCCGCCGTGTAGACGACCGCGAAATCGTCCTCAAACGGCAGCAGAAGACCTACTTCCAGATCTCGGCCGCCGGCCATGAAGCGCTGCAAGTGGGCGCCGCGCTGGCTATGCGTTCCGGCTACGACTGGTTTTTCCCCTACTATCGCGATCGCGCACTGTGTCTCGCGCTGGGCGTGACTCCCACTGAGATGCTGCTGCAAGCCGTGGGCGCGGCCACCGATCCGGCCAGCGGCGGACGCCAGATGCCCACCCACTGGAGCAGCCCTCCCCACCATATTGTCAGCGTCTCTTCATCCACTACCACGCAACTGCTTCATGCCGTGGGTTGCGCGGAGGCCGGCCGCTACTTTAACCATCATCCTGAGGCCGCCCAGAAAAACGAGGGAGACTATCGCGCCTACCGCGACGTGGTTTTCCACGGCGATGAAGTGGTTCTGGCAACCCTGGGCGAAGGGGCAACCTCGCAAGGCGAGTTCTGGGAGGCGCTCAACACTGCCGCCAACCGCAAGCTGCCGGTCATTTTCCTGGTTGAGGACAATGGCTACGCGATCAGCACCCCGGTCGAGGTAAGCACGCCGGGAGGAAATATCTCCAAGCTGGTAGACAATTTCCCCAGCTTCCACTTTGCCGAGTTTGACGGCACCGATCCGGTGGTCAGCCTGCGTGAATTTGAGGCCGCTGTGGCGCACTGCCGCGCGGGACTGGGACCGGCCTTCATGCACGGCCATTGCGTGCGGGTCTACTCTCACTCGCTCTCTGACGACGACAAGCATTACCGCTCGGCTGCAGAGCGCGAGGCGGATATCAAGCGCGACCCGCTTACCCTGATGCAGATGCGATTGATGCGTGAGGGAATTCTAAACCCGGAGCAAATCAACCAGCTTGAACAGCAACTGGACCTTGAAGTCGCGGAGGCAGCCGAGCGCGCTCTTAAAGCTCCCATGCCGGAGGTTGCGGGAATCACCGACCACGTTTACTCCCACGACCTTGACCCCACCAGCGTGGCCTTTGCCACTGAACATGCGCACGCGCCCGGCGAAGCAGGCGGAGGAAAAGCCGGCGGTGCAAAGGGAAGCGGTCCGCGCACCATGGCCGACCTGATCAACGCCTGCCTGCACGACGAGATGCGACGCGATCCGCGCATTGTGGTCTATGGCGAAGACGTAGCCGATGCCAGCCGCGACGAAGCGCTCGATGAGGTCGAAGGCAAGGGCGGCGTCTTCAAGCTGACCGCCGGCCTGCAAACCGAATTCGGTTCGGAGCGGGTTTTCAACTCGCCGCTGGCCGAGGCCAATATCGTCGGGCGAGCCGTCGGCTATGCCGTCCGCGGTATGAAGCCGGTGGTCGAGATTCAATTCTTCGATTACATCTGGCCCGCTTATCATCAGATTCACAATGAACTGGCGCTCATGCGCTGGCGCTCCAATGGCGGATGGGCCTCGCCGGCCGTCATTCGCGTGCCCATCGGCGGCTATCTCACCGGCGGCTCCATTTATCACTCGCAATGCGGCGAGAGCCTCTTCACCCACATTCCCGGCCTGCGCGTGGTCTTTCCTTCGAATGCACTTGACGCCAACGGCCTGCTGCGCACCGCTATTCGCTGCGACGATCCGGTGCTGTTTCTTGAGCACAAGCGGCTTTATCGCGAGACTTACGGCCGCGCGCCCTATCCCGGTCCCGACTTCGCCATTCCCTTTGGCAAGGCAAAGATCGTTCGTCCCGGCACGCACATCACGCTGGTCACTTACGGCGCCATCGTGCCTCGCGCAATGCAGGCGGCGCAAAAGGCGCAGCGCCAAAACGGCATTGAAGTGGAGATCGTCGATCTGCGCACTCTCAGCCCATACGACTGGGAGTCCATCGTCAATTCAGTCAAAAAAACCAGCCGGGTAATCGTGGCTCACGAAGATATGCTCAGCTGGGGTTACGGTGCAGAGATAGCCGCGCGCATTGGGGACGAACTCTTCGACTCACTCGACGCGCCGGTCCGCCGCATCGGCTCCATGGATACCTTTGTGGCCTACAATCCGGTGCTTGAAGACGCGATTCTTCCCCAGCCGGAGACCATCCTCAAGGCCATCGTTGAACTGAAAGCATATTGATTCGGGATTTCTCGACCATCGATATCAGCGCCTGCCGGATACAATACAAGCATGGAGTTGAGCGCTAATCGCCAGTGGTCTATGGCGGATATTTTTACCCGGCAGGCAGGCAGACCGGCATGAAGAATTTTCTGCGCCTTCTGCGGTATGGACTGCCCTTCTGGTTCCAGTGGCTTCCTGGAGTCATGCTGCTGGCACTCGTCGGCGCTCTTGAGACTTTTCGCGTTCTGCTCCTGCAGCCCATCTTTGACCAGGTCCTCAGGCCCGATGCGCCGGAAGGCCCTATTCTTCTCGGTCTCCCCAAGAGTACCTGGCAATTCGATCTCAGGCAGATGGTTCCCCATTTTCTGCACATGCACAATGCCTGGAACGTGGTGGCCTTTGCGCTGGTGGTCTCCACGCTGGTCAAGGGCCTGTGTGATTACCTGGGCACCTATCTGGTGTACTACGCCGGCTTCGGCACCATCACCGATCTGCGCAATCATCTCTATGAAGCCACGCTGCGCCGCTCCTCGAGCTTTTTTCACAAGCACGCTACGGGCACCATTCTCTCCACGCTCATCAACGACGTTGACCGGGTGCAGATGGCCGTCAGCTCGGTGATGGGCGAATTTCTGCAGCAGTTCTTCACCTTTCTGGTGGGATTATTCTTCGTGATCAAACTCGGTGGGGCACTGAGCTGGGCGCTGCTGTTGTTTGTGCCTGTGGTTATTACATCCTCGCGTAAGATTGGCGGCGAGGTCCGCACCCGCACTCGCACCGGCCAGGACAAGCTCGCCGAAATACAAAATATTCTGCATGAGACCATCACCGGCAACCGCATCGTAAAGGCCTTCAACACTGAGATGTGGGAAATCCTGCGCTTCAAGTCCGCATCCCGCCGCCTCTTCCGCGCCAACCTGCGGAGCGTGCGCATCCAGTCGATCAGTTCGCCGTTGATGGATACCATCGGTTCCATCGCCATTGCCATGTTCCTGTTCATCGGCCGCACCGAAATCATGCACGGCCGCATGACCATGGGACTCTTCGGCGCATTTATTATCCTGCTCTTCAAGCTCTACGATCCGGTGCGCAAGTTCGCCTACTTCTACAACAGCTTCCAGCAGGCCATGGGTGCATCCATTTCGATCTTCAGCTTCTTTGACGCCAAGGACGACGTGAAGGAGCGGCCGCACGCTATCGCGCTGAAGAAATTCGAGCGCAACGTCCGCTTTGAAAATGTGGGCTTTTCCTACTCGACGGAAAAAGGCGAGCACCAGATTCTGCACAACGTCGACCTGGAGATGCGGGCCGGCGAAGTGTTGGCGCTGGTCGGCCCCAGCGGAGCCGGCAAGTCCACCTTGGCCAACCTGATTCCGCGCTTCTTTGACGTCACTTCGGGCAGCATTCTCATTGACGGCCTCGACCTTCGCTATCTGGCGCTCGGCTCGCTGCGCCGGCAGGTAGCGCAGGTGACGCAGGAGACTATTCTCTTCAACGACACGGTGCGCAACAACATTGCCTACGGCCAGCCCGATGTGCAAGCCAAACTTGTCGTGGAGGCCGCGCAGAACGCGCTGGCTCACGACTTCATCCTCGGCATGCCGCAGGGCTACGATACTGTGATCGGCGAAAAGGGCTTTCGACTCTCCGGCGGCGAGCGCCAGCGCCTGGCCATTGCCCGCGCCATCCTCAAAAATTCGCCCATCTTGATTCTCGACGAGGCCACATCGGCCCTGGACGCCGAAAGCGAGTCGCTGGTCCAGGCTGCGCTGGCTAATCTAATGCAGGGCCGCACCGTGCTGGTCATCGCCCACCGGCTCTCCACCATTCGCCGCGCCAACCGCATCGCCGTGCTTGAAGACGGCCGCATCACCGCCACCGGCTCCCACGAGGAGCTCCTTACAACCTCGCCCACTTATCAGCGACTCTATCAACTGCAATTCATGGACGTGCCCGAGGCTCCGGGAACGGACCCCATGGAACCGGATCCGTCTCAAATGCAACTGGCTCTAACCAACGAGTCTGAGGAGTAGCAAGAAATGCCGATTTATTCCATGACGGGCTTTGCGCGGGTTCAGATTCGCGTGCACGACCAGCTCAGCTACACGCTCACTCTCAAGAGCGTCAATCATCGTTTCCTCGACCTCCAGTTGCGCCTCCCGCAGGGATTGGACGCGCTGGAGACGGAGCTGCGCAAAGCTCTCAAAGACAATCTGGTCCGTGGCCACGTGGAATTGGCACTGTCAATCGACAGACCAGACCGCGCAGCCCAGACGAAGGCTGGCTACAATCACGATCTGGTGGCCGGCTACATTGCGGCCTTTGCCGCGGCGCGAGACGAATTCGAAATCGCCACAGGCGAGCCGGATTTGAACGCGATTTTGCGCATGCCCGGAGCTTTGCAAATTGACAATCGTGGCGACGAAGACCTGACCGCTCTGTCCGAAAGCGTGCTCAGAGAGATTACGCCGCTGCTCGAACAGCTAAAGATCATGCGCGCGCGAGAAGGCGAATCGCTGGAAGCGATTCTCCACGCGACGCTCGACCGGCTGGCCGAGGCTACCGAAGGAGTAGCCACGCTGCGACCGGAGATTGAGCAACGCTACCAGGAGCGGCTCAAGCAGCGGCTTGAAGCGGCCACCGGGCCGGAGTTCAACCGCCAGCGGCTGCTCGAGGAAGTTGCTGTGCTGGTGGAGCGCAGCGATATCTCCGAGGAACTGACCCGCATGACCACCCACATCGGGCACTTCCGCGAGCTTCTCGCCGCCGGGGGCGAGGTGGGCAAGAAACTGGATTTTCTGCTGCAGGAGATGAACCGCGAAGCCAACACTTTGCTTTCGAAGACCAGCGGCATCGCCGGCAAAGGGACTCGCATTACCGAATTGGGTCTGGCTATGAAATCGGAGATTGAAAAAGCTCGCGAACAGATTCAGAACGTGGAATAGAACAGAGATCAGAGATCAG
>Ga0187875_10000248_pt1 | contig 49280 bp, 41 predicted proteins | sample June2016WEW_17_1_2_FD_132978 | JGI IMG/M metagenome (GOLD analysis project Ga0187875, IMG submission 132978) | Peatland microbial communities from SPRUCE experiment site at the Marcell Experimental Forest, Minnesota, USA - June2016WEW_17_10 | ecosystem: Environmental > Terrestrial > Soil >...
ATTCGCAAGCGCAGCTCGACCAGGTTGCGCTGCGCTTGAATCAACGCCCGAGAAAGACCTTAGGTTTCCAAACTCCTGCGAGTAAACTTCACGCAGGTGTTGCGTCGACCGTCTGAGCCGCCAGCAGTAATCGGACATGTGGGTTCTAGTACGGGTGATGTCCGGTGCCCAGCCGGCTTATCTCAACGGTCATTCACGCCGTTGCGTTCGGTCGGCGGAACGGCACTACTCGGCGCCGCCTCGGAGAGAAATGGTCGGATTCGCACCATTTCTCTCTATTCGAGAGAAATAAGCAACAGCGGCCGGTGCCACCTTTGCGCATTATGGGCCGCAAGATGAGGCTTTCGCGCAGAATGCAAGAGAGGGAGAGAAAACGGCAGACTGAATGGCGGAGGGGGGGGGATTCGAACCCTCGAGGCCCTTTCGAGCCTGGCGGTTTTCAAGACCGCTGCCTTCAACCGCTCGGCCACCCCTCCGGCAATTAGTTTACAGGCGCGTTGCGCGAGGCTGCAAACATCACGCGTTTCGGATGCGCCTGGCGTGCAACTGCGGGGTGAGTTTTCAGTTCGACTGCGCGGGGATCGACGAGGATTTGGCGGGCCAATCCTGGGGGATGAAATCCACGCCCCAGAAATGCGGCGATGGCGAGAGGAACTCGACGCCGACACGCTGGCCTTTATCCACGGACTCGCCGAGATACACGACGCGGCATTCTTGCTCTTCCTGCGTGAACGGGTTGGCGAGCGTGATCATGGCGTCCATGGCGAGTTCCTGATCGAGATAGACCAGGCCGCCGTGGGCGTTGATGACGATCGTCTCGCACGCCGCGCGAAAGCGCCGGCCGCTGATATTCTTTCCCGCCGCCACCACGCGCACGCGCATGAAGACGCGGGTGCTGCGACGATCTGCCGAAACGGAGGATGCTCCCATGGCAACTTTATGCTGCGACAGGTGTTTTCACGCGTCAATGGCGCAAGCGCGCGCGCGTTCCTGCCAGCAACCTGTCCTTCCGGACAAGGTCGTCAAATCTCGGTGCGGAGCTTCGTGTGTTCCTCTCCTGTCGGCGCGCATTTCACGCGGACGCCGGAATCGGCAGCAGAGCGCGGAAGAGCTTTAGCGCCTATGCTATGATTCCGAATGGCTCAATCAGCTCATGGGCGGATTTCGGACGCGCCGGCCGGGAAAGTCGCGACGGCTGCGGCTTCCGCGTCTGAAGTTGTCCGCTACATCGAATTAAAACTGGCCGCGCTGGGCCAGCCTGCGAGCCTTCCCACCGATAGCGATTTTCTTGCAATCGCCCGTCCGCTACTGCGCAATTATCACCAAAAAGATTTGATGCTCGGCGAGAATTTGTGCCCCGCGGATCAGCGCATTCAGGTGTTTCTGGACGATTACCTCCACGCCGAATGCCCGCGCGGAACGGCGCGCCTGCCGAACAGTTCTTTCGTGCTCGATCGGCCGGGATTGGCGCGCGTGATGTCTTTGCCGCACGGCGGAGACAATTTTTCTTCGCCTTACTTGCAGTCCTACCGCGTGCCGCAGGGGATTTTGCACAATCCGAAGAGCGATCGGCGCACGACGCAGGGAATCTTTCACATCGTCGAAGGCGGCTTGCCGGTTCCGGCGGACAAAGTGGCGGTGCCCAAGAAAGCATTCGCCGCGCTGTTGGATGCCGCGCTGAAGCCGCCCGAGGGAGTGATGGTGCTGCCGTTTGCGGCAAAGCAGAGCGCGCAGGTGCGATTGTTCGTTTCGCTGCTGATGCGGCCGCTGGTTTGTCCGGCGACCGGCCGCGATCCGGAAAAGTCGATGGAGATCCGATTTTTCGCGCCGGGCAGCTTGGTGAGCAATCTGGATTTTGTGGAGGGAATTTTCGGTAATGCCGGCGATCCGTACTTGCCGGAAAACGACGCTGCGCTGGACGTGACGCACTGGACGGGACACACGGGTTGCGTGATTTTGGCGCCGCATCTTGCCGGAATTCTGAAAAAGGATCTCGGGCTGCCGCACGAAAGCGAAGCCACGGAACGGCAGCGGCGCGACGGAATGTTCTGGCGCGACGCGCTCGAGCCGTACAACGGTGGCGGCGCGTTCAAGGTGGCGTGCCGCGATGCGCGCGGTGTGATGGTCACGATCATCGCGGACAATTACTACGGCTACTGCAAGAAAGAGGTGAAGGCGCAGATCAGCTTCGCTTCCAACCTCTACGGATTGTCCGAAGAAGAACATGCGGGCGGCGCAATCGCGTTTGCGACGTACGTCCTGGGGCAGGATTTCCACGCCGGGCGCACGGTGAGCCTGAAAAAATCCGCGTTCGGCGATGCCATGCGCTTGCTGGGGCCGATGGTGGCGCGCAAGCCCGAAGGATACGCGGTCGATCGGCGCTACTCGAATGTTCTTTACGTCCCCGAAGACGCGCGCTTCAACGTGCTCGACGGCACGATTCGCTGGGGCGGCGACGGCGCGCAGCGCAGTCTGACGCTGCGCCGCGAAACCACCTACGTGCTGCCTTCCGGTTTTCGCGTACGCATGGAAAAACAGTCGGCCGGCTCCGCGTGGCGAATGGTGGGCACGCGTCCGCGCGGCACGCTGTGCCACAAACCGTGCACGGTTTCCGGCGGTGGAAAATCTGAAATCTCCAAATCCATCGCCAACGTAATTCTGAATGGACCGGTATTCGTGCGCGACTATCACAACGATATGAATCAGGTGGCGGAAATTCTGGCGATGGATTTTTCGCGCATCTACAAGAATCGCGCGCCCGACGAGCGCACCAGGCGAAAGATTCTGAGCCCGGAGCGCACGCTCGGCTCCGTGATCCAGCTTCTGACTCCTTCGGCCGAGCACACCGACGAGCATAACGCCTGGCTGCGCGCGTTGCCGCAAACGATTCGGCAACTCGTTTTCACCGTGAAGCGCTATTACCGCGCCGAGTGGGGCGATGAGTGGCGCAAGCATTTTTCCGTTGACCGCATCAACGGCTTCTGGGGCCACGAGCTGAAATTCGACAATCAGCGCCTGGTGAGCAATTACCTGCGCGTGGGATTCGACGAAGAGGGCGCGTGGCGCATCTACAAATTGCGGCCGGATTTTTATCCCGCCGATAAAGTGCAAGTGGAGGATGACATCACGGTGTCCGTGGTGCTGCCGCGCGAAAGCTTGAACGATCTGGTGAAAGATTCGCCGAACCCTAGCGTGAAGCTGGTGAAAAATTGTGAATTGCTGCTCTTCCAGCGGCCTGACGAAGCCATTTTGCGCGGCGCCGACCGCCAGGCCGAGGCCGATATCGCAAGCTCCGGCACGTTCCTCTCGAATTATGAGCCGTTTCAGATCGAGCAAGCCGCACGCATCGCGGGGCACGTGGCCGAATTCGACAAATACACGGAGCCGATGAAGCGCCTGATCGAGGAGTTCGTGGCTGGCGCCGCGACCTCGTATGTCGTTTCGTCGGCGCATCCGCGCATGGTCAACGGGAAACCTTCCAAGAATCCGCGGTACTTGCAGCGGCGGCCGGATCTGGAAAATCCACGCGAAACGTATCTGGCTGAAATTGCCGCCCGCCTGGAGCGCGAAATCCCGGCGGAGCGGCCCGTGCATTTTCCCGTCGACGCGGTGCTGCCCGGGCGGCGCAACAATCCTCCCGATCCCGAAATCGATTTGCCGCCGCTCGCGGTGTATAACCCGATCCACTATCAGGAATTGCCCGAGCTATTCATGGAGTTCATCTCCAGCCTGACGGGCAAATCGCCTTCGACCACCGGCTTCGGCAGCGAAGGCGCGCTGACGAAAGGTCCGTTCAACGCGCTGTGGCCGGTGGTGGATTTGAACAACGCGCTGGTGTCCTCGATCCTCACGCAGTACGCCGGGTTCACGACTTCTGCGGGGTACGTGGGACCGCGCGTGCGCGTCGATCACGACGTAAGCATGTTGGTGCCGGAGATTTGGTGCCGCATGCGCTTCCACGAGCGCGAGCCGAAATACCTGATCGAGAATGGATTGCTCGAGCGCGTGGAGGATTTCGAGTTCGCGGGCCGCAAAATCCTGGCGAGCCGCTTGGGTTATCGCATCACTTCGCTTTTTGTGGATCGATTCCTGGGCCGCATCTTTGAGACTCCGTACGCCGTGTTCACAGAGGAAATTCTCCGGCCGGAAAAGCAAGGCGTGGAAATGTTCGCCGCCGGAATCGACGCGATCGTGGAAGCGCAGCGTCGCGTGGCGCTGAATTATTTTGAGGACGGCAGCGTGGCGGCGGCGTGTCCTCCGCTGAAGGTGCTGCTGCACATCATGGCCAACGGGTCCTATGAAGGTATGAATCTGGCTTCGCCGGAATTTCGCGCGCTGTTCGAGCGCGAAACGCTGCTCGCCAGCAAATGGTATCGCGAGCGGTTGCGCGTGAAACAGCAGCGCGATATCGCGCTGTGGAATCGCCACGTGGCCGCGCTTGAAACATTCCGCCACGCGGCGGCATCCGCCACGATTCACGAATTCAGCGTGGAAGAGCGCCTGCAATCCGCGCGCGCCGAATTGGCTCGCGTCAGCGCGCCCGCGTATTTGACGGAACTGCGCGGCACCATCGGCGCCGATCCCTTCCACGGCCAACTCACGGACTAATTTTCTCCGCGCGCGACTTCGTATTCGTCGCGTTCCGCAGGCGCCGCAATCGTTTCTGCCCAGCGAGCAAGGAACTACTTCGTTCGGATGGGCAGCAAAACGACGAGCGTGTAGATCCCCAACGTGGTGCCGAATGGAAGATTGCAAAGCGAAAAGAATGCCGCAAGCAAGCCTAGGGTGCGGCTCGACCTCCCGCCACTCATCAGAGCCATTCCGGCCAGCAGTCCCAAAGCTCCGCAGAGCAGCGCCAAAACGATGGCCCCGATATATAGGATGTGGAAAATATCCATCAGCATGAACGGATTGGCCACGCGGTTGAGCAGGGCGCCAAACATTAACGTGGCCGTGGCGGAGTAAACGAGCAGGCCAATCGCGGCGACTATGCGAAGAAGTCCGTACACGAACCAGAGTGCGCCTAAGGTGCGGAAATTTGCGCTCGCGTTCGCTGCAACGGCGTTCGAGGACATGATTGAATCTCCTGTGAGCATTTGAGCCGCAATCAAAAAAGGCAGCGGCCGGAGCCTGCTGGTGGCTCCGATTTGTTAGATGCCCCGGGCCGGCTCATCGGGGCGCGCGGCGCACATCCGCGTCAAAGGTTCGGCCCCGCGACGTGTCTCGCGATGTGGATGGCTCTAGAGATTTTGTTTCGTCCAGCGATCGATGCGATCGAGGGCTTCCTGCAGGTTTTCGAGGGAGTTGGCGACGCTGAAGCGCAGGTAGCCTTCGCCGAACGCGCCGAAGGATGTGCCGGAAAGGGCGGCGACGCCGGCTTGATCGAGCAGAGCGTCGGCGAGGGGTTTCGATTTCCATCCGGTCTTCGTGATGTTGGGAAAGACGTAGAACGCGCCTTTGGGCATGCGGCACCCAAATCCTTTGATCTTGTTCAGTCCGGCGATGAAAACTTCGCAACGGCGCATGAATTCAGCGCACATGCGATTCACGGAACTTTGATCTCCGCGCAGCGCTTCGATGCCCGCGATTTGCGTGAAGCTCGCTGTGCAGGAGTTGGAATTGGTCATCAGGCGCGTGATGTGCGTCGCCAGATCCGCACGCATTACGCCATAGCCCATGCGCCAGCCGGTCATCGCGTAGGTTTTCGAGAAGCCGTCGAGGAGAATCGTGCGCTCCTTCATACCGGGCACGGACGCGATCGAAAAATGCTCGCCTTCAAATAGCAGGCGACTGTAGATTTCGTCGGACAACACCATGATGTTGCGGTCGCCGATCACTTTAGCGACCTGCTCGATGTCGCTGCGCGGCATCACGCCGCCGGTGGGATTTTGTGGCGAATTCAGAATGATGAGCTTCGTGCGATCGGTGATTAGCGATGCCAGCTCATCGACATCCAGCGTGAAGTCGCGCTCCTCGCGCAAACGGATGGCACAGCCGTGCCGCCAACGTAGCGCGTCATTGACTCGTACGTAGGAAAGCCGGGATCGGGATAGATGACTTCATCGCCTTCATCGATCAACGCCAGAATCGAGAAAAAAATGATCGGCTTGCCGCCGGGCGTGACCACCACTTCCTCGGGAGAAATTTCAATCTTGCGCGTGTGGCTCACGTAGGCGGCGATCGCTTGGCGCAGATCGGGCAGGCCTGCGGAAGGTCCGTAGTGCGTCCAACCTTTATGGAGCGCGTCAACAGCCGCTTCCACGATGTGTGGCGGCGTCGCGAAATCGGGCTCGCCGATTTCCAGGTGGATGATGCTTTTGCCTTGGCGCTCGAGCGCCTGCGCTTTGGCTAGCACCTCGAAGGCGGTCTCGGTGCCGAGGCGCGACATCCGGCGAGCCAATTGCAATTTGCGCTGAATGGATTGCGCCATGGATGTGGGCCGGCCCCCGGCGGTCGCGGACGGCTGCTGGTTGCGTGTATAACATACGAGGATACGCGCACGTCAGATCGAAGGCCACATTTAGTCCTGCGAAATGTGTTCGCGCAAACCGCCAACTTCCCGCGTGAGCGTGGTATAAATCGAGGCGAGCAAGATCGGAGCACGCATGAACCTCTTTGATTACATCGACACCAAAAGTCAGGAGCATCTGAGCGATTTGTATGAGTTGTTGCGGATTCCCAGCATCAGCGCGCAGGCCAAGCACAAGCCGGACATCGAGCGCGCCGCGCAATGGGTGGCGGAGCGGCTGCGGCGCGTCGGCCTCGATAAGGTGGAAATTTTGCCGACGAAATTGCATCCGCTGGTGTACGGCGAATCGCTCGAAGCGCCGGGCAAGCCGACCGTTTTGCTTTACGGCCATTACGATGTGCAGCCGGCCGATCCGATAAAGCTGTGGACCTCGCCGCCGTTTGAGCCGACGATTCGCGGCGGAAATCTATTCGGCCGCGGCACGGTAGACGACAAAGGCCAGGTGCACATCCACATTCGCGCGCTCGAAGCGCTGCGGCAGGTGAATGGAAAGCTGCCGATCAATATAAAGGTGCTGATCGAAGGCGAAGAAGAAGTCGGCAGCGAAAATCTGTGGGATTTCGTGCAGGCCAATAAGGCGAAGCTGAAGGCCGATGCGCTGATCGTATCGGATACGACGATGCTGGCTCCTGGCGTGCCTTCGATCACGTACGGTCTGCGCGGGCTGAATTACTACGAAATCGAATTGACGGGACCGGCTCAGGACGTTCATTCCGGCGAGTTCGGCGGCGCGATCCCCAATCCGCTGCAGATTTTGTGCGAACTGTTTGCCAAGCTGCACGACAAAAATTTCCGCGTGGCTGTGCCGGGATTTTACGACGACGTCGCCACGATTTCGCGTGAAGAGCGCAAGGCGATCAACGGACTGCCGTGGAAAGTGAAGGATTTTCGGAAGACCGTGGGCGCGCCGGGCCTCGACGGCGAAAAGGGCTTTTCGATTCCCGAGCGCTTGTGGTGCCGGCCGACGCTGGAATTGAACGGCATCTGGGGAGGCTACACGGAAGAAGGCTCGAAGACCGTAATTCCGTCGAAGGCGCACGCGAAATTCTCCACTCGGTTGGTGCCGTGGCAGGATACGGCGAAAATCGCGCGATTGGTGGAGCGGCAAATTCGGCGCCTGTTGCCGAAAACTGTGCATTGCAAGTTTGAGCTATTGAGCACGGGCGAGCCCTGGGTGGCGTCGTATCACCATCCGTATTTCGGCGTGGCGAGGCAAGCGCTGGAGAAAGGGTTTGGAGAGCCGGCCGTGTTCATCCGCGAAGGCGGGTCGATTCCGTTTGTCACGCAGATGCACGATACGTTTAAGGTTCCCTGCATCTTGCTGGGATTCGGGCTGCCGGATGAGAACGCTCATGCGCCGGACGAACACATTTCGCTGGACAATTATTTTGGCGGGATAAAGGCCGTGGCGGCGTTCTACCAAGGCCTCGGCGATATGAAGTGAGTTTTCGCGCGCCGGCCGCGCTGCGTATGCGCCGGCGCGCCTAGTGACGCTGTCGAGCTTGCCAACCTAATTCGCGGTGAGCTGCACCAATTTGCCGCGCGCGTATTCGGCGAGCGCCGTGTTGGCCTCGGCGATGACGCCGAGCGCTTCGGCTACGCGCTCGATATCGGCCGCGGGCACGGCGAAGTACATTTCGCTTTCGCCAATTCCAGTGTAGACGCGATTGCCGATGCAACCCAGGCTTGCCACCGTGCCCTTTGCCAGCGCGGCAGGCAACGCCATGCAGGTCGGCCGGCCGAGCACGGGAAGCGAACCCCCGGAGCCCGCGCGTGTCGCGGCTTCGTTCAGCAACATGGCTGACGATGCCGGGCAGATGAACAGCACAACGCTCGGCGTGACCGGCGTGCGTCCGAGCGGCGCGTACACGATGGATGCCGGCGTTTTTCCCAGCTTGGGAATGCCGCCGACTTCTTCCGGGCGAATGTAGCCCAATTCAAACATCATCCCCATCACCTTCTCGGCATCCTTCGCGCGATCCGCGGGCAGCGGCAGGTTGTGCGTGTGACTGCCGATCGGGCAATTGTAGTGATCCGCGGCGACGGTGGAAAAAACGCGGCCGTCGGCGGCCAGTTTCCAGAAGCTGCAGCCTGCCGGCGCCGATCCCTTGAACGGCTCAACGCCGGCGGGCGGCGAATCCAGGAACGCGACGGCTACGGGCGGCCGTTTCAGTTGCAGGCGCGAGGTGAAACCTTTTTCGAGCGCTTCCCAATTTGGCATCGAATCGTTCTCCTTTGCTTTTTGAATCGCCGGACATTATAGCCGGACGCGAGACCTCAACTGAAGAATAAAGGCGGAGTGGCGGAACGAAATGGCGCGCTGGGCGGGCCGATCGGCGGTGCCCATGTTCCCGAAGCCGCATTTTATCTGGGTTTTTTGAATGTTTTCGCTTGCCATAGCTGAATCAGGCGTCTATAGTGCTCGCCGTACAGGGCTCAATGTTTCGCTGGGCCTGCAAACACCCCGAGACCAGATAAAAGGAGAACGAGATTCGATGGCTGCAAAACCGTTGAGCAAGTCCAAGATCGTGGGTTACCTTGCGGAAAAGACGGGAACGTCGCGCAAGTCCGTGGCAATATTTTTTGAAGAATTGTTCAAGCTGGCCGTCAAAGAATGCAAGGGCGGCGCTGGAAAATTCGTGATTCCGAATATCGGTCGCGCGGTGAAGGCGCATCGCAAGGCGCGCATGGGCCGCAATCCGCAAACCGGCGAGGCCATCAAGATCAAGGCCAAGACGGTGGTTCGGCTCCGCGCGGCCAAGGCCTTCAAGGACGCGGTACTGAGCTAGTCGCAGGAAGAGCAAGCGTCACGCAGAAGTAGTTTCGGTTGCGCGCTGCGCGGAGCTGTCTCCGTCAGCGCGGGCCAAGGATTCGACGGCCCTCAGGCGACAGCTAGCCGCCTGAGGGTCTTATTCTTTGCACGCGCATCCAGCGCGCTGCGAATGGCATAATCGTTTTCGCCACCGATGTCACAAAATCCACAATTTTCCGGGTTGCTGACGGATCTCTACGAGCTGACCATGGCGGCCGGCTATCGCAAAGCCGGCTTCGATGCGCGCGCCACGTTTGAATTGTTCGTGCGCGGACTGCCGCCACGGCGAAATTATTTGGTGGCGGCCGGACTGGCGCAGGCCATCGAGTATCTCGAGCGCGTTCACTTTTCTGCCGACGAAATTGAATATTTGCGGCGGCATCCGGTGTTCGCGGGTATCGGCGAAGATTTTTTCGATTTCCTCGCACACTTCAAATTCACCGGCGACATCTGGGCCGTTCCCGAAGGCACGGTGACTTTTCCCGATGAGCCGATCGTGCGCGTCACGGGGCCGATCGCCGAAGCGCAAATCGTCGAGACGTATCTTTTGTCGGCCATTCATTTCCAAACATTGATCGCCAGTAAAGCCGCGCGCGTCGTTACCGCTGCGCGCGGGCGCCGCGTGGTGGAATTTGGCACCCGGCGCGCGCACGGTCCGGAAGCCGGCGTGCTGGCTGCGCGCGCTGCGTTCATCGGCGGCTGTAGCGGCACGTCGAACGTGGCTGCGGGCCACCGTTTCGGCATTCCGGTGTTCGGCACGCAAGCGCACTCGTGGATCATGGCGTTTGAGGATGAGAAGGAAGCGTTTCGGCGGTTCCTGGATATCTTTCCCAAAAATGCCGTGCTGCTGCTGGATACCTATGACGTGCGCGCCGCTGTCGAAACGATTCTGGCCATGGGCCGCAAACCGCGCGGCGTGCGTCTGGATAGCGGCGACGTCGCGGAAGCGAGCGTGTGGATTCGCCGGCGGTTGGACGAAGCCGGGTGGAACGATGTGGAGATTTTCGCGTCCGGCGATTTGGATGAGGATCGCATTGAAGCCATGCTGGCCGCAGGCGCGCGCATCGATTCGTTTGGCGTTGGCACGGCGTTAACGACTTCCAGCGACGCGCCTTCGCTCAGCGTGATTTACAAACTGGTGGAGGTGGAAACCGGCGGCACGGTGCGCAATGCCGCGAAATTCAGCGCGGCCAAGGTGACGTATCCGGGAAAGAAGCAGATCTTCCGCCGGCAGGACGGCCAGGGGAAATTCACGGAGGACATCATCGCTCTCGAAGACGAGAGCGTTTCGCGCGCTGGGCCGCTGCTCGAGCTTGTGATGCGCGCAGGGCGCTCGGTCGCGCCGCCGACAGATCTCGGCACAGCACAGCAGCGGTGTCTGGAACAGGTGGCGCGGCTGCCGGACGCGGTGCGTGGTTTGGCGGCGTGTCCCGCGTATCCGGTGCGTCACAGCGAGCGATTGGTGGAGTTGCTGGACGAAGTTCGGCGGCGCGTGGAGCGCGCCGCGCGTTAACTCCGAGACAATTCCGCGCACGGCGCGGCGTTTAGGTGGACGAAATGGTTTCGCGCAAAGTGATTTTCTGGGACGTGGACACGCAAGCTGACTTTGTCTTGCCCGGAGGAAAACTCTACGTGCCGGGCGCGGAAAAACTTCTGCCGAATCTGACGCTGCTCGCCGGCGCGGCGCGCGCAGGGCGAGTGTTCATGGTATCGAGCGGCGACGCGCACACTCCCGAAGATCCCGAGCTTCGCGCGTGGCCGCCGCACTGCATGCGCGGTACACCAGGCGCAGCGATTGTGCCGGAAACGCTGACAGAACATTTTTTTGTGGTGCCGAATCGAACGGCGGCGCCGCTGCCGGCCGCGCTCGGCGGCTTTCAGCAAGCCATTCTTGAAAAGCAGACGCTCAACGTGTTCGACAATCCGAACGCGGACGCGGTAATCGGCCGCCTTGCGGAGATCACCGATCGCGACGCGGAATTCATCGTGTTCGGCGTGGTCACCGAATACTGCGTGAACTTTGCGGCGAAGGGATTGCTTGAGCGAGGGCGTCGCGTGGCAATCGTGACGGACGCGATTGAAACGCTGAAGCCCGAAGACGGCCGCCGCACGCTCGATGAACTGGCTGCGCGCGGCGCTCGACTCACTACTACTCGCGAAGCCCTGGCTCTGCTCGACCAGACTTCGTTGTGAGCGCGTTACGCCGCCCACCACTCCGAGCCCGACAAATTAAGGCACAAGCGTTTTGGCGAAAAAAGCGAGCGTGCGATTCCACGCGTCAGCGGCGGCGTCGGGGCGATAGTGTTCGGCGTCGTTGGGATCGTCGAAACCGTCGCCGGCGCCGGAATACGCCTTCAGATCCGCCGAGCCGCCCGCCGCGCGCATCGACGACTCAAAAGCATGCAGCGCCGCGGCGGGGATTCCGCGGTCGTCGGCGCCGAAATTGCCTAGCACCGGCGCGCGAATGCTTGCGATATCGGCGGCATCGGTGGGCAATGCGCTGTCGTTTAAAACGCACGCCGCAAGATTCGGTTCGTGAATCGCAAGCTGCAGCGCGTACCAGCCACCGATGTTCCATCCAATCGCGCCGATTTTTGTATCGCGCACATCGGGCCGCGCCGCCAAATACGCGACCGCGGCTGCAAGGTCGCGTAGCGCGCGATCGTCGGGCAGGCCGCGGCTCAATTCATGCGCGTCTTCGGCGTCGCGGGCAACGGCGCCGCGATAAAGATCGACGGCCAGCACAACGTAGCCGCGCGCCGCGAGTTTCTGCGCTTGCTGCTTCGTCCAATCGGTGAGGCCTTGATCTCCGTGGATCACGATGATGGCGGGGTGGCGGCCGACTGCGCCCGGCAGCGCGAGATATCCGCGCACGGTTTCCTGGCCGCTCGCATACGAAACGATTTGCGCGCGGACGGGACCGTGCGCCAGCAGCATCGCGAGAGCTGCCAACCTTGCGAGAGTACCCATTGCGTGCGGCGCGTGGCGCGGAGAAGAATGCGCGGCACTACGGCTTGAGTTGCTTCGCCAAGAACGCGTTGATGCGAACCCACGCGTCCGCGGCGGCATCAGGCCGATAGCCACCGGCGTTGTTCGGATTCTCGAAAGCGTGGCCCGCCCCCTCGTATTCCTTCAGATCGACCGATTTGCCCGCCGCCTGCGCCGCCTGCTTGAATGTGTTCACGGCATCCGGAGTGATTCCGCGATCGTCGGCGCCGAAATTGCCCAGGATTGGTGCATGGATCGCGGCGATGTCCGCGGGATCGGTCGGGGGCGCGCCGTAGTTAACCACGCAGGCCGCCAGCGCGGGTTCGTGAATCGCCGTTTGAAACGAATACGTACCGCCCATGCACCAGCCGATCGAAGCGATGCGCGCCGGATCGACGTCCGGCCGCGAAGCGAGATACGTGAACGCAGCTTCCAGATCGCGCACCGCGCGATCCTTCGGCAGCCCACGCATCAAATCCACCGCGTCACTGGACGTAGTGGCCACGCTGCCGCGATACAAATCCACCGCCAGCGCCACGTAGCCTTGGTCGGCGAACTTCTGGGCGTTCCCCTTGATCCAATCGTTCAATCCCCAGTATTCGTGAATCACGATGATCGCCGGATGCCGTCCGCCGCCCGCCGGCAGCGCAAGATAGCCGCTGACGGTCTCGTCTCCACTTTTGTACTGCACCGTCTGCGTGGTCGGCATGGGCGCGGCCAGCAGCACTCCGATGCTCGCGATCACAACCAGCGCCAAAAGCGCGCGTGATTTAGGCGATTGCAAGATTTGCATGGTCGTCGATTCTCCTATACGAGGCTTCGGGCCGGGCATCCACTTGCCGAGCAGCGGGCATTCTAGCGCCGCGCGCCCCGCGTGTCATTCACTTGCCGCGGATACCGCCGCCGCGGCTCCGAACGTCGGACGCACCACCATGTTGTAAATCCATAGCAGCAGCGTCGTCGCAAAACCGATGGCCGCAACTACCAGCCACATGCGCTGCGGCTGGTGCGCGACTTCGCCGAAATAGTGCACCAGGCGGCCGCCGATCGTTCCGCCGATCACGAAACCGATGGCGATGGGTAAGAACGCGAAGCCCATGTACGTGCCTTGCTGCCCCGGCGGCGCGAGGCGCGAAATATATTCGTAGTAGCGCGCGGCCTGAATCGTTTCGCCCAGCGCCACCACTATAATCGTCGCGATCGCCGCGCCCACGCTCGCGTGCGACGCCAGGATCAGCCACGCCGCGCCGGAAATCAGCACGCCCAGCGCCATCGCCGGAAACGCCGGAATCCAGCGCGTTAAATATGTAATCGGCACTTGCAAGAAAATCACGGCGATCGCGTCGGTCGCCAAAATGCGCTCGACGTTGGCGTGCGAATTCACGTACGCGTGCAGATACAGCGGCAGCGAAATGAATTGCTGCCAGAAGACCACGTAGAAGCCCGAAAAGATCACCAGGAAAGCGAGAAAGCGAATATTTCCGACGATGTGAAAAAAATTCCGAAGCGCCGCACCAAAATTCGCCGTGCGTTTCTCGGTGGCGCTCTGCGGCTCTTTGAAAAAGAAGATCACCGCAAACACCATCAGAAACACCGCCAGCGCCGCCACGCGAAACACCGCCGGCACGCCCCAGCGCTTGTGTACTTCCGACGCCACCAGCGGCCCCGCCGCGCCGCCGATATTCACCAGCGTGTAGTAAATCGAATAGCCGATGCTGCGAACATTTTCTTTTGACGCCCGCGCCGTGGTGCCCACCACGCACGGCTTCACGATCGCCGGGCCCAGCGCCGGCACCAGCAGCACGAGCAGCACCAATCGCTCGAGCGGCATGGCGTGCGCCACCGGCGCCATCCACGGCGCGCCCAGCGAGCCCAGTAGAAAATATCCAGCGCTCAGCACCAGATAGGCGAGTGAAAGCGCGCGGCGGAAACCGATGGCGTCGGCCAGCGCGCCGCCCAGAATCGGCAGGAACCACACGATGCCGCCGAAATATCCGATCAGGTCGCCGGTCTGCGCGTCGCTGAAGCGCAGCGTTTCGTGCAAGTAAATCGCCAGCACCGCCTGCACGGCATAGTAGGCCAGGCGCTCGAATAGCTCTGAAGTATTGGCGACCCAAAACGCCGGCGCAAATCCTTCGCGAATTTCGCGCACGCGTTGCCTCACGCTCACGCCGCTCCCCTTCGCCGCCGCGCGCGCTCACGCCGCGCGGCACGGCCGCGATTGTAGCGAAAGCCAGCCCGCACGGCGAGCGCCGAGCGACTCAGCTGTCAGTTGGTTTCCGGTAGCCTGACTGCGCGCCGCGTGTAATGCGACTCCCACAATCTAGGAGTACAATTTCCCTTCTTGGATCTCGGTAATCTGTCGGAGAAACATGGACAGCTTGAATTTAGGTGCGCGTCCTCTCATCACGCTTCCTGCGAGTGCATTTCCGAACCGGGCCGACGTATATGTTTGTGAAAAGTGCGGACGGGATCTGACGAAACACCTTCGCGCTAGCCGCGCCCATGTCTGGGCACCGATGGGACGGGAACGATTTCGATGTGCCTGCGGTCAGGGGTACCTAACAGGCGCCACAGAGTGGGACCATTTTAGCGAATGGGAGAGAAAGCGGCGTGTTGGGGAAAGTCTCGTAATCGGCGTTCTCCTTTCCGCGACATTTTCAATCCCAGGATTTCTGATTTGTCTTGTCCTGCGCTTCGTTCTCGGTCTGCGCGAGGGAGCGCTCGTCACGGGTTTTATAATTACTGCACTCCCGTTCCTTTTTTTGAACATCACATTCTGGCCTTTTGTCGTCGCATCGATGTGGCGCACCAGAATCGGCACCAGCGTCGTCTCGCAGCGGAATTGAATGAATCCGCCTCCGCCTGTCCAAGGTGCTGGCCAGCCACTAACTCCCCATTTCTTGAGCCTTCCGCGGAGTTGTCGAGTTCCGCCGTTTTGCTTACGATCATCTTCGCCGAATCCTGCGCGCGGAGGGAGGCGTTTCTATGACTTCTGCTAGTCGACCTCAACTTTCATTTCTGCGGGAGCAAATCGATGAGATGCAGGCCAAGGGCCTGCATTCGCGGCTGCGCGTGCTCGAAGGCGAGCAATTGCCGATCGCCGATTTCGATGGCAAGGAAGTGATCAATCTCAGCTCGAACAATTATTTGGGCTTGGCGACACACAAGGCGCTTCGGCGCGCGGCGATCGAAGCGATTCGCCGCTGGGGCGTGGGCGCGGGAGCGGTCCGCACGATCGCCGGCACGATGCGGCCGCACATGGAACTCGAAGCGCAGATCGCGCGCTTCAAAGGAACGGAAGCGTGCGTCGTGTTCCAATCGGGATTCACGGCCAATGCCGGCACAGTCGCGGCACTGCTCGGCAAAGACGATCTGATCATTTCCGATGAGCTGAATCACGCATCGATCATTGACGGCTGCCGCCTCTCGAAAGCCGCGATTCAGGTTTATCGCCACGGCGACGCCGCCGATTGCGAGCGCATCTGCCGCGAGACCGCATCGTTCGCCGGCAAAAAACTCCTAATTACCGACGGCGTGTTCTCGATGGATGGCGACGTCGCCCCGCTGCCCGCCCTCTGCGAGCTGGCCGCGCAATACAATTGCATCATGATGGTCGACGACGCGCACGCATCCGGCGTATTCGGCCGCAACGGCCGCGGCACGGTGGACCATTTCGGCTGCCACGGCCGCGTCGATGTCGAGGTCGGCACGCTCAGCAAAGCCATCGGCGCGATGGGCGGCTACGTGTGCGGCTCGGCGGAGCTGATCGATTTTCTGCACCATCGCGCGCGCCCGTTTTTATTTTCCACAGGGCATCCGCCGTCCGTGGTGGCCACGTGCCAGGCCGCGTTCACGCTGCTCGATTCGCCCGAAGGCGAGCGGCGAATCCGCAAATTGTGGTCGAACACGAAGTTTTTCCAGCGACTCCTGCGCAAGCTGGGCTTCTCCACGGGCCGCACGCAATCGCCGATCACGCCGATTCACGTCGGCGACGCCGCCAAAGCGCAGGAATTCTCGCGCCGCCTTTTCGATGCCGGAGTTTTCATCACCGCCGTTGGCTATCCCACCGTGCCCGAAGGCAAAGCGCGCCTGCGCGCCATCGTCACCGCGACGCACAAGCGCGCCGATCTCGACCGCGCGGCGCAGATTCTCGCGGAAGTGGGCCGCGGCCTCGGAATCCCCGCGGCCTGAGCCAATCTCGTTTCTAGTCCCGCCCCACGCGTTGCCCGCCCCCGTCCCTCGGGCCAGGGAGAACTCTTTGCTCAACTGCTCCGCACGCGGGCCGCTTGCCGGCGCTGCAATGTGCTAGCGTGGCAAAATGAGCGGAACGTATATGTCGAAACTCAATTGGATACTTGCGTTCGCGCTCGGCGCGACGCTGGCCGGCTGCAGCAGCCATGCCGTCACGTCGTCGTTGGGGTCCGGCGGCACGGGTACCGGGACCGAAGTGCCCTTGCTCCTAACCGACACGCCGCCCGCCGGTGTGACGCCGCTCTCATTTGAAGTGACGATTTCGAGCGCGATGCTTGAGCCGGGCAACGTCCAGTTGCTCACGGCTCCTGTGACGCAGGAAATCACGCGCCTGCAGACCGAAACAGCCTATCTTTCGACCACCTCGGTGAGCAACGCCAGTTACACTTCATTGAAGCTCACGTTTTCCAATCCTTCGCTGACGTTTGTGAACAACACGGCCGCCACGATCACTGTCGGCGGCACGGCGTGCACGGCGGGCTCAGTGTGCACCGTTTCGCCCACAGCGACCAACGAAACGCCGACGCTCACGTTTCCGGCCGCGCTGGCCGTCAGCGCAAGCTCGCCGCAAGCGGTGCTGGTGGATTTGAATTTGACGAGTTTATTCTCAGCCACGCTGGGCGCGGACTTCAGCGCCGGCTCCAGCGTTTCGGTGATTGCGCCGCCGTCGAAGGGCGAGGCGCTGGCTTCGGTAGAGGATTTCGTGGGTCAGATTCAATCCCTAAGCACGGCGAATTCCACGATCACGATCGCGAATTCGCTCGGCTCGCTGACCGCCACCGTGAATTCGAGCACCATCTATAATGATTTTCCCAGCGCCACGTGCCCGACGCCCAAGTTTTCATGTCTCGCGGCGAACCAAATCATCTCCGCCGATCTGAGCGAGCAGTCCAACGGCACGTTCGTCGCGGAAAATCTGTGGTTTAAGGACGCCGATTCCAGCGAGACGGAAGTCGAAGGCGTGATTACAGCCGTGAATGTTCCCACGCAGCAATTTACCTACGTGGTGCTGAACGAATCGGCGGCCGTCTCGGGCCTCGCCGTCGGCAACGTTGCAACGGTGCACTGGAACGTCCCGCCGGCGACTACAACGTTCGCACCCGACGACATGGGCGAAAATACGACGGGCTATCTTTTCGATGTACCCGCGGACCTGATTGTGGGCCAGGAAGTTTCCGTGCGGCGGAATGCGTCGTCCTCAGGGCTTTCACTCAACGCGGATCGCGTGTTGCTGCGCGCCTCGCGCTTCACGGCCACTGCGACGGGCCCCATAGCGTTTCCCAACCTGACGATTGGGGATTTGCCTTCGCTGTTTGGCGCGGCCGGCACAGCGCAGATCATTGCCACGGTTTCGACTACCGGCGCCACCGAATACGGCGGCAGGGCAACCGTGTTCACGGAGATACCAATCAACGGCAGCGTATCGGTGCGCGGCCAGCTCTTCGCCAATGCCGGCACCCCCAGTTTGCTGGCCTCAAAAATCGTACTCAACTGACCAGCCGCGTGCCGCACGCACCGGGGCAGGCTTATGCAGCCACTGCCGCGACAGTCGCTCGCCGCGATTGCTCGTAAATCGCCAGCAGAATCGCCCCGGTTCCCCACAACAACACGGCCAGCCACGCAAATCCTCCAAGGATCGGCACAAGTTTCACCACGTCGATAATCAGCAGGCCCAGCGCCAAACGGCCCAATTGAGGACCAGTGCCGGGACCGGCCGGCGCCATGATGGCTCCGCCGAGCCACGCGCCGACAAAAATCTGCGATAGATACGCGACTGGGAAGAAGGATGTAGCGATCGCGAGGCCCGCGCCCACACCAACCAACAAGAACGCGACGGCCACGACAAGTAAGAAGATCCACACAATGACGGTCAACGTTCCAACGCCCAGCGCCAATGGCCACTGTCGGGCCGTCCGAACGCCGGCGTCAAAAAATCCCGGCAAGATCGTCATCAGCAGCAATCCGATCAGGACCGCCGCGCCGTAGCGCAGGATGGCGTGAACGACCGTGCGCACCGTGCTTTGGCGCCGCGCCCTCCGTTGTTGGACGAAGACCACGGGGCTTACGAGATGCGCCCCAGCGGCCACTTCGGGCGGCTGTGCGCCTCTGAATTCAACGGGGCCGCTCAAAATGGCCGTCGATCCGATCGTGAGTTGTTGTCCCAACACGCGCGTCTCGCCGCCGATGGAGCCTTCGATTTCCGTACGCGTGCCAGCCGCCAGCAGTCCGCGTCCCACGCTACCTTCGATCATCATGTCGTTGCCGAAATCCGTGAGGCTGCCGCCGATCTTGGCGTCGGATCCGATGTCCGCATTCCCTATGCCGATGCTGACGTTCTTGCCGACCGACCCATTGAGCGTAAGCGTGTTCACGAACGCGCGAATGTTGTCATCTACGGTTCCATCGACGCGCATATCTTGCGCAAAGCCCAGGATGTCGCCGGTGACGTGTCCGCGCACCGTGACGCTCTGCGCAAAAACGACCAGATCGCCGTCGACCGTGCCGTCGATCTCGACGCTCGATCCGGCGACGACCAAATCGTCGTGGACCACCTGGCCTTTTTCGAGCTTGTACGATTGATCCTTGTGAATTTCAGCCGCGCTGGCCGGTTGCGCCAGGCCCAATCCGGCCACCATCGCGAGCAGCCCCACGACGATGCCGATCGTCGCTCTGCGCGGCCAACGCAGGGGCAGAAGCGAAAGCACGAAAATTCCCAGGGCCACCACAGCCGCTGTTTGCACGGTATCGATCATTGAACTCCATCCTTTCCAGAGTGCTCCGTCGAATACTGCGAGCGTGAGTAGAGAACTGGCCCCAAATCCCGCCTGCGAGAGACTTTCCCACACCGGCTCAATCACGCCGGCCCACACTGCATAGGCCGCCGCGCTAGCGACGCCAAAACCGAGCAACCACGCCCAACGCGCGGCGCGCACGCGCTCCGGTTCCGCCAGTCGCGCCGGCAATTCTTCATCGACCTCGGTGAACGCGCGCGCAAATCCCAGCGATTCGTGCTTAAGCGCGTGCAGCATAGCGGCGCAGGATTCGCACGTGCGCACGTGGGCTTCAAGTTCGTCCGCGGCCGGTCGATCGAGCTGGCCGTCGACGTACAGCAAGCAAGTGATTTCGTCGATGTGGTTCATGCGTTTCCTTTCGACGCCATTGCCGCTTGGCCTGCGCTCATCGCGTCGCGCAACTGATGGCGCGCTCGCAGCAGCAGCACGCCCACGAACGCTTGCCGTACGCCGAGCGCTTCGGCGATCTCCTCGTAACTCATCTCCGCGTAATAGCGCAGCACCAGCGCCATGCGCGCCCGCGCCGGCAGCGTCGCCAGCGCTTTACGCACATCCGTGCCGGTGCGCTCCGTGATCATCTTCTCCAGTTGACTGGGGTCCGGATGCTGTAGCGGCATGCCTTCGATGTCGTCCGTCTCTTTGTCGTGGCGCACGTTGCGCCGCCGTAATTGATCCCAGCAGTGATTCGTGGCCACGCGGTACAGCCACGCCGAAAACGGCCGGTCGGGGTCGTATTGACGAATCTTGTCGCGCAGCTTCAAGAAAATCTCCATCGTTGCGTCCTCGGCGTCCTCGCGTGTCGGCAGGATGCGCCGGCAAAAACGGAAAATTGCCGGCGCGTAACGGCGATAAACCTCGCCCCAGGCTTCGCTATCGCCGCGACGCGCCCGGTCAATAATCTCGGTCGGCTCCGCCACTACGGCTGGGGCGCCTGTCGATCCAGTGGCTTCCACCATCTTGTATACGCACCGCGTAGAAAATAATTTCACCACGCACCGGCTGGCCCGCCTCGCCAGCCACCGGCACGGGTTACCCGCCTGGGGCCGCGCCGGTGCGCGGATTCCCCGGCTGGGGTACAGTGTAAGACTCCCATGAGCCAATCGCTGCCTATTGTGGTGATTCTCGGCCGGCCCAATGTCGGCAAATCGCGGCTGTTCAATCGCCTCACCGGTACGCGCCGCTCGATCGTCACCGACGAGCCGGGCATTACCCGCGACCGCATCCACGGCACGGCCGAATGGCAGGGCCGCGCGTTTGAGGTGGTGGATACCGGCGGCTTGGTACCCGATGAGACGGCCGCGATGCCGCGCGAAGTGATGCGCCAAGCGAAAGTGGCGATCGACAGCGCGGCAGTGCTTGTGCTGGTCGTGGACGCGCGCGCGGGTTTGCTGCCGCTTGACGCTGAGCTTGCGCGTCTCGCGCGCACCACCGGCAAGCCGCTGGTGATCGCCGCCAACAAAGTGGATACAGCCGGCCAGGAATCGCTCACCGCGCCATTTTTCGCGCTCGGCCCCAACGTGTTCGGCGTATCGGCCGAGCATGGCACGGGCCTCGATGCGCTGCTCGATCACATCACGCGCGATTTTTCGGAAGCGCCGCTCGAACCCGAGCCGGAACCTGCGATAGCAGAACCAAGAGACGTCCAGATCGCCATCATCGGCCGCCCCAACGTTGGCAAATCCACGCTGCTCAATCAACTCACCGGCAGCGATCGCGCCATCGTTTCGCCGGAGCCCGGCACCACGCGCGACGCCGTGGACGCCATCTTCGAGCGCGGCGGCCATCGCTATCACTTCGTTGATACCGCCGGCATCCGCCGCAAGAGCAAGACCAAGATGGTGGCGGAGAAAATGTCGGTGATGATGGCGCGCCGCCATCTCGAGGAGGCCGATATCGCGCTGCTGGTCGCGGACGCCAGCGTCGGCGTCACCGCGGGTGACCTTACGATAGCGGGCTACGCGCAGCAGTCCGGCCGCTCCGTGATTCTCGTGCTGAACAAATGGGATCTCGCCGTCGAAGCCGCGCGCGCCAAGGCCGCCGAAGTGAAAGCCGCGCCCGAAAATAAAGCGGCGCGAAATAAATCCGCAAAGAAGTCGAGTTACGCGCGCGCCGCCGTCAAACCGCCCGCGCCGGCCTTCAGCCCTGAAGCCCTCGCGACCGAATATGAACAGTTGGTGCGCACGCGATTCAAGTTTCTCGATTATGCGCCGGTGATTTTCCTTTCCGCGCTCACCGGCCAGCGCGTCGCGCCGATTTTCGATCTAATGGATCGCGTGGCCGCCGCGCGCCGCCGCCGCATCTCCACCGGCGAGCTGAATCGCTGGCTGAAGGAAACCGATCTCGATCGCGGCACCACTCCTTCGGCGCGCCGCGTGAAAATCTACTACATGACGCAGGCCTCCACCTCGCCGCCGACGTTCGTGATCTTCACGAATCAAGCCAAGCGCCTGCACTTCAGCTTCGAGCGTTTCCTGGAAAATCGCCTGCGCGAAAGCTTCGATTTCCTGGGCACCCCAATTCGCTTCCTGCAGCGCGTGAAGGAGCGCAAAGAGGGCAATGACCGCGGCGAGCGCAAGGACCGCAAAGACCGCAAAGACCGCAATGATCGCCTGGAGCGCCGCTAGCGCCACCGGCGCCGCCCGCGCGTAACGTTGACACCCGCCGAAATCGGCATAGGATAGGGTCCAAATGATGGGCGCGAGTGGCCAATCCGATTTCCCGATCCCCGCCAAGAATTTTTTCCGCATCGGCGAGGTCAGCCGGCTCACTGCCACGAAAACCTTCGTTCTGCGCTATTGGGAGACGGAATTTCCGATGCTCCAGCCGGTGAAAAGCCCCAAAGGCCACCGCCTGTATCGCCGGCAAGACATCGACACCGTCTTGCAAATCAAGCGCCTGCTTTATGACGAAGGCTTCACCATCGCCGGCGCGCGGCGCCACTTGCGCGAGCAGAATGGCGCCGGCTCGAACGGCGGAAACGGCCACGGCGCGGCGCCCGATTCCTTGTCCGCTCTTAACCGCAAGACGCTGCTGGATTTGCGCGACGCTCTGCAGGCCTTCTTGACGCTTCTCGAACGCGAGTGATACGCTGCCTGTTAGCCCGCGAGCCGCGACTTCCGCGCGCCCGCAGTCCGGTCGGGACGTAGCGCAGCCCGGTAGCGCGCACCCTTGGGGTGGGTGAGGCCGCTGGTTCGAATCCAGTCGTCCCGACCATTCATTTATAATCAACGCCGGCCGTTTTTTCCCCTTCGTTACTGGCTCCGCGTGCGTGTTCGGGTGCGGCCGATTCCGAAAGCGCAACACGCCAAGTTGACGGCGCACGTACGGAACGCCATCATTGTTGTGGTTGTGTCTCTGCGAGGATTTTGTGCCTCATATTCTGGTCACCAACGATGACGGGATTCACGCCGAAGGATTGCGCGCGCTGGTCACTGCGCTCGAAGGCCTCGGCACCACCAGCGTCGTCGCGCCCAGCGCGGAGCGCAGCGCCGCGGCGCAATCGCTCACGCTGCGCCAGCCGATCTTCTGGGAAAAAGTTGCCGAGCGCGAATGGTCGGTCGAAGGCACGCCAGCCGACGCCATGGTCCTGGCGATCCACAAGTTGCTGCCGCAGCGGCCGGACTTGGTGATTTCGGGCGTGAATCCCGGTGGTAACATGGGCGAAAATATTTTTTATTCCGGCACGGTCGGCGCCGCGGTGGAGGCTGCGATCAATCGCATTCCGGCGATCGCCGTCTCCGTGGCGCATCGCGGCGATGGATTTCGCTTCGAAGAAGCCGCGCAGTTCGCGCGCTCGCTTGCGGAAGTGGTGCTGCGCGAAGGCTTGCCCAATGACGTTCTGCTGAATGTGAACGTGCCGCTCACATGGTCCGGCGGCGTGCGCTTTACGCGCCAATCGCGCAAGGTCACGCGCAACGTTCTCGAGCCCGGCGTCGATCCGCGCGGACGAAATTATTTTTGGCTCCATGAGCAGCTTTCTCCCGAAGGTATGGACCCAGCCAGCGACTACGCCGCCGTGTATGGCGGCAACGTCTCGATCACGCCGCTGCAGCTTGAACGCACGCACGTCACGTCGCTCAATCATCTTTCGCATTGGGCCAAATTCCTCGAACGCCCCGCGCGTTGAAGCGCCGTGCGCCCGCTCCCGTGAAAGCTCGCTCCGATTCGCTTACTGGTGCCGTAAATTTGGGCCGCGAAATCACCGCCGATCTCGCAGCGGCCTGCTCGCGCGAATGGTTGGTCACCAATGGTATCGGTGGCTACGCCGCTGGCACGGTGGCGGGAGCATTGACGCGCCGCTATCACGGTCTGTTGGTCGCTGCACTGAAACCACCAGTCGGTCGCACGTTGCTCGTCGCAAAAATCGAAGAAATCGCGCGCGTCGCTGGCGAATCGTTCGAGCTTTCCACCGATCGCTGGCACGACGCCGCCGGCACCGTCGCGCCGCAAGGCTGGCGATACATTGATAAATTCCAACTTGAAGGCGCTATTCCCGTGTGGACGTACGCATTCGCCGGCGCCGTGCTCGAAAAGCGCATCTGGATGCCGTACGGCGCGAACACCACTTGTGTGCTCTACAAGTTGCGCGAAGGAAGCCCACCGATCGAGCTCTCCCTGAAAGCCCTGGTGAATTACCGCGATTATCACGGCATCACGCATGCCGGCGATTGGCAAATGCGCATCGAGCCGATCGCGCACGGCTTGCGGATCACGGCGTTCGATGGCGCCACGCCGTTTGATTTGCTGAGTGATGCGGCTGTGGCCGTAGACGCACCGGCCCTGGCGCCCGCGCACGATTGGTATCGCAACTTCGATCTCGCGCTCGAACGCGAACGCGGCATGGACGATTCCGAAGATCACCTCATGGCCGGAACGTTTCGCGCCACGCTCAAGCCCGGCACTTCGCTCGCGTTTTTCGCCACCACCGAGCAGGGCACATCTCTAGATGCCGCGCGCGCTCTTGAAGACGAACTCAAGCGCGAACGATCGCTGCTCACTACCTGGTCCGCCGCGCAGCCCGCGACAGCAAAGAGTTCACCCGATTGGCTGCGCCAGCTCGTCCTCGCGGCCGACGCATTCCTCGTCGCGCGTCCTGCCGCCGGCGAGCCGGGTCCGTGCACCGTGATCGCCGGCTATCCGTGGTTCGCCGATTGGGGCCGCGACACCATGATCGCTCTCCCCGGCCTCACGCTCGCAACCGGTCGGCCTGAGATCGCTCGCGCCATCCTGCGCGCCTACGCGCGTTACGTCGATGGCGGCATGCTGCCGAACGCATTTCCCGACGCCGGCTCGCCTCCCGAATACAATTCAGTTGACGCCGCGCTTTGGTATTTCGAAGCCGCGCGCCAAACCTTCGCCGCCAAGCGCGACCTCGCTCTCCTGCGCCAACTTTTTCCCATCCTCGAAGAAATCATCGATGCGCACATTCGCGGCACGCGTTTCGGAATCCACGCCGATCCCGCTGATGGTTTGCTCGCCGCGGGCCAGGCCGGCGTGCAGCTCACCTGGATGGATTCCAAGATCGGCGATTGGGTGGTCACACCGCGCATCGGTAAGCCCATCGAAGTGAACGCGCTATGGCTGAACGCGCTCGCGACCATGGCCGCTTTCGCGCGCGCACTCAGGCGCGGCGCAAAAAAATACGAGACGCTCGCGCAGAAAGCGCAAATCGGATTCGCGCGTTTCTGGAACGCCGCGCGCGGATTTTGTTTCGATGTGCTCGATGGCCCTTCCGGAAATGACGCAACGCTGCGCCCAAACCAAATCCTCGCCGTATCGCTTCCCGTATGCGCGCTCATTCTCGATCAACAGCGCGCCATCGTCGATGTCTGCGCGCGCGAATTATTGGCAGGAATCGCGCTGCGCAGTCTGGGCCGAAGCGAGCCCGGTTATCGCGGCCACTATGTCGGTCCGCAAAGCGAGCGCGACGCCGCCTATCACCAAGGCACCGCATGGCCGTGGCTGCTCGGCCCATTCGTCCTCGCGCATTTGCGCGTCCATCGCGATCCCGCCGCCGCGGCCGCGTTCCTCGCGCCCATCGCGCAGCACATCAGCTCCTACGGCCTCGGCACCGTCGCCGAAATCTGCGATGGCGACGCCCCCTTTTCCCCGCGCGGCTGCTTCGCCCAAGCCTGGAGCGTCGCCGAAATCCTGCGTGCCTGGACGGCCGTCTCCTCCGCCGGCTAAACCGTAACGCGCCGCAGCGAGACCCCGCAATCAATAAAGCAGGATGGAGGGGCCATTCTCGTTTTCTCCGAACGGCCCCCTCGGGGGAAGGACGAATTTGAAGTGGAAAACAGAACGCTCGGGGTGCGTCGCGTTCCCAACGCAAAGTTACACGGTGGCCGCGCGGCGGCCAATCAGGTGAATTCTGTAATTGTTTTAGGGATGTCGCTTATCAGTTCTGCTGAGTGGACGGCCCGTTCTGTGTGCTACCCCGGGGGAGGTGACGCCGTCAGCAAATTCGGGCTTCGGATGCACGCAGTTCCTGGCGAGCCGATGCAGAATCGTATGACCCACCCTTGGGACGGGTCGGAGTCCTCCTTCGGAACGACGACACCGATCCTGACGCGATCACCGGGATTCCAAATGCCGCGAAAAAGAGGAAATGCAGAAGGTTCTAGCAATCTGGGCAGACCGCCAGCAACAGGAGCCGGTCGAAAGCCATAAACCTCAACTTGACGGAATGGAACGAGTACCGTAGCCGAAGGAGCGGGAGCAATAAACGACACGAGCAGTTGAACCTCGTCTCCCACAACCGTTTTCGTGACAACCGTATTCATGTCGCCAGGCGACTGTGCCGTTCCTTGGCTTTTCGAGGTGCCCTGGACCACGTTCGGGCGCGGATTCGGTAATGGTTCGCTCGGCGCCGGTTTCGGCTGCGGTTCGACAACTAGGTCGGTGGGAAGGCTTGGCCTCACCTTAACCCAAGCGTGCATCGAGACATCGCAATCAGAAGGTTCCCAGGTGAGGCCCGCCGATAGCGCGTACCCTGTGAGCTCACGGGTCTTTTGGTCGTAGATCGGGTTGACAGCGACATACTCGGCGGAGCACTGCCTACCAGAGCCGCCGAATTCGATGTACACCCCGGATGGCACCGCGATCGAAGCCGGAGGCTGCTTCTCGCCGCTTAGATGGCACGCAACTTTCCCCTCGCTGAAAGACGTGTCGATTATCTTGTCCGGCGAAATCTTTACAGTCAGCGTCACGTAACCTGTCGCAAAACCGGTCGTCTGAAGGCTCTCAAGGTTCCACGGGTCAAACGTGCCGTCCCTTCGAGCCTGGGCGGTGGGAAAGGGCCCCCCAGAAACAGAAGATGGGCCAATAGACTTGTTAAATTTCACGAACGATTGATCGGGTGGTTTCGCGCTCGCGGAAATCGCGACAGCCATTACGGCAATCGCGAGGAGGCTGAGAAGCTTGGTCACCTTGCACCTCCTTCGGGCTTGACCGAAGAGGGATTCGGCAGCGTCCCGCCTTGCGCGTCAGGTGGAAGCGGCGTTCCCGTCAGCAGATTCGGGCTTGCGAACCAGCCGACGCCGTCGGCTCCGATGGTGATTCGTAAGACGCATCCTCGAGCAGGGTCCGCATACCGCTTCGGCACATCGATCGTAATCGTGACGCGATCACCCGAATTCCAATTTCCGTGAATGTAGTATGGGAATGCGAACGCGGGCAGCGCCGCGCGCCGGGCGGCGGCGGGGCCGGTAAGTTGTGGCCCATATACCTCAATTACGTCAAATGGACGGTGCACCGAAGACGAAGCCACAGGAGCCGTAAAAGAAATCGCCAGTTCAGCGTGGTCTCCCGCATCCGTTCTTGTGACGATCGTATCCATATCTTTCGGCGATGGTATTGCTCCAAGCATCGGTCTATATCGCTGTGACGATTCGGGGGACGGATTAGGGGTCTGTGTAATCGGTTCGCCAGAAGGAACGCCGGCTCTCAGCTTAATCCAGCCGTTCAAGTAAACATTGCAGATACCGGAGCATCGGAGCTCCGCCGAGAGACGGTACCCTGTAAGCTCTTGGGTCTGTTCATCAACCACCGTGCCGAGGGTGATGTTGGTTACTGAGCATTGTCCGCCGTGACCTCCGATTTCGACGTAAATCCCCGCTGGCACCACGGTCGTGGGCGTCTGTGGATTCTTACCGCCTCCATGGCAGACAAGAGTGCCCTCATTGTAGGCCGTATCAATTGTCGTACCCGGTGGAATTCTCACTGTGATTGTTTGATAGCGATCATAGGCACCATTCGAGAAGGCCGAAGCGGCGGACTCCTCCCCCTGCTCGTTCTGGGGGCGTACGGAAGCGATCACCGTGTCGTAACCGGGGGCGCCAACCATGCCCTTGTTAAACTTAGTAAACGATTTGTCCGGCGGTTTTGCTCCTGCGGGGATTGCCACGGCCATTGCGACGATTGCGAGCAGATTGGAATATTTGATCATCTTGAACCCCCGTCGGGCCTGGACAGATGCGGCTTCTGCGGAGGATCTGCGGAGTGTGCGCCCGGCGGCCGTGCGACTGGGCCGTCAGACGGAAGGCGTTGTCTCAATTTAATCCAGGCAGATAGCTGGATCGCATGATAGTAGGGTCCTGCGATCGAGTGAACACAGCCGATATCCGCCGAAAGCGTATATCCTTTGATGACCTCATTCTCGTCTTTATCGACGATCGGATCGACGACGATATTGGATACCGATCCTCCCCCAACGATTTCAAAGTAGATTCCAGCTGGCGGTGCGATCGCGCCGGGATAGTCCTTACCGCTGGTCCACTGCTCATAGGATGTATCGATTATCATGCCGGAAGGAACCGTGACCGTGAGCGTCTGACGGCTTGACGTAGAACACGCAGAAAACATCTGTCCCTTGAACTTGGTAAATGATTTATCCGGCGGCTTGGCGCCCGCTGAGACTCCAGCGGCCATTACGATGATCGCGAGCAGATTGAAATATTTAGTCACCTTGAACCTCCTTCGGACTCCAGGGAGGGGGTGGGCTTGCCACCGTGAGCGTTCCGGGGCGCCACTTCAAAGTGAGAGACGACAAAACGTGCCTAAGCGTTTCGTCGATTTATTATCGACGCTGGGAGTTATTCATTCCGCAAATATCGGGCGCCGTCTCGGCGCTATTTCTCGGGGAGTATTCGCCCGGCGTTCAAGCTGTCGAAATTCAAGATTGTGTTGAGGACCAGCGAATAGCTGCCCACCGTTTCGCCGCGATAAATCGGATTCGTGGAGAACAATATGACGTGACCCTGGCCCGCGGGCGCGTCGATCACGCTGGCGTGCTCCGCGATCTCCTCGCCGTGATCGAGCAAGCCCGATACCAGCAAATCGTCTTCATCGCCGTAGCGAAACACCACCCGCGGCCGCGCGGCCGGCGGAATCAGATCGGGATTGTTGCGCGCATCGTCGGCCGAAACCGGCGGCGCTTCCCAGGGATTGGTTTTTGGCGTCGCGGTCGCCGCGGCGCCCTCGCGGCCCGGAGTGAAATCGGAATCTTGGGAACCGCCGCGTCCCGTGGGGCGCTCCTCTGCGGCTCGATCCTCCGGCGAAGAGCCGCTGACTAAATTGCTGATCTCAAAGATCGGTCCGTTCGAGGAATATGCCGAGAGCGTGTCGTCGTAGCCGTACGCGATCGGGCTCGCTCCATCCACTTCGCGCGTGCGCACCACGCTGCCGATCATTCGCAGCTTATCCGCTGGCGTCACCGCGACTCCGCGCGCCAACCCGAGCGTGGCCGCAAATTCCGCCGTGTCCGCCGCCGTCACCAGCACGCCGCCGTGCTCGACGAATTGCTCCAGATGCGCAACGCCATCCCAGCCGAGCCCAGGCCGCATGTCGTCCGTCGAATCGTCCACCGAACCGAGGTGCCCGATGTTCGGCGTTTCGGCCGTGGTCTTCCACGGCAATGGATTCCCCCAGCCGGCCGCCATGCCGCGCACGATGGACATCACGTCGCCGCCGGTATCCGCCGGCGGAAAGAGAATCACGTCATACTTCGCATTCAGATCTCCATCCGCGGCCACAGTCTGCGTGCTGATGTAATCGTATGGAATCCCCAGCGAATCCAGCGCTTGCCGCCACCATCCCCCCGTCATCGTGCGCTGCCAGGTGTGCAGCACCGCAATCCGCGCCGCGCGCACCGGATGCGTTTTCACGTCGGGCGCTGCCAGCACTGCCGTTGCCTGAATTCCCAGATCGCTGAGCGCCGCGGAAACATCCTGCGTCGAAGCCCCGCCGCAAATGATGAACGAACCGCGATGGAAATTGCGCCCGCCAATCTCGAATGCCTCTTCGGCCGCGTCGATCGAAGCACCGCGCAGTCGATAGCGCAACGCCGCCAGCGCCGGATCGGCATTGTCGTCGACAACATAAATTGTCCCCGCGCCGCTCACGCTGCTCGGCGCGCGAATCCCCGAAACGCGATCCATCGGCACATCCAGAATTCCCTTGTCCGTCACGCGCACCACCGATACGTCAAACAGCTCGCCCAGTGTCCACCCGGTATCGTCGGAAGGATCGCGCCGCGGATCGCTCGGACTCCAATATTGGTAATCGAGCAGCGCATCCGCCACGCGCGAATACGGTTGATCCATGCGCACGATGTAACTGCCGGCCGGAAATTCGCGCGAACCAATTTCCGGCGAATGCGTCGCAGCCTGCGCGCTCGCTGGCGCGCTCGCCGCTGCCGCGCCCGGCGCGGTTTCTGCCGTCGGCGCGACGACCGCCACGCGAAACGCCGCACGCGCTCGCGAAATTTCGCAGCCCTGCAATTCCAGAATCTGCAGCAGCCGCGCCTGCGCACCCGTGCGCCGCTCATCAGCCGGAAACACGTAAGCCGTCGGCCCTTCGAGCGCCGGCTTCTCCACTGAGCGTTTCGATTTCAGATAAAAATTCTTCAGAAACAGCGCGCGATTCTCCGCGAAGTAATGCAGCGTGGTCAGCAGCGCCGTCTCTTCATAATTGTTATTGTCGCGCTGCGACCACAGCGCTTTCGCCAGCGGCGGATTTTGCCGGTACCAAGTGCGATTGGTTTCTTCCGGCAGCAGCGCGCGCTCGATCGTGTCCGCGCCCTGATTGCCGAACGTTTCGTAAAGCCGGCTGATGCCGTTGTGCGTCGCGGCCAGAAACATCATGTACGCGGGCGACCAAGTATCCAGATCTCCGTGCGTGAAAACGCCGGGCATGCCAAACGCCGTCATGTCCGCGACGTTGCGCCACCCCAGCACTTCCCACTCGTTCGTCAGGATCGGGTCCACCCACGCGTTGAACGGCCCGTCGCCCGCCGTATCGTCGTACATATAAGGATACGATTCGTGCAGATCGTGCAGCACCTGCGCGTTCCATCCCAAGTAGGTCGCCAGCACGCTGCGCGTCAAATTCAGCGTCAGCGCCATGGCGTCGCGATTGTTGTCGTGCTCGACGTACTTGCCCCAATAAATCACCGGCGGCGAAAGCTGGCCGGGATGCGCTAAATGCCAGCGGTAAACGTCCACCACGCGATCGCGCCCGTCGACTTCCACCACCGGCGTGATCAGCGTGATCACATGCTCGCGGATATCGCGAATGTACGCGCTCTCGTCCACCGCCAAGCGATACGCCAATTCCATCAGCGCCGTCGGCGCGCCGGTCTCACCCGAGTGCAGCGCGCCCGTGATGTAGTAAACGGGGACTGATGCATTCACGATCTGATCCGCCGCGTCGTCGTCCATCTGAATCAGCCGCGGATCGGCCAGCTTCGCCAGGCGCGCGCGATTTTCCTCCAGATGCGCAATGTTCTGTTCGGAGCTGATCGCCACCGCGATCATTTCCCGCCCTTCTTCGCTGCGCCCGATGGACACGACCTTCACGCGCGGGCTGGCCTTCTCCAGCATGCGCATGTAGCGATTCACGTCCGCGCTGTACGGCAAAATTCCCGGCGCGCCCGCCACATCTCCCAACACCGCAGCAGGCGTCGGCACGGTTTTTGACGCCGGCAAATAATCCACCAGCGGCGAAGAAAAATAGGGAGCAGTCGTATACGTTTGGATTTTCTGCGTGTATCCCGGATCGATCGGCTGCGTTGGATCGCGCCCCGGCGTCGATACCTGCGCCCGCAGCACCACCGCCGCCGCCGTCGCGGCGATGAGCAGCGCCACCGCCACGCGCATCATTTTCGCCGAGGCGGCAGTCTCCGCTATTCCCGCCGCTCCGCTCATTCCGCTTCCAATGTCCACAATTTTCGCGCCGCGCTTACTTCGAGGAACCCGCGTCAGGACTCGCCAGTGCCGCCTTCGCCGCATCCGGCAGCGCATTCTTGTGCGCGATCACTTCGCTCACCTGCCACAGCTCGGTTTCAGACATGCTGCCGCCGAACGCCGGCATCCCCGTCAGCCGAACCCCGTTTGCAACCTTCCAGTATGTTTCTCCGATCGCAGGTCCGCCGTGCCCGCCGTTCCCGGCGAAAAATTGCGGTGGCGGAGGATACATCCCCGCGGCCAAATCGCCCTTCGGCTTGCCCGGCAATCCGTGGCAGCCGGCGCAAGCCATCCCATAAAGATACGCACCGGAAACAAGGTCCGCCTCGTCCGCCGGCACAGGCGAATCCTTCGTCGGCTGCCGCGCAATGTGCGCATCCAGCGATCGATTCGCGATCGCCTTCTCGAATGGCATGGGATGGTCGGCCACGGCCGCGGGCGCATATCCCAGCAGAAAATACGCCAGGATCACGCCGCCGGTAAGAATCACGCCCAGGATTATTCCAATTAGGTATCTCATTCTCGTCCCCCACGCGCCTTCGATTGGCACAGCAACGGGCAGTTTACGGCACAGCCGCGTGGCCACACAACTGCCGCCCCGCCGCGCCCGCGCCGCGGCCCCCGGCGCAACTCACGCGCCCCCTCCGCAATCTCTGTTATCACAGGACTTACGAAGATTCCGTGCGACGTTCGGTGCCAATTCATGGTAAATGTATTGATTGCTTCACTGGCTTCCAATCGAGGCCCAAATTGACTAAACTCTCCCGATTGGCTGGGCCTTGGGTACCCGCCGGCCGAAGGAGGTCGCGGGAGGGGGTATAGTTCGGTTTCCATGATCATAGAAGGCCAAAATTTTCACAGGGACCTCGGGCGCGTTTCACCGGGGCTAAGACTAAGTACAGTCGGAGTGCCGAAAGCATGAGTGGCAAACCAATCGTACTGACTGCCTGCGATTCAGAGTCGAACGAATATCTGCGCAGCACCTGGCGCCAGATGTTGCTGGCGACGCTGCCCGCGCGGTACGCGAAATATATCGGCACGAACTGGTCCGTGAAAAATGAAGTAGCGCCCGACGGCCAGGCGAAGTACGTTCCCCACGGCCTGCGCGTGGTGGAATCCCTGCTGCTCGGTGGCCAGTTCACCGCCGACGATGTCGTCGTCTGCTATCCCGATCAGTTTGAACAGTTCATTGGTGACGACACACGCGTTGTCGGCGTCCACGCGCACAATCCCCTCGGCATCACGTTCGCCACTGACGTCTACGCCTATCTTTACGGAAGCACCATCGAGCCCATCAACGCGATGGAGTTTCGCCGCCTGATCGAGCATCCCGTCCTGCGCCGTCACAAGCCGCACCTAAAACTAATCGTCGGCGGCCCCGGCGCGTGGCAAATCGAAAAGAAAAATCTGCAAGACGCGTGGCAGGTCGATTGCCTCGTGCACGGCGAAGCCGAAGATCTCGTCGGCCCGCTCTTCGAGTCCGCTTTCCGCGGCGAGGAAATCCCTCGCAGCGTCACCGGTCACAGCCCTGACCTCGAAAAAATTCCGCGCATCCACCATCGCTCCACATTCGGCGCCGTGGAAATCACGCGCGGCTGCGGACGCGGCTGCCAGTTCTGCTCCGTCGCGCTGCGCAAGGGCAAAAGCATCCCGCTCGAGCACATTCTGCATAACGTGCGCGTGCAGGTGGCCGAAGGCGCGGATACCATCCTGCTCACCACCGAGGATATTTTCCTCTACGAGCAGGGCCCGAAATTCAAGACCAACGTTCCCGCGCTCAAGCGCCTGCTCGATTCCGTCGCCGCCGTGCCCGGCGTGAAGTACATCATGCTCACGCACGGCACCATCGCGCCCGCCGTCATTGAGCCCGAAGTGATCGCCGAACTTTCCGAAGTCGCCGTCGGCTACAGCGTGAATAAGCATCAGGACTCCACGCATCCCGACAAGCGCTACGCCAATCTGTTCGTCGGCCTGGAGACCGGTTCCACGCGCCTGTTCGATCAGCACATGAAGGGCAAGGCCTATCCCTATCGCGCGCACCAGTGGCCCGAAGTCGTCTTGAAGGGCATGCACACGCTCAACAAGCACAATTGGTTCCCCTTCTGCACGTTCATTCTCGGCTTACCCGGCGAAACGCGGCAGGACACGCGCGAATCCCTCGACCTGCTCTACGCGCTCAAGGGTTCAAAGTGGTGCGTGATTCCCACGCTGTTTGTGCCGCTCGAGGAAACGCGCCTGGAAAAGAAGGCCGGCGCCAAGCTCGTTGAAATGACCGACCTGCAGTGGGAATTTTTCTTCACTTGCTGGCGCTACAATCTCGATTTCTACCACCGCGATCCGTCGCTGCGCTGGAAGTTCAGCCTCGGCATTCCGCTCTACTACTACATGCTCGGCCGCAAGCTCTTCGGCCGCGAAATGAAGTATCCGCTGCTGCGCCTGGGCCATTTTCCGGAGTGGATGCTGCGCCGCAAGCTCTATCTGGATTTCTCCAACGGCGACGAACCGAAGTATCGCGTCCCTGACCACGTTCCCGTGCCCGAAGATCGCCACCGCCCCGCCTTGCCCGACGTCGATTCGCAAGGCCTCGTCGTTCTCTAGTCCCGAGCGCAGTCGAGGGGCCTCGTCGTTTTGTAGGGATTCGCGAGGCGAATCCCTGCCGCGCCGCCAAGTCAAAACTCGTCATCCCGAGGAGTCCTCGACGCCTGCCCGCCGCAGGAGGGAGGCCGAAGGTCCGCCGTGGCGGAGATCTCTCTGTCGCTCTTATTCGTATGTCAGTGTGGCCCTGTGTCCCACGTGTTTACTGCGGAACCTTCTCCGCATCTGCCGATGCCTGCCCGCCGTGGCGGGCGCTATCCTGAAACCCCCGTCATTCTGTAAGCGAACTGTCCCCGCCGCGCTCCGCGGAGTCTCGAGTGAATTCCAGAATCTTTCGCCCCTGCGCCGGCTCGCGCTGCGAAGGCGCCGCGCCCCTGCCGTACAGATCCTTCAGCAGTAATTCCACATCCTCTTCCGACAATTCGTATGCGGCGAAATTCTTGCCCCCCAGCGACCTCGCCGTCGCGTCCTTCCGCGCTTTCGCATCTTCCATCAATTCCTGTTCCGCGATGATCCAGTCGGCGATGTCATAGCCGTCCCGCCCGCCGCGTTGCAGATAAATTTCGTACGCTCTTCGTTCAATTCGCTCTTTCGGAATAGATCGATCCAGTTGCGGCATCACGATTTTGTCGCTCCTAAGCCCCGCCGATGCTGCCGCGGGAAATTGTCGAATACCATAGCACTCCCGAGCGTCCCGCAATAAAGCGAATCCCTGATGAATGCGACGTGAATAATTGATGGACCGCCGCAATCGCCCCTTCCTCGCCTCGGCGCGCCTTTCGCCGCCCGCGCCCTGGCGGGCTGTAGCCGTGAGCGCAGCGAACGCTTGGCGTACGCGGGCTCTCGACTCTTTGCGCTCTTTGCCTGCTCTGTGCCCTCCGTGTTCTCTGTGTTATCGCTTGGTCGTTCTTTGCTTTATCCCGAAATTCCCTCGATCGGCTCTCTGGCCGCTGACACATCCTCCGGCCTCGGGCCGTCCGCATCCATGCCCCCGATCCGAAGACGGCGGCATTCGAATACTTCTATTCGAATACTAACTTATAAATACCTATTGACCTAGAGTAAGCATCGATGTTAAGCTCTCGCATGAGCTTGACGCGATGCCCCCGCGCTCGCACCCCGCGCCTGCCCGCCCGAGGAGCGAGTGTTCTTCGTGAGTCTCTGTGTCCTCTGCCCCTCTGCGTTATCTTTAGCCGGCCATCAACCCCGCCGCGCCGCTCGCCGGTTCGCCGACCGCCTCCCAGCCGCAGCGCGCCGGCGATTCGCCGTGATCGACGGACCGCCAGTTGCAATAGTCAGTTGCAACTAGCAACATTTCCCAGAAGTGTTGATTATGCAGGACTTAAGTCGATCCTAAGTCCCTTTAGAATCAACACTTCCAAGAATTCTTGCATATTTTATATCTCGCTCATTAGCGGGCAGTTGAAGTCTTCTATAATCAACACTTCCATGAAAAATGACTTTAAGTTTTTTATAATCACCACTTCCGAAAAAACAGGGGGGTGGGGGTCCAGTTGCAACTCCAGTTGCAACTGGCGACAGCCGAGCCCGCCGCGGCGGGCGGGTCCCGAGCCTGCCTGCCGACAGGCAGGCGCAGGCCGAAGGCTGCAAGCTGCAAGCTCGCCGTGGAGAGCTCGCCGTGGCGAGTCCGCCGTCGCGGAGATCCCTCTGTCCCGGCGCAGCCGCTACTCGATCGTTCTCGCTCCCTTGAGGCCAGAGCCGTGCCGGCCTATGATGTGCGCCGGTGAAAACACATTATGACCAAATCTAGAATGCGATTCATGAATTCAATCTTCGCTGTCGCCGCCGTCGCGACGTTCGCGTTGATCGCGCCGATCGCGGCCTGCGCGCAGTTGCCAGCTTCGGTGCAAGCGGCAGCGCCGCCGCAAACTTACACGCTCGGCCCGGATTCGCAGCGCCAGCCCGGCGTTCCGCAAGGCGTCGTCACGAAATACACCTGGACCAGCCAAATCTATCCGGGGACCACGCGCGATTACTGGATTTACGTTCCTGCGCAGTACAACGCAGCGAGGCCCGCGTGCCTGATGGTCTTTCAGGATGGCGGCGGATATGTGGACCCCAACGGCAGTTGGCGCGTGCCCATCGTTTTTGACAACCTGATCGCCAAGGGCGATATGCCGGTCACCATCGGCGTGTTCATCAATCCCGGCGTCGTCCCGGCGCTTTCACCCGACGCGCAGAATCGCTTCGATCGCAGCTATGAGTACGACGCGCTGGGCGATCGCTACGCACGCTTCCTGATCGATGAGATCCTGCCGCAAGTCGCCAAGCTCTACAATATTTCCACAGATCCCAACGATCGCGCCATTGCCGGCTCCAGCTCCGGTGGCATCGCCGCGTTCAACGCGGCGTGGAATCGCCCCGATCAATTTCACCGCGTGATGACGTTCATCGGCAGCTTCACCGATCTGCGCGGCGGCGATCAGTTGGCCACGCTGATCCGCAAAACCGAACCCAAGCCGCTGCGCGTTTTCATGCAGGACGGCACGAACGATCAGAACATCTACGCCGGCAGTTGGTACCTGGGCAATCAGCAGATTTGTTCCGCGCTGCAATACGCGGGCTATGAAAGCACCTTCGTCATCGGTACGGGAACGCACAGCAGCCAGCACGGTGGATCCATTCTGCCCGATGCGTTGCGCTGGCTGTGGAAGGGTTATCCGCAGCCCATCGCCACGCCCCAGCCCGCCGCTGGCGCCGAAGCCCCGTCCGCTTTCATCGATCCCGCGAGCGGGTGGGAGCTGGTCGGCCAGGGTTACAAATTCAGCGACGGCGCGTCGGTCGATAAGCTCGGCAACGTTTATTTCACCGATCGCCCCAACAATCACGTCTACAAGGTCGATCTCGACGGCAAACTTACCATGTGGGCCAACGCCGACGGTGAAGGCGTCAACGGAATGATCTTCGGCCCCGATGGCCGCGCGTATCTGTGCGAACCGCTAAAGCATCGCATCGTCAGCATCGCGCCCGACGGCACAGAAACTGTGCTCGCCGCAGACATCGATTATCCCAACGATCTCACGGTGCTCGCGAACAACACGATCTACTTCACCGATTCCAACAAACACCAAGTGTGGTTCATCGACGCCAAGGGCAACAAACGCGTGGTGTACGCCGGCACCGACGCATCGGGAATCAATTTCCCGAATGGCGTGCGCACTTCACCCGATCAATCGCTGCTGATGATTTCCGATACGCGCAACAAATGGGTGTGGTCGTTCCAAATCCAATCGGATGGCTCGCTCGCCGACGGCGTGCCGTTTTATCGCCTGGAAACGCCGGACGACGATTCGCAAAGCAACGCCGACGGAATGACCGTCGATACGCAAGGTTTCCTCTACGTCTCAACGAAGCTCGGCGTGCAGATCTGCGATCCGCCCGGCCGTGTCCAATTGATCCTTAACAAACCGCAAGACGGTTGGCTTGCCAGCATGGCCTTCGGCGGCGCGGATATGCAGTGGCTCTACATCACCATCAAAGACAAAGTGTATCGCCGCCACATGAAGCGCACCGGCATCCCCACGTGGGAAGTGTTGAAGCCGCCGGCGCCGCGCCTGTAACGCGCCCGGCGGCGCTTTTCATTCTTATTTCGAGGATGGTGGTGAGCCCGCCGAGCGAATCTTCGCGCGATTCTCGACCATACTCGCGGCCATGCGCATCGCGGCTTTCATGTTGCGTGGATCAGTCTTGTTTTGGCCGGCAATGTCGAATGCCGTGCCGTGGTCCACGGAAGTGCGGATGATCGGAATGCCCACGGAAATATTCACGGTCTCGTAGAAATCGATCAGCTTCATCGGGATGTGCCCTTGATCGTGATACATCGCGACCACCAAATCGTAAGCGCCCTGTGAAGCCTGCAGAAAAATTGTGTCCGGCGCGTGCGGGCCGCTGCACGGAATTCCCAATTGACGCGCTTGCGCAATCGCGGGCGCGATGATTGCTTCGTCTTCGGCGCCAAAAAGTCCGTGCTCGCCCGCGTGGGGATTCAAACCGCACACTGCGACGCGAGGTTGCGCGAAGCCCAGCCATTGCATGGCTTCGCGGCCGGCTTTAATTGTGCGAACGATGCGCGGCGCATCGAGCTGGATCGCTTTGCTGAGCGGAACGTGTGTGGAGACGTGCACGACGCCGAGGCGCTGGTTCGCCAGAAGCATCCACGATTCTTGGCAGCCGCAAAGTTTGGCGATGAATTCGGTGTGCCCCGAAAACGGCGTGCCGGAAAGTGTGACCGCTTCCTTGTTCAGTGGCGCGGTGACCATGGCATCGGCTTCGCCGGAGAGACACATCTCGGTGGCCGCGCGAACATATTTAGCGGCTGCCGCGCCACACTCGGCGCTGATTTGGCCAAAGCGAAGGCCAGATTTTTCGGGCAGCGCTTTCAGGTCCATCACGCGCGCGCGCAATTGTTGCGGTGCGATTCCGCAGGATTGGCCCGTGCGCTCGAGCACCCATGAGTCTCCCACGATGATCCAATTCGCCAGCGACGCGATGGCCGGATCGGAGAGTGCTTTGAGTGTGACTTCCGCGCCCACGCCGGCCGGATCTCCGATAGTGACGGCAATGGATCGTTGCTTTTCTTCCGCCATGCTTGGTCCTCGCTAACGCGCGCTCGATTGGATTGCGCCGAGGCGCTCCGCCAAATGTAACAGCGTTGATTCGTCGCCGAAGCCGCCCGCTTTTGTGGCGACCGGCAAACCGTCAAGCATTCCTTGTCGAATAATTCCCCAGGGAATTCCGGGCGACACTTCACCTCGAAGGTGGATCGCGGCGGCGCCGATCGCATCGCACACGAACTCCGCGGTATTGCCTCCGCTCACGAACGCGGATGAAATTCCAGCGCTCTTCGCTTCCGCGATAAGCAGTGCAATTCGCTCGCGGTCTGGATTCGCGCCGTAAACAAGGAGCAATGCGTGGCGCCCGCTGCGAACGATCTCGCGCAATTCGTCCGGCTTCGCCGTCTCGGCATTGAGCGCGTCCGCGACGCCGCTTTCGATCAGGCGCCGGACTTGCAGCAGCGTGACCGGATTGTCGGAGCCGATGCAGAACAGAATCGGCGCGGCTCGACGCTCGGCGCGGCCGACGTGCAAACCCTCGGCCTTCTTTGGGCCGGCGGGGCGCACGGGGAGGCCGGAGTTGCGCGCCGCGGCTAGAATTTGCGCCGCGTATTTCGCGAGGCCAGCGGAGCCGGCCCACAACGGCCGCTGCGGCAGTAGTTGCGGCAATCGATGCAGTGCGTGCGCGATGCGCTCAAGATCCTGCTCGGTTTCGGAATCGCAAAGAATGAATTCGGCGCCTGCGGCGCGCAGGCGAATCATTTCCTCCGCGATTTTCTCCGCCGAAGCTGCGCCGACGGGCGAAAGCAGCGCGATGTTCTTCAGCCCCTGACGCGAGAGAAGTTTGCGCACGTCGATCGTCGATGAGCCGGTGCAATCGCTGACACTCAGCATGCCGTTGGCGATCGTGCGGCCCTGGGCCGGGAGCGCGGGAGCGAGGACGGCGAATTCAGTTCCGGCGGCGCGCATCATGGCTTGCGACTCAGAGACGAGGTTGCCGCGCAGCGTCGAATCCACTTTCTTGAAATAGAATGCGCACTCGGTGGAGGCCATGCTGCGAGCGAGGCGTTCGACAGCTTCGGCGGCGGCTTCCGGCGTTTCGTGGCGCGTGCGCGAGTTCGCAAGCCGCACGTCGGCGCTCGCGATCGCGCCGCTGTTTGCGATCTCCACGACGCTCGAAAGGCCGCAGCGCGCGAACTCCACGCCGGCGTCGCAGGCGCCGGTAAGGTCGTCGGCGATTACCAGAGCCGTGGCGGCCTGACGCGCGGAAGAACTGTCGAGATCCTCGGTCATTTTCATGCGCGCGTCGCGCGATTTCATGCCCGGCTCCGAGAAGGTTCTATCACAAGTGGAAACCCAGGCGCGACGGAGTCCTGGGCAGTTCGCGTGGCCTTTCGCGATCGCCGCAGATAGCCATCTATTCGCGTAGAATCGAAGAGCACACGTGTCGCGGGCGCCAGCCCGGGCTGGCGAGTACGCGACACTTGCAGTAATGCTCTGGCACTTGGGCTTCCGCAAGCATCATAGTGAGTGCAGGCACCTCTCTCCTCTCCGGCTGCTCGATCTCCGGTGCCAGTAGGGCAGCAATCAAGCATTCCCCTCGCGGGATACTAACTGCTCGTTAGGCTGTTCCCCCCTTTAGCAAAGTCCAGTGTGTATGCGGCGCTTGCCATTTTGGCAGACGGCCCCATGCGGGAGCTTCGCTGTGCAAGCAGAATTTTTTGCGGCGCATCACGTTCGCTGCGCAGGAGTGTGCTCGCCGCTTCGATGTGCCGCTCCGAAACAGCGTTCTCCGCGTGAAACACGGCGGCCCGCACGCGTCCAGCCGGTTTCGTTTCCTTTCATAGACTTGCGGGCCGCGGCGATGGGCTTGGCATTGCAGCTTACCAAGCGGGCGGACGCTGTGTTGCGGCGTGGCCGTTTTGATTTGTGCGCGCGTCCGCGATGGACGCGCGGAGTGACGGAGAGAAAAACAAGATCGTGCTGAGAGGCAAACGATTCGCGGCGTGGTGCGCGGCGGGGCTGATGCTTCTGGCCGTGCTTTGCATTTTTGCGCCTGCCGCGTCCGCGACAGCCACCACGACGACGCTGACGCTTTCGGCTTCGACGGTGACGGTGGGAACGGTGGTGACGTTTACGGCCGCGGTGTCCAACGGCTCGAACGTTACGCTGGGCACGGTGACGTTTTGTGACGCCGCCTACACCTATTGCCTGAACGCACCCGCGATGATCGGCACGGCGCAATTGACGTCAGCCGGGACGGCGAGTTTCAAGCGAATGATCGGGGCCGGCAGTCACAGTTACTACGCTGTATTCTCCGCGACGACTTCTCCGGCAAATGCGACGAGCACGTCGGCAACGCAATCGCTCACGGTCAGTGGCGCGACCACGACGGCAGCGCTCGGAACATCGGGCTCCGCGGGAAACTATTCGTTGACGGCAACGGTAGTGGGAAAAGGCCCGGCGAGTTTGGCGCCGGCTGGCAGCGTGTCATTCCTGGATACGTCGAACGGCAATTACGCTGTGGCGTCGGCAACGTTGGGCGCGGGAACCCTGGCGCAGACATTCGCGACACAGGTCACGTACCCCGCGGCAGCCACCGCATGCGAAGTCGCTACTGGAGACTTCAACGGAGACGGCAAGCTCGATCTGGTGGAGTCGAATTGGACGACTAACACGGTGGGCGTATTGCTTGGAAACGGAGACGGCACGTTCCAGGCAAGAGTCGCGTATACGGGTTTGAGCTGTCCGATGGGCATTGCAGTTGGAGATTTCAACGGGGACGGCAAGCTCGATTTGGCAGTGGTGAACAACTGCGGTGGGGGCTCGATAAGTGTACTGCTCGGGAATGGAGACGGAACGTTCCAAACTGCCGTGAACTACACGGTTGGAACCAATCCCCAGGGTATCGCCGTGGGGGACTTCAACCGGGATGGCAAGCTGGATCTGGTGGTGTCCAATTCGGGCGGCACCACAGTGGGCGTCCTGTTGGGGACGGGCACCGGTACGTTCGGGGCGCAGGTTACTTACACAGTAGGCTCCGCTCCTATCGGGGTGGTGGTGGCAGACTTCAATGGGGACGGCAAGCTCGACGTGGCCACCGCGAACGGCAGCAGCAACACGGTGAGCGTCCTGCTGGGTAACGGGGATGGCACCTTCCAGGCGCAGTCCACGTATGCGACCGGCACCGGTTCCAACATCGATCCTACGGGATTGGCGGTGGGGGATTTCGACGGGAACGGCAAGCCCGATGTCGTGGTGACCAATTACAACGGCAGTGTTGGGACCACGGTGGGAATAATGCTGGGGACCGGCACGGGCGCGCTCGGGACTCCAACGCTTTACACGGTAGGAACGGGTCCCGTCGGCGTCACGGTCGGAGATTTCAACGGGGACGGTGCTGTTGACCTCGCTGTGGCGAACCAAGCCGGCACCGTGAGCGTGCTGCTGGGCACCGGCACAGGAACGTTTGGAACCCAAGTGGCCTACGCGGTGGGAACGACCGTCTATTGTCTGACTGTTGGGGATTTCAACGGCGATGGCAACCCCGACTTGGCGGCGCTGGATAACGGCACGTCCACGATCAGCGTGCTGCTGGACAGCGTGACGCAGACGGCGACGGCGGTGGCGGCGAGCGTGGCGATTCCGGGGACGGGCACAGCGCATCTGGTGGATGCGAGTTATCCGGGGAACACGAATTTTGCGTCGAGCGTCTCGACGACGACATCGCTTACCTCTACGACACCGACGACGCCGAAAGCGTCAGCGTCGTCGTCGTCACGGCCCCCACGCCGTATAGCATCGCGGCCGAAGTGCTCGCCGCGAAATCCGTGTCGCCACCGTAAATCGCCGTAAAGTTCGCCGTGCCCGCCGCCAGCGTTGATGCCGTGAACGTCGCCGCGCCCGTATCGCTCAGCGTTCCTGTGCCCAGCGTCGTCGCGCCGTTCTTGAACGTCACCGTCTCGCCCGTCGTCGCGAAATTCCCCGCCGCGGATGGGGCCAGCGTCGCCGTCAGCGTCACGGCTTGCCCGAATGAGCTGCCCGTCGCGGGCGTCGCCGCCAGCGCCAGCGACGTAGGCTCCAGCGACGTCGTCAGCAACGTCTGCGCCGACGTGCTGTACCCAAAATTCGCATCGCCCGGATAGTTGGCGTCGACAAAATGCGCCGTCCCCGTCCCCGGTATCGCCACTCCCGTGATCGCCCCCGTCTCCGTCTGCGTCACAACATCCAGCAGCACGCTCACTGTCGGGGCGCCAGAATCCGTCACCGCTAGGTCGGGATTGCCGTCCGCATTAAAGTCGCCTACGGCCAAGTAGACAGGCCCCGAACCCGCTGCGTCGGTGGTCTGCGGCCCGAAGGTGCCGGTGCCGGTCCCCAGCAGCACACTCACGGTCGTGCCACCCAAATTCGCCACCGCCACGTCCGCCTTACCGTCTCCATTGAAATCCGCCACAACGACGCCAACAGGAGTGTTCCCCGTGGCGTAGGCGACCTGCGACTGAAACGTCCCGTTCCCGTTACCTAGCAGCACACTTACCGTGGCGCTAAGGTAGTTCGTCACCGCCAGATCGAGTTTCCCGTCCCCGTTGAAATCTCCCACCGCGACGGCAAAAGGTTCGGTACCGGTCGCGTAGGAGACTTGCGTCTGGAACGTCCCGTCCCCGTTTCCGAGGAAGATGCCCACCGTATTGGTGCTCAAATCTGCGACGGCCAGATCAGGTTTGCCATCCCCGTTAAAGTCCCCCACCGCAACGTAATAAAGGGTGGACCCCGCGCTGCAGTTGACCGCACTTTGGAACGTGCCATTCCCATTCCCCAGCAGCACGCTAACTATGCCGCCTACGGTCGCCACCGCCAGATCCAGTTTTCCGTCCTGGTTGAAGTCTCCCGCCACCACGCCGGCCGGACCGGTTCCAACTGCAAACGTGGCCTGCGTCTGAAAGGTGCCATTCCCGTTCCCCAACAGCACGCTCACCGTGCCGCCGTTGTAATTCGTCACCGCCAAATCGAGCTTGCCGTCCCCGTTGAAATCTCCCACTGCTATTTCATAGGGTCCGGTTCCGACGGTGTAGTTGACGGCGCTCTGGAACGTGCCGTTCCCGTTCCCCAACAACACGCTCACGGTCGTACCGCTTCCGTTTCCGTAATTCGCGATCGCCAAATCTGGTATTCCGTCGCCGTTGAAGTCACCCACGGCGACGCCGTACGGGACGGTCCCCACTGCATAGCCAACCTGCGGCGCGAAAGTTTGCGCCAATGTGCTCGCCCCCATCGAAGACGCGGCGGAATTACAGCTTCGCCAGGAGCACGTGGTGCGCCTGGAGACGCGCGCGCCGAATATCGAAGGCAAAGGCGCCATTCAGCAGCGCGAGTTGGTGATCAATTCCCTGCGAATGCGCCCGGATCGTATCATCGTCGGCGAGGTGCGCGGCGAAGAGGCGCTCGACATGTTGCAGGCTATGAATACAGGCCACGATGGCTCGCTGACGACGATCCACGCGAATTCGCCGCGCGATGCGCTCGCGCGCCTGGAGACGATGGTGGCGATGGCCAGCCTGAATATTCCCGATACCGCCATCCGCCGGCAGATCGCATCGGCGATTGACGTCGTGATTCAGGTTAGCCGCCTGAGCGATGGGACGCGCAAGATCGTCAACATTGCGGAGATCACGGGCGTGGAAGGAGATGTCGTCACGATGCAGGACATCTTCATGTTCCGAAAGCACGGCGTTCGAGACAGTGGGGAGGTCATAGGTGAATTTACGCCGACGGGCGTGCGTCCTCGGTTTGCGGAGCGCCTGGAGGTGACGGGGATTCACCTGCGCGCATCGATGTTCGAGTTTCCTGCGGACGCTTCGAGGAAGTTGTGATCGCGGAGCCAAGCCCGTTCGATGTTTTGGAAGAAGCGGTACTTGGTTTGCGGTGGTTCTGCCAGTTCGCGAGGAGTTTGACTTGGCGCTCCTAGTTGCTGCCGTCACATTCTTGGTTGCGACGATCGTCCTTCTTGCGATTTGGTATTCGCTGCAGTCCGACTCCAGGCAGAAGGTGATTCGCCGGCGCATGGACGCAGTCCGGAAAGTCGAAGGGCGCTACAAAATCAGCGAGGATTTGGCGCTCGTTCGCGACGAAATGTATAGCAGCGTCCCGATGTTGCATCGCCTGTTGGTGCGGCTCTCCTGGACGAGCCGGTTCCGCGATTTTATCGCTCAAGCCGGCATGTCCACGAAGCCGGGCAAGATTGTTCTCTGGAGCGGCGTGCTCGGCATGAGCGCATACGTCATCGCGTCGCGATTCTTCGATATGAACTTACTTGGGATGCTTGCCGGCATCGGCGCCGCGGGGATCCCGACGGCGATCGTTGTGGTGAAGCGCCGGATGCGGCTTCGGCAATTCGAAGAAATGTTCCCGGAAGCTCTGGATTTATTGGGCCGCGCCGTGCGCGCCGGACATGCCTTCACAACGGGAATGGAAATGATTGCCAAGGAATCTCCGGAGCTGCTCGCGCGCGAATTCCGCAAAACGTTCGAGGAGCGAAACTACGGTCTTCCCATGCATGACGCTTTGATCAATCTGGCCGAGCGTATCCCTCTTGTCGATGTGCGTTTCTTCGTCACCGCTCTGCTGATTCAAAAGGAGACGGCTGGGAACCTAGCGGAGATTCTGGATTCGCTGGCGCGGTTGATTCGAGATCGCTTCCGGCTTCGCCGTGAAGTGCGCGTGAAATCCGCACAGGGCCGTTTGACAGCGACAATTCTGATGGCATTGCCCACAGCGATGCTGATGGCCCTGGGAGTTGCGAATCCGCAATACGTGAGCGTGCTCTTTACCGATCCGCTGGGCCCGATGTTCCTGGGCGCCGCTGTGGCGCTACAGATTTTGGGTGCGATCGTTCTCTGGAAGATTGTTCATTTCGAGATTTAACGGAGGCCGTGACGCCGATGGCTTGGGCCGTGAGTAGCGCGACATTCGTGGGCACTATCATGGTGGTAGTCGCATTGATCTACGCGTATGGCGCCGAGGATGTGGGCGTCGCGGAACGCCTTTCGCGACTGCGCGACACGCCCGCACCGGAACAACAGCAACGCTTCGCGGAACGCCAGATCCAGCGCGCCCGCCAGGCTTTGGCTTCGCTTGGAAGTTTGGTGCCGGGCGTGGCCTCGCGGCAAACGTCTCGCTCTCAGCTGATCATGATTCGCGCCGGGTATCGCAGCGCAGACGCGCGGACGGTGATTCGCGGAGCCAAATTGATCCTTCCTATCCTGCTGCTCGCTGTTGCCTTGCTCACAGGGGCGTATCGATACAGTCCAGTTTATGTCCTGCTGGGCGCTGCGGGCGCGGGCGCGTTGCTTCCGGAAATTTGGCTTCAGTGGCGTGTGCGGATTCGCCAGCGCCGCCTGCGCATGGCGTTACCGGATGGCCTGGATCTTCTGGCGATTTGCGTGGAAGTTGGTTTGGGAATCGATCAGGCCCTTTTACGAGTGGCGCAGGAATTGCATGTCGTTCATAGGGAACTGAGCGAGGAATTGCAGATCGTGAACCTGGAAATGCGCGTGGGGAAGACGCGCATCGAGGCATTGCGAGAGCTCGCCCGCCGGACGGGAATCGAAGACATTCGGACGTTGGTGGCGATGCTGGTCCAGACCGAACGCTTCGGAACAAGCATCGCCCAATCGCTGCGCGTGCATTCCGAGGAATTGCGGACGAAAAGGCGTCAGCGTGCCGAAGAGAGAAGCGCCAAGACCAGCGTCAAAATGGTCGGCCCGCTGGTCTTTTTCATTTTCCCCGCTTTGATGGTGGTGGTTCTGGGCCCCGCAATCATCACTCTTGTGCGGCACTTGGTGCCGTCCCTGAAGTGACGCAAGGAAATTGTCCTCGGGAGGCAAATTCGCGCCAGGGGGCAATTCAAAACGAAGAGGAGCGATGCCATGGATAGCGTAACGCTGTTTCGGGTGGTGGCCGGTGCACTGGCTTTGGTTGCGCTGGGAATCATCATTTACCGCCGGCGGAAAGATACTTCGGACTAAAGGGAGAAGCTGAGCGAACAATTTGCTCGGCAGTCACATGACAGGCACAAACGGCAAACGTAAAGATCAGATAGTCTGCGTATACAACAGCACGCGGGAAACGTTCGTCGCCACGGAAGCGATCCTCGCGGATAGCTATCTCACTCGCCTTGTGGGGCTGCTGGGAAAGACCCGTCGTTGGGCGCGCCTTGGGGCCGGCCTGTGGATCAAGCCATCCCGAGGCGTGCACACGATTGGGATGATGTTCCCGATCGATTTGATCTTTCTCAGCAAGAGCCACGAAGTGGTGGGCGTTGAGGAATATTTGCGCCCGTTCCGAATCTCAAAAGTGTCCTTCAAAGCCAGCAGCGTGCTTGAGCTGCCGCCGCACACACTCTATCGCACACAGACGCGAGTGGGAGACCGCCTGGAGATTGCCGCGCTTCGCCCTACTGAGAAATGACCATCTCAGAGGCGCTGGACATATTTATAGCGGCCTGGGGAATGAACGGCAGACTGAATCCAAACGTGTAGTGCACTTCGACGCTGACGGCACATCCGGGAGAGTTCGAGCCCGCGCCTCCGCTGCAAGCAGACGGAGCGTTGGTCCCGGAGGGGGCCCCGGGCCAATTGGTCGTGACCTGAAGGCAACCGGCCGTGGCCGTACAGGAACTACCGCTTACATGAAGTCCGGCCGGCACGATGCTCCTTATATACGCGTCAACGGTACCGCCCGCGCCTGATGTTGCTTCGCACGGCGTGGGCATGGCGGTTGCACACTGCGCTCCGCGCACGCTTGCCCAACGCGTCGCTTCCTGCGCCGCGAACGAAACGAAGTGATAAGCGTAGACTGCTCGCGCGCAATCCACGATCCCGAAAATCAACGGAAGCAAAACGAACACCAGGACGAGAGCGAATTCCACAAGAGTGCTGCCGCGCTCGCGGTTGGCTCGCGGGCAATTCCGGTTCGTGGATGTACACGTATCGTGGGCCGGGCCGAATAATTTCGAATCTTTCATATCTGGTCTTATTGGCCCGCCCAGTAGATCGCGTGGCCGTTCAAGGTGATGGAAGAAGGGATGCCGGGCCAAGAAAACAACGGTGTGTAAGTCGCCTGGGTCTGGACTTCGACGTAGTTGATTAGCTGAGCGCCTTTCGATGTGCAAGTGGATGGGGGAGTGGAACAGGTAGACGTTGACGTTGAATTCGAGGTTGCGAGTTGACTCTGTTCCGTCCCATCCGAACACATGCAGCCGTACAACGCGGTATTGGTTCCCCACGTCGTCACGTCGCTAGCGTTGTCCTCAGCTGCCGCGATCATCCCCGCCGTGTCCTGTTGCGTCGTGGAATTCTGATAGCCGTATTGCGCGCCCGCGCGCGCGGCACTGGAGACTTCAATCGCGAGATGGAATGCCTGGCCGAGGTCCACGACTCCCAACAGCAGCAGCAACAGAAATGGCAGCATGCACGCCGCTTCGACCGTGCTGACTCCGCGCTGCGCTCTACACGGCCTCGTATTGCCGGCGCGCACTGCGGGTAGCTCGCGGGATTCGTTTGGCTGAATTTTCGATCGTGTGCTCATCTCTATTCCACCAGGACTCCGCCAGTGTTCTTGTTGGGTTGCATCGCTTCTGCGCGCGCCGCCAGCGATGCCGAGTTGATGCCCAGGATTCTCGCAAAGAACGTGGGCTCATTCTGTGTGATGACCACTTCGACGAAATTCGAGTTGCCATTATTGGGATCGTTGGAAGACAGCGGCGGATTGTTCACGAGAACTGTCGCGCCGTTGGCATCGTTGGTGAATCCGTTTGCCGCGGCCGAATTTTGTCCGGCCACCTGGACGGCGGCGCAAGAGCATGTGGCTGAATAGGAGAGTTCTCCGGCTGCCGCGATGGCGGCGGCATCTGCCGCTGTTTGCAACTCCGTCTCCTGCGAACGGAAATATCCGATGTCAATCCCCAGCCCCAAGATGGGGATAAGAACGAAAACGAGGGCGGCGGCGACGAGCACCAGGGCCTGGCCCGCTTCATGTTTGCGTTTCTGCTTCATTGCCTCGGCGCCCTCCCATTTCGGAAATCGAGCCATCGCCGGGAGCAGACAGACCGCCGGCGTTCACAATCGGAGACGCCAGCGCCGGCCGGACGTTCACTTTTGGAGGCGCACCGCCGCGCGCGGTGCGGCGTGCGCCCCCAAAGCGTGGATTGCAACGGCCCGTATGTGAGTGCATGCAGGCCGTTTATTGTCAGCGTGAGGCCAGTCGCCGACGGCCAATCGGTGAGCCGCGCGGCGGATGGCGCACGCATTCAGCAACGTCAACGCCTATAATTGCAATCCCAGTGCCTTTGGTGGCCGATCGCCCGCTATTGCCCGACGAGTCGCGTGGTGGCTGCAACGGAAGAAAGGGCTGTCCGTGAATCGCAAGCGAGTGTTACGTGTGATGCGAGAGCGTGGACTACTGGTGCGCGTACGTCGCCTGCGTGCACGAAGGAAG
>Ga0187875_10000249_pt1 | contig 49240 bp, 42 predicted proteins | sample June2016WEW_17_1_2_FD_132978 | JGI IMG/M metagenome (GOLD analysis project Ga0187875, IMG submission 132978) | Peatland microbial communities from SPRUCE experiment site at the Marcell Experimental Forest, Minnesota, USA - June2016WEW_17_10 | ecosystem: Environmental > Terrestrial > Soil >...
ACAACGACCGTTCCATCTCCCACGACGTCGGGTGTCATCACCACCGGCGACTCCAGGGCCAACTGCATCTATATCGACGCAGTCGATGGCGTGTTCACTACTGCCGAACTCGCATCGGTCGAGAATGCGACGGGTGTGGATTACAACTGCATCGAGATCTTCGCCGACGCCGATCCGACCTGGTCCGACTGGGTCAACCCGTGGCCAACCCGAGTTGTGTCGGACGGTTGGGACGCGTGGCTCGCCGCGGATCCGTCCCACCAACTCGTGCTTGGCCTCCAACTCATACCGGACTCCGAGTGCACGTCCGTTTGCGCGGACCCACTCGTTTGGGAGTCAGTGTGCGCTACAGGCGCCTACAACAGCTATGCCACCGAGCTCGCTCAGAACCTCGTAAGTGAGGGTGCCGGGAATTCGGTCATCCGGCTGGGCAAGGAGTTCAACGGTTCCTGGGAGAACGATTACTTTGGCGACACAACCGCCGAATACCAAGCGTGGGCACAGTGCTTCGCTCAGGAGGTCACCGCGATGCGCGCCGTGCCGGGGGCGCACTTCCTGTTCGACTGGAACCCGAACACCTGCACGGGGGACTTTCCCCTCGCGGACGCTTACCCCGGCAATGCCTACGTCGACATCATTGGCGCCGACTTCTATGATGCCGATTGCACGACAGGCGAAACATCTGCCCAAGAGGGCTGGAGCAGCCTCTTCCTCATCCCCTCGGTCCAGACGAGCCTCTCGGATATCGCCGCCTTTGCCAAAGCTCAGGGAAAGCCGCTCAGCATCCCCGAGTGGGGGGAGACCACAACTACTGATGACATCACGTACATGAACGGAGTTATCAGTGTTGTCGAGAACAATGATGTTGCCTACCAGAGTTACTTCGACTGCGACTGCGACGGGATCACTCCGCTCGGGCCGACAGTTCCAGCTTCGACTGCCGCATACCAACAAGCCTTTAGCTAGAAGGTACGCCGACATTGAATGGCGCGTCGAACACCGTCCGTGAGACCCCCACAGCGTAGGGATGAAGACGGGAAGGCGACTCTCGCACCAGATTTGAGACCGCCAATCCCGGCGCAGACGATCGACGAGATCGCGGAACTCGGGTCGACCGCTTGGGAGCTTCCCCGCTTAGGTGAAACACCCGTGCAACGCTTTCGGATGAGATTTTCGAACGTGAGCCGTACTGTCGATCCTGCAAGTGAATCGCCCTGTTTGGCGCGCTCCACTCGGCATTCCACGACCGGACTACGATCGAGGAGCATTGCGTCGCAGTCGGTCTCGACCCGTAAGTCAAGCGGACATTTGGTGGCTGGGTCACTGTTGCGTCGGTAAGATGCGGCAAATTGGTGTTGGAACTAGGGACTCGAGAACAATCGTCGTCAGTCGCCGCTAGGCCCGTCGTGAACAGGAGGCTTAAGTGTCGATTCCGTTGAGACGTAGCGTGGCAACCGTGATCGTCGCGCTCTCGCTCGCCTTGCTCGGCACTGCATCGGACGAATCGGCCGCGGCGTCGGGAGCCCTTCCCAATGTCGGCGCGAAGCAGTTTGGAATGAACACCTTCGTTCCGTACAACTGCGAGTCGACCACCGTTTGGTCTCAATACGCATCGACGCAGGTTCTGGCATTCAAGAACCTTGGCGCGAACGCGATAGCGCTGGCCTTCCCGCTCTACACGAACTCGCTCACCTCGAATGCGTTTTTCGCCAAAGACATTTGCAACACTCAGTACCAATCGCCACCTCCGGCGGAGCTCACGACGATTGTCGAGATCGCTCATGCCCAGGGGCTCGCGGTGTTTCTGCGGCCAATTCTCTACGAGACAAACCTGCGTGCCGTGAAGGCTGGTGCATGGCGCGGCATAATCGCTCCGACGAACACGAACCTCTGGTTCAAGAACTACTGGAACACGATGCTGCCGTATCTCCAAATGGCCCAGACCGACCACGTCGAACATTTCGCGATCTCGACAGAACTCCAAAGCATGGCAAACAAGCCGAATTGGCAGGCACTCATTACGAAGGCGCGCCGCGTCTATACAGGTGACCTCGTTTTCTCCACGAACTGGGCGCCCGACGAACACGACGGGATTCATTGGACCGGGACAAGTGTTGGCCTTGACCTGTACTCCAGGGTGCCCGGATTGGGCACTACAGCCACGCCAACTCAGATAGTGGCCGGCTGGACCCGTGAGCTCGCGACGACGAATCCGTTTCCTCTCGTTAACTCAGCCACCATCTCGGAGACCGGCATTTTGCCGCAAGATGGCGCTTATGCCCAACCGTACACGTGGTCGCTGCCACTCACCACAAATCCATTCAACCAGGCGATTCAGGCCAACTGGTTTACCGCTGTCTGTAGTTTCTTCAAGTCTCACGACATGGGTGGCGTTTACTTCTGGGGTTCGGCGATCTACGAACAAGGAGGTGCGCTCCTCACGAGCCCCAGCGAGAGCGCGGACAGCATCGCCGAAATACAACCCCTCGCTCAGCAGGCCATCAGGGCTTGCTTCACAGGCCAGTAAGTTCCGACCTTGGTCCGGACACCGCAATGCTTGTTGAATCATCCCGTTCGGCCAGCCTTGGACCATATCTATGGATTTGCCCGCGGTCGTTGCGCATGCAGTCGTAACATGAACCACCGAGCGCCTGAGGTTCCCCGTAGCTGCCACACGATCGAGGTCAATTAGTCAGCGTCGGCTTTAGAAGATTTACGCCGGCAATGCGGGTACTCTGCGCCCAGTGGGCGCGACGAGCCGCTACTCCCAAAGGACCTGTTGTTTGTATGAGAAAGGCTTCGGATCAGCGCGATAGCTTCGGTTCGACGTCGGGTGAGACGGGGGAGTCACGACCTTGAGGGCGTCAGCGGGAGTGAAAGAGCCCAATGATGTGGCCACACCGACCCGCGGACTGCGCCAGCTGGTGACGTCGCGCGGTTCTCGGGTCGCGACGAGCCTGCTTGCGGTTGCCGCCACCTTTCTCGCCAGCGGACCGCTCGAACATTTGGTCGCGAACGCCGCCGGTATTGGTGAACGGCCGTACCAGGAATCTGCTTGGTTCACACACCCGGCTGCGGCTAGCGCGGGGATCACAGGGGGAGCAATTGTTCAGATCGCGGTCACCGCGAATCGCCGAGCCGAGCTGCACTGGTCCGACGTGGTCGACGGGATCGTCTTCTCATCGGGGACCGTCGCGCTCGGTCCAGGGCGTGTCGCCAATGTTCGAGTGCGGTTGCCGGTCGTCGTAGCTCGAACCTGGGCCACCATAACGGTCGGCCACCTCGCCGCTCCGCTTCGCCTCGAAGTCAAGCCGTGATCTCAGCTCCATCAGCACAACCGGAACGGACTCGGCGATATCCGGGTGTCGGAACGACCACGGCCCTCTTAGTCGTTGCGGCTTCAATTGTTGTGCCAACGAATCCCGCGGCGCAGTTGATCTCAACGGTGGGGTTGATCTTCCTACCCGGGATGGTTCTCACGTCGCTGATCATCCCTTCCGGGCTCACAGGGCTGCGACGGCTGCTCGTCTCAGCAGGTGTCGGGCTGACCATTCTCTGCCTTGTGGGAGCTGTCGCGGGAGCCTTGGGACCGTCATTCGGTGTCGCCCACCCACTGAGTCGGACTCCCCTCATGGTGTTGTGGCTTGTGATTCTCGGGGCGGTCGCGACGGTCGCGCACACTCGCCGGCTCGACCCGATCGGAGAGACGTTCTCGCATTTACCTCGGCACGCCTACGGGTGGAGCGCAGCACTCGCCATTCCTCCCTGCGTAGCCCTCGCCGGGGCTACACATCTGAACGCAACTGGTTCCAACGACATAGCAATTGTCGCAACGGTGCTCGGACTCGGCCTCATCTTGGCAAGCGTCGCACTCAGCGACCGCGTAGGTGCGCCGGCGCAGGCGGCACTACTGGGAAGCGGCGTCATCACGCTCGTCTGGCAACTCCCGACTCGGGGAGGCTGGCTGTGGGGTTGGGACATCCAGCACGAGTTCTCCGTGGCGATGGCGACGATCACGTCGGGCAAATTCCCGCTGCCCCACAATCACGATTCTTACGCAGGGATGCTCTCGCTCACCGTGCTCCCAGCACAGCTCCACTTCCTCAACGGAATGCAACTGAGGACCATTCTCGTGTTGCTCCCCGGCATCATGCTCGCCGCCTGTGCCGTGACCACCCTGGTGACAATACGGAGGATCGCGGGACCGGCGTACTCCGCGTTTCTTGTCGCGCTGCTCGTCGTCGGGGCGGCCTCGTTCCTCACGGAGCTGCCCGCGCTGATGCGTCAGTCCATCGCCCTGTTCCCGTTCACCCTCTTAATCCTGCTCGTCGCGGACCCGCCGGCTCGAATCCGTCGGGTTCGAGTCCTCGCCATCGTGCTCGGCATCGGATTGGCGGTGTCGCATTACTCGACCGCATACCTCACGATTGGCGCTGTACTCACCGGCTGGCTGCTCGGTGTGGCACTGAGGACCGACCGGTCGCGTCGGGTCCTCACCGCCGGCGCCACCGCGGGCATCACAGGCGCCGGATTGATCTGGGGGCTTCTCGTCGCCGACACCGGCCCACGCTTGCGTCAAGTCGCACACGCGATCCGGTACTCGGGACTGAACCTGCTCCCTGGTTCGGGAAGCTTCCTGTCTCGTTGGCTCCGTGGCGCCGGTATTGGACAGTCGATCTCTCCATCCCAGATCCGCGCGTTGGACGGCACCGCCCGGGTCCATGGTTACGCCTGGATGACCGTGGACCCACGAGCCAATGCCGTCCGCCTCGCGACAATTGCCACTCCTGGCTCACACGGAGTGTCAGTGCTTGGCCCGATTGTGCAGAACGTGACGGCCACGTTAAAGCAGCTGATCCTCCTGTTCCTCGTCGTCGCCGTCTTGTGGGGAATTTGGCGGGTAATAAAGAGGCGGGAGCATGTCGAGGTCGTCGGTCTCGCATTGTTCGGAGGTTTCATGTCCGCCGTGGCGCGCACGTCGGGGACACTGGCGCTCGAATTCAACACCGACCGTGTGGAAGCACAGATGTACCTGGTTTTCATCGTTGTCGCGGCGTATCTCGTGCACAACCTAAGGGCCCGCATCCGACGAATCGCGCCATTTTTCCTAGGAATTCTGGCGACGTTTCAGGTGGCGCTCGCCTTTGGCGTTGGCGGTTACGCGGTTGCGAACTCAAATCTTCCCGTCGCCCTTGCCGCTTCCGGCACACAGATTCAGCAGCTCGCGGTGACACCTGCTGACAAGGACGCGGCATACTGGATAATTCATTTCGCGGGGAACCGAGTGATCCAGGCCGACCCGTACAGCACCTTGGCTCTGAACGACTTCGGCGGGGCAGACCGCAAGAACACGATCGCAACAGTGGATCCGATTGTCGTGGACAACAGTGCCTGGGTCTTAGCAACCACCGCGAATGTGAGAGACCACACGGCACGAGCCGCCATTGGGTCGTCGTCAGGATCGTTCGTCTTCCCAGGTGAGTACTTCAGCAACACCCGCGCGATACTTTACGTCTCGAGGACGGACATCGTCTTCGGAGCCGACCCGTCGTGAGATCTAAGGTGGCTAAAGACGTCGCGCCGGACCTCGTACCCATCATGGGCTGGATGTTGCCATGACTAACCCAACTGTCGATACCGCCTGGGACAAACCGGTTGGCGTCGACCCCGTAATGCCGATGATCACCGCGGCGATCTGTTCCTACAACGGAGCCGCAAGGATCGGCGCCACACTCGCAGCTCTGGCTGGACAGATCCACACCGTTCCATTCGAAGTCGTCGTCGTCGACGACGGCTCGACGGATGAGACAGCGGACATCGCGGAACGGGCAGGGGCGACCGTCATTCGCCTCGATGAGAACCGCGGACGCGGCTATGCGCTACAAGAAGCGATCAAGGTGGCGCGGGGTGCGTTCCTCGCCATGGCGGACGACGACTGCGTGCCTTTGCCGAACTGGATCCAACAACTTGCAGACGCATGGGCGCAGGTCCCACACAGCGTGACCGTCATCGGTGGTTGCGTGAGACCGCTCGTCGTCGACACCTTCAACCGGCGCTATGTCGACTTCCGAAAACCACTCGCTGCTCAGGAACTCCCACGCAATCCGAATCCCGGCGTCGCTGCGCGACTCCACCGCGCTCTTTTTCCGCCGCCCCCCAGGACCGGCCGGCGCTCTGTGTTCAGTACAGCTGGCGCCAATATGTCGCTGCGACTGTCCGCCGTGCGGGAGGTCGGGGGATTTGACCCGGCGATTCACTTCGGCGGCGAAGAAGACGCGCTCTGCAGACGTCTACAGGAAGCCTTTGGTTGTGACACGGTTCAGCTGGTTCCTGAGATCAACATGCCGCATGATTTCCGCGCCAACCTCGGCGACTCCTTGCGGCGATCCCGTGCATACGGTCGATCACACGGTCAGCAGTGGGTACGCAGGAAGGACCTTCCAACGGTTCAGCCGATTCCGTTCCTCATTGCGGCCATCACGATGCCCGTCTTTGCGTGGCGGCCGAAGTTCGGCGCTCTGTTGGTGGCTCTCCTGCCACCGCTCCTGTACCGCGGCTGGCTGGCCCGGTGCAGGGAGACCCACACGCTCGAACCGATCCTCTATCCGTACGTCCGCCTTCTCGAAGATGTCGCCGGAGATGTCGGTTTTCTCGCGGGATTGCGAGACGAGGCAACCGTCTGACCGCTCGGCCGCGAATTTTGCGCCGGGATCGACGTCTCAGAACCGGCCAAAAGGCTCTCGCAGAACGTGCCTCGATCGAGCGACTCCGAGAGCCCGCAACGTTCGGCAGTCAACCGAGGTGGCGTGATAGCAAGTGGAGCCGGCGGCTGCGAGTCCATCACCGACGTGCTGCTTCGACGGTCACAACTCGCGGCGTAGCACGACATTAAGCGCCCGTCTTCCGAAGACGTTTAAGTCCGGCGGCAGGCCGCGCAGAATTGCGAGTACACCGACGTAGAGTCCCACCACGCCAATGCCCAAGAGCAGCGTCAGCGGTGCTCCGGCCCGGGGGGACCAGAGCCAGACGCGAAACACGACGATGGTGCTCACAGCAGCAAGCGCTGGGCGCACGAGCGACCGCACGAATGCGACCTGCGCGCCTACGCCGTGACGAAAGACGAGGTAGGTACCCGCCAACACGAACGCTTCGGAGATGACCGTTGCGCCTGCCGAGCCGTTGACCCCCCAACGTGGGATCGCAAGCACGTTCAGCGCGACATTGAGGACGAGCGAAGCAAGGCTGACGTAAAGGAGTTTCTGATGACGATTCCGCGAGAAGCTCGCGTAACCGAAGACGTTGTTCTGGGCGGAGAACACGATCGAGACCGCGAGAATTGACAGCGGAGTCGCAGCGGAAGCGAACCTGCTCCCGGCGAGAAGGTGAATGACAGGCGATCCGAGACAGATGATGCCTGCCACCACCAAGCAAGAAGCCGCTCCCATATAGGACACGGCCCATTCGACAACCGATTTCAACTCATCCGCGCGGCTACGGGTCATGACAGGCAGGACGCTTGTCATGAACGCACCGGGGATGAAGAGGAAGAAGTTGATGATCGCATAGGCGACACCGTAAAGGGCTACTTGGTACACGCTGGTCATGAGGCTCAGCAGGATGATGTCTGCCTTGAGGTAGGCGTAGTTGATGATCCCGATGACACCGATGCTGATCGATTGACGAATAATCCTGACCCAGTTGATCGTGCTAAACCTCGGTCGGAAAGGCACCCGTCGTCTGACAATCGAGTACGCGACCGAGGCGACGATCACCATGGAACCGAGGTAGGCGTAGAAGCATCCCTTCACGCCCGCGCCCAACGCGAGGGCAGTTGCCAACCCGCTAACCCATAAGACCTGCTGAAGCAGATTGACCGCAGCTACCCAGTGGTTGGAGATGCTAGCCACGTAGTAGCCGAGCGAGACAGCCCGGATCGCGTCAAAGGGCACCGTGATGGCGACAACGACGATGCCGAAACGGATGTCACTCGGCGAACCGCTGTAGACGACATCTCCGACCACCCAGACAATTGGGATCAGCATTGCGCTGAGAGACAGCCGCAGCCCCAAGTTGTAGCCGAGGATCTTTTCAGCGTTGTTCGGGTTTCGTGCTAGCTCGCGCCCTGCCAGGGCATTGATCCCAAGATCGGTCAAGAGCTCCCACGTCGACACGAAAGTCCCCGCGGTCACGAATACGCCGTAGCTGTCCGGGCCCAATCGGTGGGTCATCAACCTGAGCGCGAGCGCCCCGAGAGCAGCAATAGCGATGTTCGACACGAACATCGCGGAAGTACTCACGAAGATGCGACGACGCGGTCGAACGAGTCCTCCTGAACCAGGAAGATCGCCTGGGTAATCGGCATCTGTGGGCACAAAGTCCGGCATCGTGGACACGATCATCGCTTGTCTTGGGCGCGAGAGAATGTAGCTCGCGTTTCATCTTCGGTATAGATGGGCAACGGGCGTAGGTTCCTTGAAGAGCAGCAACTCACGAAGGAAGACCTACACCCGTGGCACCACGAGTATCCCCCAGCGAGCGCATTCGCGCAGAGATGGACGCCCTGTTCAGCTCCCATCGCGAGCTCGCTGGCGTTCTCGAGGAGGTCGCGCGCCTCGCTCTCTCCCAAGTAGCAGCGAATAGAATCTGGACGCATACTGAGCTGAACCGATTCACGGGCGCAATGTGGCCCATGCCTTGGGCCAGCACTCTGGACCAAAGAGAAAGATCGCATGCTCCGACGACTTCGTGCCTACGCACTCGTTGCACGATTGGCGATTGCCATTGGGCTCGCCGGAGCAGTGCTGGCCTTCGTCGAATTTCATGCTTCCGACGCGCTCAGTGTCACCGAGAACGTGGACCTGGCCACCGCCAGCGTTGCGGTCACCTCGAGCGAGAACCCGGCGAACGTCGGCGACACCGTCACCTACACCGCCATGGTCGACGGCGGCGTCGGCACCCCGAGCGGCACCGTCACCTTCTACGACGGCAGCACGGCCATCACCACCTGCACCACCGTGGTGCTCAACACCAGCGGCGAGGCCACCTGTCCGGTCGTCTACACCAACACGACCGGCAGCCCGCACACGATCACCGCCAGCTACTCCGGTGACAGCAACTACAACTCGGTCGACCAGACCTCCGACGCGCTCAGTGTCACCGAGAACGTGGATTCTGGCGGTGGCGCTGGCGGAGGAGGGGCACCCGCACCTCCGACACCTCCCGCGCCGCCCACGGGGTCACCGAGTTTGGCCAGTACAGTGGCGCCACTAAACACGACGCCACCGACCAAGTTACTCTCGCCGAAGGTCGCCATCACCTTGGCGCAGGCGAGTGTTCAAGGACCTCATGTCGTGGTGCGCCTCGTCTGTGCGCACGCGGTCTGTTCAGGTCGCGCCAAGTTGTCTGGCTCTGTCGTCGTCAAGACCAAGCGCGGCACGAAGACCGTCACCCAGCGAAAGACCGTCGTGCTTGCGACCGGGACTTACGATCTCGCCGCGGGCTCAACGGCGACGGTAAGGCTCCTTCTCACTCCGGCAGGTCAGGACGCAATCGCCAGCATGGCCCCACGCCTGCTCCAGGCGATTGTTGAGGTGACCGTACAGGGAGCCAGAACGGCGTCGAAAATCGTCCTGGTGGTTCCGACCAGGAACTCGGCTCGCACCCTGGCCGCCGGGACGCCTTTCTTCGTCCCTGCGCCTGCGGGTGGAGCAGTCCAGCAAGAGGCCCTACTCAAGTCGCAAGGAGATCTCAAGGACGCCAGCCTCGTGGGGCAGATGCTGGCGACGCCGCGGGCGGTCTGGTTCGACGGGGTGACGCTCCCAGGCCGGATCCAGACCCCCCTGCAGGTGGAGTCGCAGATGAGGCAGACCCTACGTGAAGCGGCTCTCGAACGATCGGTTCCCGTGCTAGTGGCGTTCAATATTCCGGGCCGGGACTGCTCGAGTGGAGGTGCCATCGATGAGTCGGCCTACGACAACTGGATCAGCGCCTTCGCCCGGGGGATCGGAAGTAGCAGAGCAGTCGTGATCCTCGAACCAGAAGCCCTTGTCAACCTGCCCAGCGACTGCGCGAAGAACAATCCCTCGCTGACCTTGCAGACTTATCCTTTCACTGACGCGCAACGCCTGGTTGAGATCAGGTTCGCGGTGAATGTTCTTGAGACGGATCCACGGGTGAGCGTCTATCTGGATGCAGGCAACAGCAGCTGGCAGCCCGTCGGCACAATCGCACAGAGGCTCGACCAAGCCGGCGTGCAAAACGCCCAGGGTTTCGTCTTGAACGTCTTCAGTGACCAGTACACAGCGAACAGTACCGCCTACGGCACATGGGTCTCCGATTGCATCGCCTACACCACGTTCGTCAAGCCAGGCGATTTCAGCAACTGCCCGAACCAGTACTGGAACGGCGGGCCGCCCGGGACGGAGATCGCTAAGCTGCTGGGCGTTTGGAAGGGCGTCGCGCTCAACTCGTTCGGAGTGTGGAACGGGTCGACGACCACGGCGGATCTCAACATCTCGGGTATTGACGCGGACTACGCGAACCTGCTTGGTGCCACGTTGCCGATAACGCATTTCGTGATTGACACGAGCGAAAACGGCCGGGGCATGGACGACATGGCGGGCTACGCCGCCGCGCCCTACCACCAGCCCGTCAGCGTGATCAGCACTCTCGTCAACAACAACATGTGCAATCCGCCTGGCGCGGGCCTTGGGCTCGCCCCCACGTCGATCACTAGCAATCCACTTGTCGACGCCTATCTCTGGTTGAAGACCCCGGGTGAATCCACGGACCAGTGCGATTCCGCTGGGGGCGAGCGGACTTGGGACTACAAGGCCTACACACGACCTGGATGGCCGACCTCCGCCACGGCGCAGAACCTCTTCGACCCTCTGTGGGGCACGGTCGATCCTGCCGCTGGCTCTTGGTTCGGCGAGATGGCTCTCCAACTTGTCCAAAACGCCGAGCAGTCTCCGAAGGTACCTCAGAACAAGTAAAGCGACAGAGATAGCACCTCGCCGTTGCCGACGACGGGCTGATCCCGCGGGCCACTTACCGGACTTCGCTACGATTTCAAGGCCAGGGACAGGCTCTCCCGGACGAGAGTGCCCGGCGAGTGGCACTTGCCTGTCGATCGGCCACGCATCTGGCAGCCTCGGCGAAACGAGCGATCGGGTGATGGGGGATCGAAGCAGAATGGGTTCCTGCAGGTCTCATCAGAAACAGGCGTGCGGGGGATCGGACGTCAAGTGATTCGCTCTCCGGTCCCGAGAATCCTCGTGACACCCAGGAACGAGGAGAATCCCTACCTACCGCTGCTCCGACAGGCCCTCCGCGATATCGGGGTTGTTTCGGATTGGCTCCCGATGGACTGGTCGCCGAGCCAAACGCTGAACGTGATGCTTTTCCCCGTAGAACTGGCATTCGGTCGGCTGCGAGGCTTCAATGTCATTCACGTTCACTGGCTATACAAGTTCTCCTGGCACTGGGCGCGGCACTTGCCGTTCGTGAGAAGGCTGCCTCGCTGGTGGTTCGGCTTCACGCTGTGGTTTGCCGACGCGATCGGCTTCTGCATCGTGTACACCTCGCACGAACTGCTTCCTTTGGCCCCGGTCTTCGATGACGACACCGCCGGCCGTCGTTCGTTGCTCCATCGAGCGAGGGCCGTGATCACGATCACCGAAGACGGCAAACGCCGTCTTTCAGACACATTCGGCGTCGACCCCCGACTCATCAGGGTCATCCCCGAAGGGGCACCGGTGTTAGGCCCCGCCCCCGAACGGCAGGGCGCGCGACGACGGCTTGGTGTGCCCGGAGCTATGCCTCTCATCGTGATGTTCGGGCACCTCGATCCTTACAAGGGGGTGGACCTGCTGCTCGAGGCCGCCCTCGAACTTCCCGCCACGACCGAACTGTCCATCCGCTTACTCGGCAGCGCCGACAACTCGACGTACGCCACCAGGCTTAACGTCCTCGTCCGGCATCTGCAGCAGACAGGACGTGACGTCCGCTGGGATCGCGGGACGTTCTCCGACGATGATCTCGGGGTGCTGCTTGCTGCTGCCGATCTCGTCACGCTCCCGTTCCGCTGGATCACGAACTCGACCTCGTTACGCGTCACGATGGCACGACGCGTGCCCGTGTTGGTCCCAGACCTCCCAGAGCTCGCCGATGTCCCCGCGCTGGCCGTGATTCGGTACGACCGCACAGCACCAGCGGGCCTCCGCGATGGAATCGTTGCCGCGCTTCATGCCTCGCCAGATGAGGTGGCGGCACGAGTCACTGCCGCATACGAGTGGACTACCGCATGGACATGGCACGATGTCGCTGTCGCGACGAAGACTCTCTACGAGAGGACGCTTCACGAGCCCATTTATGCCCAGAGTCATTCACTTGATCATCGAGTTTCAGCGGGTCAACACGACGATGCCGTCCACGGAGACGGTGATCAACGCAGTCAATGACTGACGTGCCGCGGGTCACGGTCGTTGTCGTGTCGAAAGATGAGCCACAGCTGGTAGAAACCCTCGGGGTGCTGCGGCAACACATCGACCAGAATCAAGGAGAATGCATCGTCGTGGACGCGTCGCGCAAGCGCTTCGACGCCGTTCGTCGTACGCATCCGTGGGTTCGCTGGGTTGACTTCATAGGACCGTTCGGGGTCGCTATCACCATCGCGCACCAGCGCAACGTCGGTGTACATGCCGCGCGGGCCAACATCATTGCCTTCTGCGACTCCGGGGGGATGCCCGAGGAGGGCTGGCTCTCCGAGTTGACCGCGCCCCTCAGGGCTGGATTGGCCGATGCAACCTGCGGACCCATCTATAGCCTCGATACGTGCTTCAGGGGCACGATCAACGAGCTCCCGGACGGGGCGCCGGTACGCATCACCGTGACCGCGAATATGGCAGTGCTGCGTTCAGCCTTCGACGCCGTCGGAGGCTTTGACGAACGCTTTGCCTACTGTGAGGACACGGAGTTCGGCTGGCGCCTACAAGACGCGAGACTTCGCGTTGTCTGCGCGGCGAAAGCCAAGATGTCAATGCACTGGGGTGACGTCGCCCAGGAGGTAATTCGCGGTAAACGCAACGGCCAAGGCACGGCGATGCTCTTCGTCACCCACCCGAACCGCATTGCCGAACAGATCACCATGTGGCCCGATCTCCTTGCATATCCAGCGTGGCTCATCGGTTTACCAATCTCGTTGGCGCTGGGAGCAGTTTCCTGGTGGATCTCCGTTGCGTGGACATGCCTGCTCGTGTTCCCCGCCTTTCGTGCTCTTCGGAGTGAGACACCCGGAACCTTCCTGCGTGTGAAATGGGTCCGCTCGGTCAGCTTCTTTGGAGGATTAATCAGTTTCGTCCTCGACCACAGGATTCGCGTTCTGCTCGTCGTCTCAGGCCATGGAGTGATTCGAACCGCTCCTTCGCGCGAGCTGCTCGCGAAGTGCGGCATCCCGACGCAGGACATCGACGCGACGAAACGGTGCTTCGGAATGCGGCTGCTGTGGTGTCGGCTTCACGGCGCCTCGATCGTCGATCTCCGTCATGCGGATTTGCTCCGTGACGGCCGCTCAGACTCTCACCTGGTCAGGGGGTTGCGACTCGCCCGACGGGTGGGAATCCGGGTCGTCGCGTGGGATCACGAAGGCGACGAATCGGCGCCGCGCGTCGTCGATGCCCTGATCGTCAGCTCTCGGCGGCGACAGGAGGAACTCGTCGCGCGCTCCGGCCGAGACCGGCCGGCGGTGGTCACGATCCCGCACGACTGGACCGCCGGAGCCGAAGGCTTAGGCGACAACGATGCGGGCACCCACCTTGAGGTCGTCTGGTCCCTGCGACGTGTCTATGAGTCACTGCTTGGCATCGAAATTCTGCCCGACCGAATGTCTAACGGCTGACGTCGCATCGACGAGTTGCATAGCTCACGAAGGCGTTGGGAGCGTGTGACGAAACACGTAACCCGTCGTCCCGTGAGCTTCGAGTCCTACTGGGAAGCGCTCAGGATCTCGGGTCAAGAGCCGAGCCTGCAACAGCCGTAAGCGCGCCCCGTTCCCTTTCCCCGCGCAGCTTGACGAGGGTGATCCGGCTGAAGGCGTCGCTCACTTCGCACGCGGATCGAAACGAAGCCGGATGTGTCCGACGAGTCGACCCACAAAGTAAGAGGACAGAAGCGCGCAGTCCGTTGCCGCCGCGCCCAAGAAGCCCACGGGGTCCCTTCGTACTTCGAACTTGGAGGCGACGTGCGCCAGAGACATCCCAGCCAGGCAAACAACTGGAGCGCTCAAGCGTCTGGCTCGTCCTCCGCTCACCAGGCACGACAAGATGCTGATCAGGAACATCGTGCCGAAGGCGACGTCCGGTCCGCGCACTTCCCTGTACCGCTCGAGGTGCCGGGAAGCGCCTAATCCACTCTGGAACAGCCACTTGAGCTCTCGGGAGAACGTCTTGTTCTCGCGATGTTCGACGCGCAGTCCTGGCACCACCTCCCGGACGACCGCCGCTGCGTCCATTTCATGGTCGAGAGCGACGTCCTCGCCTTCGCGTAGCTCTTCGTCGTAAACGACCCGGCTGAAGACCTCTCGGCGGAACAAAGCGTTGTTCCCCGTGGTGCGGGTGGTGCTGGGAACGACCTTCGGTTCCAACTTGAATCTCCTAGCGAGGAAGCCCACGTCCCCGTCTGGGACCGCGGTACCACTGACGACATCGCGTCCCTCAAGACTGGAGAGACATCGAGCGAGCCAATCCGGCGGCAAGATGATGTCTGCGTCGACCATCGCGATGAAATCCCCCCGTGCCGCGCGCACGCCGGTCGACCGAGCCGCCCCTCGGCCAAGATTGGCGGCAAGTCGAACAACCTGCAGCTCCGGGATCTCCATCATCAATTGCGACAGCACGGACTGAGTCGCATCCTGGGAACAGTCGTCCACAACAACAATCTCGTAGCTGGAAAGCCCCTCTTGGGCCGCGATCGACCTCAGGCAGCGCGCAATCCCTTCCTCCTCGTTATAAGCGATTACGACGAACGTCACGCGCACTGACCCAGCAGCGGCTGGATCGGAGTTCGACACGGGTTCCCTTTCTTCCGTACAGATTGGATCGACACCTGCACGAACGCCACAACTCGCTTCAGCGAACACGCTAAGTCGCATCGGCTTCGATTGGCCCGCGCGGTCCAGCGCGAGAAGTCACCGCTCTAAGAGCTTCCAGATACTCCTCGGAGACGACTGACCAATCGAACTCCCTCAACCACCCTTCTGGGGCTTTCCTCGGTCGACTTCTGTCCTTAAGTGCCTGTTGAATCGCCGTGGTGATCGCGTCCACCGTCGGCTCGGCCAGATACCCTCGATCCGAGCGAGTCGCGAGCACGCGACCATAGTTGTCCGGGTGAGAGGTCGTGACGACCGCGGTGCCACATGCGAGTGCTTCAAGCAATGCAATCCCGAATCCTTCCCGGACCGAGGGACATACGAAGACTTCCGCAGCTTTCATGAGCGCGTACACGTCTTTCGCGTCCGAGACGTCCGAGCGGAATCGTATGAGCGCGCCCACGCCGGCTTTGAGGGCGTGTTGCTCGAGGTTGGCTCGCTCGGGACCAGTCCCCACGACGATCAGGCGTAGTGGCCGTCCGCTCTGAAGCTTGGCCAAGGAATCGATCAGCAGGTGCACACCCTTGTGTTCGAGAAGCCTGCCGACGAAGAGCAACTCGCCTGCCTCGTCCGGGACCGCAGGGGCAACACTAGCAATGAGGTCAAGATCGATCGCGTTCTGGATTATCCGGACGGGCACGCTGTCGCCCAAGAAAGAGCGCAGTCGGTCGGCGGTCCCGGCCGATACCGCCAGAATCTCGTCGGGCAAACCCATCGCTCTGCGCTCGACCCACCAGGCCACAACTCCTGCAACGCGCCCGAGGTAGTTAATCCAGTACTCCCGCCCCCAGACCTCATGCCATGTAACCACTAGCGGTCGTCGCCTCAGCTTCGTCACCAAGCGGAGCGTAAAGAGGTGCAGATGCGGTATGTGGTCTGTCTCCACGACGTCGAAACGTCTACCGATCAGCCGGAGACAAGCAAGTGAGAAGGCGATGGCCTCGAGCATCGAACGGCGACCATGCCTGTACAGAGGGAACAGAGGACAGATGGCGCGGTACTCCACGCCCTCAGTTCGACGTGTCCGCTCTTGCTCCGGCCACCAGTGCATCGTGTACACCGTGAAGTCTGCGACACTGTGTAGCCGCGTCAACAACTCGTGGTAGCGAGTCTCCTTGCCGCCGCGGTGAAAGGGATAGACAGCGTCGCTGACGACCGCGATCGAGATGGGCCTCTTCGAGTTGACCATCAACGGAGGCGAAGACTCCCCTTCACGGTTAGAGGCGCCTCCGCTCCAGGAACCACTCGGCGCGCCTGCGCTCAGGGCACCAAGGAGCCAACGAGACAGGAGGAGCCAACGAGCGATCCCTTGCCCCATAGCGGGTGCGTCCGCGCGTCCGAACCTTCAGCAACACCATGACGCAACGGAAGGCATCCCTCAACCTGATCTTCTTGCCCTCTTCCCGGGTTCGCCCGACGTAGGAGGCGGGGACCTCATAGGGTCGGAACCCCAGCCGGAGCATTTCCGCGCTGATCTCCGTGTCGAGCCCGAATCCGCGCTCTTTCAGCTTCATCTCGCGCAGCAGCGGTAGCGGGAGGAGTTTGAGGCAGGTGTGAAGATCGGAGATCGCCGAGCCGTACAGGACATTGGCGAACTCCGTCATCACGCGATTGCCAACGGCGTAGAAAAGCGAAGGGAAATTCGTTCTCCCGCCGCGCACCCGCGCGCCATAGACGACCTCGGCGCGACCAGTCGCGATCGGCACAACCAGACTGGAGATATCGTTCGGGTCATACTCCGAGTCTGCGTCGAATACGAGCAGGTGAGTGCCCGTCGCCCGCTCAATCGCGGTCAGGATGGCGGCACCTTTGCCGCGGTTCAGCTCGTGGCGGATCCGCACATGCGGCACGTCACAAATGATCTCGGGCGTTCGATCCGTCGAGCCGTCGTCCACGACGACGATTTCCACTTCACCGGGAACCGGTTGGAGCACCAGCGCGGCAAGCACAGTCTCAATTGTTCGTTCCTCATTGAAAACTGGAACGACAATGGTCAATTTGAACTGCGCGGCGACTCCATGCACGTCAAGCTTCCTCATCTCGCTTGGTGCGTCCCGCGCGTCCTCTTCCACATCAACACCCGAAGTGTCAATGGCCATACGCCCACTGTAAGGCGAGTTAACTATGTGCCAACACCCCCATTTTGCATTATCTCGGGTTGACTCATTTGTGTCCAACCCTGACTTATCTGCCCTAGGCAATACGTCATTTCCGGGATCTCCGCGGGCCAATTCGCCGCATCGGGCACGGCTGGAGAGCACCTAACCGAAAGTTAGCGGACGCCGGCACTCGCGCGCCGCGGAATCCGGCAGAATCCGCCATCGGGCCGAATCCTCTCTCAAAACAAGGCCGCCCCACGCCCGAGGTCGCATCAGAGGCGCGGATTCTCGTGGCCGAGAACCTTGCCATCGAGAGTCCAGTCTGCTTGTGCCGGGCGGCGGTTGCCGACGACTTTGGGCTCCCCCTCTCCGTGTATCGCCCCTCGTCGCTTGCTGTAGTCCGGAGAGTGGTCGGCGAGAGGGGCAGCATCAGTGAAGTCACGCCGACTCGTCCGGGGAGCCCGCCTGAGTCCGCGGTCGGAAGGACTATTCGATCGGTAAGGGTCTCGGACGGGTCCTACGCCTACGATTCTGCGGGTGTACGACTTCTTCTCGGGCCTGTTGGGTGCAGTCGCAAACAAGTCGAGCCGACTGCGCGAGGGGACGGACCTCCATCATCGCCCAGCACGGCGACGCAGCTCAGCCGCTGCAGCGCGGGGGTCGCGGGCTGAGCAAATCGCTGCGACGACGGCGACCCCGGCGGCTCCGGCAGTGCGCAATTCCACGACGTGTTCGGCGTCAATTCCGCCAATCGCTACGCAGGGGAGCAGAAATTTCGGCCGTGTCACGGGCGCGTCAGGGGTTCCTCCCGCCCAGCCACCCTGCGTGGTGGTCGCACGACGCGTGGTCGAGCGACGAAGGCCACAATCGGGAGTCCGATCTTGCCCGTTCGCTGCGAACAGAACCGGTCAGCGTCAGGCGCGGCAGCGTTCGAGCAGTTCCGCCGCGGCGGCACGCGGGTCGTCGGCGGCACAGATCGCCGCCACGACGGCGATCCCCGCCGCGCCGGCGGCGATCAGATCCGGCACGCGGTCAGCTGTGATACCGCCGATCGCCACACACGGGACGGGGGAGAGCGCGCAGATCCTCCGCAGCGCCTCGACTCCCATTGGCGGGGTGGCATCGGTCTTCGTAGGCGTCGCAAAGATCGGTCCGACCCCGAGGTAGTCGACCGTCCCGGCCGGGAATCGCGCGGCAGCGTTCGCCTCGGCAATGCTCGTGACCGACCATCCAATGATGAAATCTGGCCCGGCGACGGCGCGCGCCAGGTCAGCGGGAAGATCTGATTGTCCGAGGTGCACGCCGTCGGCTCCCACCGCCAGCGCAACGTCGAGCCGATCGTTCACGACAAACCGAACACCCGAGCCTGCGAGGATGTCGCGCAATCCACACGCCGCGTCGACGAGTTCGCGGGTCGTCGCCCGATGATCCCGGAGCTGCACGGCGGAGGCACCGCCCGCCACGGCCGCCCGCACCGTCTCGGTCACGCCTCGGGTTCCGCACGCTTCCGTGTCCGTGACAAGGTAGAGCGTCGGGTCCAGCCCAGGCCGGCTCACGCGGGAAGTGGCTTTGCCGAATCGGAAAGTGCACCGAGCTCGTCCATCAGGCAAACGGCGAACGTGCCGGGCCCGGGATTGCCGCTTGCGGCGCGCTCGCCCGCAACTTTGAAAAGCGCCGAAGCGGCGGCGGCCGCGAACAGCACGTCATTGTCGACCGCCACGAACGCCGCAATGGCGGCTCCCAGTGCGCATCCCGTCCCGGTGAGCCGCGTCATGAGCGCGCTCCCTCCGGGCACCGCGACGACATCCGTCCCGTCGGTCACGTAATCCACCTTGCCGCTGACCGCGACGACGCAGTTCCGCGCGTGGGCGAGGAGCGTCGCGGACGCGATCGCCTCGTCGGAGTCCGCGAGCGTGTCGACGCCCCGGCCGGCGGCTTCGGAACCCGCGAGACTCATCACCTCGGATGCATTCCCCCGCACGACGGTCGGGCGCTGTTCCAGTAGTTCGGCCGCGAAACCGGTGCGGTGGTGGAGCGCGCCCACACCCACGGGGTCGAGCACCCACGGCCGGCCGTGTCCGTCCGCAGCGGCCGCCGCAGCGCGCATCGCGACCTCACGCTCCGCCGACAGTGTCCCGAGATTCACCAGGACTGCTGCTGCGGACTCGGTGAACTGGGCCGATTCCTGGGCGTTCTCGACCATTGCCGGCGACGCGCCGACGGCAAGCAACACGTTCGCCGTGAATTGCGCGACGACGATATTCGTCAAGCAGTGGATCAGCGGCTTCTGCTCGCGAACCTCGCACAGCGCGGCCGACACGCGGGGATCGGCCCAGGTCAGTTCCGTGTGCATCGATGACGTCCCTCCGCTCGCACGAACGAGATCCGGTTCAACAGGTGTCTCTCCGCCCGTTGGCGCCAGACGCGCCGGGCCGAGACCAACACTATCGACTCACCGGAAAAGGCTTCCGCACCTGCCATTCGTCTTCCTCGGCGCGTCCGGGGAAGGCGGGTCCGAAGGGCGACGCGCGAGGTCGTGGGAACCGAGCGCTCGAACCGCCGACTCGATGCATCAGCGAGTATTCACTATTATGAGTATGCCTCAGTGACACCGATGACGGACTTCCCATGCGAGGAAACGAGTCACCATGGCCGATGAAGGATCGAGTGCCCGTCGAGACGAGATCGCGTCGCAGATCGGCGAGACCGTCGCGCGAATCTCACGGCGTCTGCGCGCGGGTTCAGCCCGGCGGTTAGCGCCCTTCGGCCTCACCGATGGCCAGGCGCGTGCCCTCCGGATGGTGGGGCGCGCGCGCTCACCGCTGCGTATGTCGGAAATTGCCCGCCGAATCCAGATCGTTCCGCGCTCGGCGACAACGATCATCGAAGGATTGGAGTCGAAGGGCCTCGTCGTCCGCGAGATCGACCCCGACGACCGGCGCTCAATCCTCGTTCGCATGACCGGCGCCGGCACCCGGCTCTACATCGAGATCGGACGGGCGCGGGATAAGGCCGCTGTCGAGCTGTTCGGCAACCTGGAGTACGAAGACCAGGAGGTGTTGCTGGCACTGCTCAGTGCCGCCGAGCGGGCCGGCGAATCCGGACGAGGGGCGGACGTCGGGGGCACCGGCCGTCAGGCGTCGGAGCGTCGACGATGATGCGGCTCGGCGGGGGAGTCGGCATCGGAGGCGGACGCGGCCTCGGCGGCTCGATGCGCTCTCTCATCCAGGATCGTTCGGTGGTGGGGAGCAAGGTTCCCAAGGGGACAGTGCGCCGTATCCTCCGGTGCCTCGCGCCCTACAAGGGGAAACTCGCCTTCTTCTTCCTGCTCACCATCGTGGACTCCTCGATCGGCGTGGCGGTCCCCCTCATCTACCGGGCGATCATCGACACCGGGATCGGACAGCGCGACACGCGACTCATCGTCGTCCTCGCGCTCGTCATTGCCGGCCTTGCCGTCCTCGACGCTGGCCTGTCGCTCGGCGAACAGTTCTGCTCCGCCCGGATCGGTCAGGGACTCATCTACGACCTCCGCACACGGGTGTACGCGCACGTCCAAAAGATGTCACTCGCCTTCTTCACCCGCACCCAGACCGGCGCCCTCGTCAGCCGGCTGAACAACGACGTCCTCGGCGCGCAGCAGGCGACGACGGACATCTTGTCCTCGGTCGTCGGCAATCTGCTCAGCGTCGTCATGGTCCTCACCACGATGCTCATCCTGTCCTGGCAGATCACCCTCGTCGCGCTCGCCCTGCTGCCCGCGTTCGCGATTCCGGCCCGTTACATGGGGCGCCGCCTCGGGGCAATCACCCGCGAGGGTTATGTGCTCGCCGCCGACATGAACTCGACCATGGCCGAGCGGTTCAACGTCGCCGGCGCCCTGCTCGTCAAGTTGTTCGGCCGCCCGGGGGAGGAGGAGCAGCTCTTCTCGGGCCGGGCGGGTCGGGTGCGAGACATCGCCATCCTCCAGTCCCTTTACGCCCGGGTGTTTTTCATCTCGCTCACCGTCACGGCCGCGCTGGCCACCGCGCTCGTTTACGGCTGGGGAGGTTCGATGGTGGTCCACGGGGTCCTCGAACTCGGCACGCTCGTCGCCATGACCGCGTACCTCAGCCGTCTCTACGGACCGCTCACCCAGTTGTCGAACGTGAACGTCGACGTGATGACCGCCCTCGTCTCGTTCGACCGCGTCTTCGAGGTGCTCAACCTCGCGCCGATGATCACAGAACGACAAGATGCGCTCTCGCTGGCACACGGCCCCTCGACGATCGAGTTCGAGCATGTCGATTTCAGCTACCCGACCGCGAGCGACGTGTCCCTCGCGTCGCTCGAGTCGGTCGCCGTCCTCGAGACGACCGCGGCCCACCAGGTGCTCCACGACGTGACGTTCCGCGCCGAACCCGGCGAGCTCGTCGCGCTCATCGGGCCGTCCGGTGCCGGCAAGACGACGATCACGCACCTCGTCGCGCGCCTGTACGACGTGACCGACGGGGCAGTGCGGATCAACGGCCTCGACGTGCGCGACGTGACGCTCGATTCCCTTCGCGCGACGGTCGGCATGGTGACCCAGGACGCCCACATGTTCCACGACACGATCCGCGCGAACCTCCTCTACGCGAAACCCGACGCGACAAATGCCGAGCTGCGCGAGGCCCTCGACGGGGCGCAGATCCTCTCGCTCGTCGACGACCTGCCCGAGGGGCTTGACACCCTCGTCGGTGACCGCGGCTACCGGCTCTCGGGCGGCGAGAAGCAGCGCATGGCGATCGCCCGGTTGCTCCTCAAGGCCCCGGACGTCGTCGTCCTCGACGAGGCGACAGCGCACCTCGACTCGGAGTCCGAGGCCGCGGTCCAACGGGCCCTGCGGACGGCGTTGACCGGACGGACCTCGCTCGTCATCGCGCACCGCCTCTCGACGGTGCGCGACGCCGATCTCGTGCTCGTCATCGACGAAGGACGGATCGTGGAGCGGGGAACGCACGACGCCCTCCTCGCCGAGGGCGGTCTCTATGCCGAGCTCTACCGGACCCAGTTCCGCCAACAGGCCTCCCCGACGAACACGCAAGACGACGACGGCGAGATCCTGGTCCTGCCTCCCTGGGACCCCGGTGTGCCATCGGACGGGCCCGACTGAAGTGATGAAGGAGCGCCTCGCCGCTCCCGCGTGACGGGCCGCCCGGCGCGGGCCCGGACGCCGGTCATGGAGCGGGCCATGGCAGCCGCACCAGATGAAAGCAGGGATTCCCCCAGTCGTGACACCCCGAGCGTTGACGCACTCGGGGTGTCCAAACCAACCCGTCCACGACAAAGGAGAACCCCTGTGGAACGACAACACGTCGGCATCGATCTGCACCGCCGTCGCTCGGTCGTCGTCCGGCGCGGCACGCCCGGCTCGGGGAGGCTGGCCGGCGGCGGATAGTCTTCGACTGCCCGCGGGGCTCGCGCCGTCGAGCAACCGGCGACGCACCTCGCGAACCACGGTCCCCGTGCCGGGCGCACCCGTCACGGCACAGACGGGGCGCCTGCAGGGAGGGGCATGTTCTCAGGGATCGTCGAGGAACAGGGGAGGCTCGAGCGCGTCGAAGACGGCCGCTACCGGGTCGCCGCCTCGCTGGTCGTGCGCGACGCCGAGGTCGGTGGCTCGATCGCGGTGGACGGCGCGTGCCTCACCATCGTCGGACGAGGGACGGACTGGTTCGAGGCCGACGTCTCGCCGGAGACGCGACGACGGACCACCCTCGGGGGCAGGCGGGTCGGCGACGCCGTGAACCTCGAGCGTCCCGTTCGGCTCCAGGACCGTCTCTCCGGACACCTCGTTCAGGGTCATGTCGACGGCGTCGGCGAGGTATTGCACGCGGCGCCCGACCTCCGGATCCGGATCCCCGGGGATCTCATGCGTTACTGCGTGGAGAAGGGCTCTATCGCCATCGATGGCGTCAGTCTCACGATCTTCGACCTTGACGGGGAGAGTTTCTCGGTCGCGGTGATCCCGTACACGGCGGAGCACACGACGCTCGGCGCGAAGTCGCCGGGCGACCCCGTGAACATCGAGGTCGACCTGACGGCGAAACAAATCGAGAAGCTGCTCGCGCCGTACGTGTCCGAGCGACCATGACCCCCGGACGCCGTGCAAACGCCCCGCCGACTGGGTCCGCGACCACCGCCGCGGCCCCGGAGGGCGCGACCGGCGGGCGGATCGTCGTCGACGGCGTCCACAAGCATTTCTTCCACGACGACCGGCCGGTCGTCGCGTTGCGCGACGTGAGCCTGTCGGTCGCGGCAGGCGAGTTCGTGAGCGTCATCGGTCCAAGCGGCTGTGGCAAGTCGACGCTGCTGCGCGTGATCGGCGGCCTCGTCGCCCCCGACGGCGGCAGCGTCCGGATCGACGACGCCACGCCTGACGAAGCGCGCGCCGCGAAGCGCTTCGGTTTCGTCCCACAGACCCCGGCCCTTCTTCCATGGCGCTCCGTCCTCGGCAACGTGACGTTGCTGCGCGACGTCGGCCGGCGCCGCGAACGCACCCGCGGCGACGCGACGCCGGCTCCTCCCGAGGACCGGGGCCGTGACGCGATGGCGCTGCTCGAGAAGGTCGGGCTGGCGCGCTTCGCCGGGTCGCTGCCGCGGGAGCTCTCCGGCGGCATGCAGCAGCGGGTGAGCCTCGTGCGCGCCTTCGCGCTCGCCCCGCCGATCCTGCTCATGGACGAGCCCTTCGCCGCCCTCGACGAGTTCACCCGTGACGCGATGCGCTATCAGCTGCTCGATATCTGGAGTCAGACCAAGGCGACGGTCGTCTTCGTCACCCACTCGATCTCGGAGGCGGTCATCCTGTCCGACCGGGTGATCACGATGGCCGCCCGGCCGGGCCGTGTCGCCTCGGTCGAGGAGATCACGCTGCTAAGGCCCCGCAGCGAGGACATGGAGGACTCCGACCTCTTCACGACGCACGCCCACCGCGTCCGTACGGCGCTGCGGGCGAGCTGGGAGGGACGCACGTGAGCGGCGGGGGCGGGTCCCCGTCTCCGACGGACCCGATCGGGCTTGTCCCGCCGAAGATCGGCTGGGCGCGGCGGGCGACGCGCAGCGTCGTTCCGGGCGTCGTCGCTTTCGTCGTCGTCTTCGGCGGCTGGGAGTTCGGCGTGCGCTACACCCACATCCCGGCGACCGAGCTCGTGGCGCCCTCGGCCATCTTCCGCGAACTCTGGCGGGCACCGGGTTTCTTCGCGAGCAATGCCTGGGTCACGATCCAGGAGGCTTTCTGGGGCTTCCTCGTCGCCTTCGGCGTCGCGCTCACGGCCGCCGTCGTCGTCGTGCACTCGCGGCTGATGGACCGCGCCCTTTCCCCGATCATCGTCATGCTCCAGGTCACCCCAATCCTGGCCCTCGCACCGCCGCTCGTCGTCTGGCTCGGGTTCGGGCCCCAGCCGAAGATCGTCATGGCCGCGCTCATCACCTTCGTCCCGTTGTTCACGAACGCGACGGCCGGGTTCCGAGCCATCGACCCCGCCACCTACGAGGTCATGCGCTCGGTCGACGCCGGCAGGTCGGAGATCTTCTTCCGCCTGCGGGTCCCGCACAGCCTGCCGTACCTGCTCGCCGCCACGCGGGTCTGCGTCGGCCTCGCCCTCATCGGAGCCGTCGTCGCCGAGTTCTTCAACTCCTCGGCCGGGCTCGGCAACATCATGGCGGGAGCCCAGCTCTACGACCAGTCAGCTGTCGTGTGGGCCGCGATCTTCACCCTCGTGTTCATCGGCGTCGTGCTCGTCGGCTTGGTCACCGTCGTGCAGCACCGACTCCTGCGCTGGTCGGAGCTTGACGCGCCGCGTCCGTAGCCGGCTTGTGCACGACGATCGTTCCTGCGACTGTTAGGTGAGACCGAGTAAAGGGGCGACTCCGTGTCCACGGCCAATCGTCATCGTCGCCGCGCGCTCACGGGCATCGCGATCAGCTGCGGCGCGCTGATGATGGTGGCGGGCACGACCGGGCCGACCGCGGCGGCGACCGGGCGGGGACATCCGGCGCCGGTGTCGGCGGCGACCGGGGTGACCGCCAAGGGGATCTCGCCCGCCGAGTGCGCGGCGAACCGCCGCGCCGGGACCATCATCTTCGTCACGAGCTACAGCTACGCGCCGGCGGCGTCGATCGCCGACGTCGTCGTCGCGGCCCGCCGCGGCTACTTCAAGGACATGTGCCTGCACGTCACGCTGCAGCCGGGGTTCAGCACGGACAACGTCGCACTCGTGAGCGCCGACCGCGTCCAGATCAGCTCGCTCGGGTCGGACAGCGAGGTGCTCGCGGCCCGGGCGGACGGCGCCCGCCTGGAAGGGGTGCTCACCTACGGGCACACCGCGATCTCCGAGCTCATTACGCCGGGCAACGCGAAGATCACCAACCTCAGGCAGCTCGACGGCACGACCGTCGGCATCAAAGGGGCGCTTCCCTACGAGGTCGAGGCGATGCTCGCCAAGGCTGGCGTCGACATCGCCTCGCTGCGCAAGGTCCAGGTGGGCTACGACCCCGTCATCATCGACCAGGGACGCATCATGGCCCTGCCGGTCTACAAGTCGAACGAGATCCGCGAGCTGAACGTCCTCGGTTACAAGTACAAGGTCTGGGACCCCTCGAGCTACGGGGTCGCGGCCTCCTTCGCGGCGCTCGTCGTGAACACCGATTTCGCCGCCGCCCACCCGACGGCGGTCTCCGATTTCCTGCGCGCCGACCTTGCCGGGTTCTGGTGGGGGTACCGCCACCCGAACCAGGCCGTCGCCTACTGCGAGGACCTCGTCCCGGCGGAACTCGGCATCACCCGACCGGTCGGGAGGTTCCGCTGGCGGGTCGAGTCGGGCCTCGTCGTCCACGACACCCCAGCCGGGGACCCGCTCGGCGCCCCGGACTTCTCGCTCATCGCAAACGAGTACGCGCAGGACGTCGGGCTACACCTCGTCCCCGCGGGCGTGAACATCCACCGGGCCTTCGACCCGACCTTCGTCGCGGCGATCTACCGGGGGACTCGCCTCGTCTGGCCGACCAAGTTTCACTAGGCCCGCCCTCCAGCTCGGCTCGTTCCTCGCGCGCCGTCCCCAGCCGGGCCGCGGTGACAAGCGGCGCCTAGCCAGCCTGACCAACCTCACCGATCAAGCAACGGAGGACTAGGACGCCGCGGCCTTGCGCTTCTCGAGCTTGTCGGCAAGGTGCGCCGGGAGCTCGGCGTAGTGGTCGAACGTCACGCTGAACCGTCCCCGGCCCCCCGTCAGCGAGCGCAGGTCCGCCGCGTAGCGGCCGAGCTCGCTCGCCGGGCAGAGCGCGGCGATCGTCTGCGCGCCGTCGGCGTCGCTCGCGCTCGACAGCACCCTTCCGCGACGACTGTTGAGATCGCCGAGAACGTCGCCCTGGTACCGGGCGGGGCAGTAGACCTCGACCCGGTCGATCGGCTCGAGGACGACGGGGCCCGCCTGCTCGAAGGCGAGCGCGAACCCGAGTGCCCCCGCCATCTCGAAGCTCGCCTCGGACGAGTCGACGGTGTGGAACTTGCCGTCGTCACAGGTGACGCGGGTGTCGACAACCGGAAAGCCGTAGATCCCGCCCTGGTTCATCGCCCGGCGCACGCCCTTCTCGACGGCCGGGATGAACTGGCGGGGGATCGCGCCCCCGACGATCTTGTCGACGAACTCGAAGCCGGAGCCGCGCTCTAAGGGCTCGATCCGGAGGTGCACGACACCGAACTGGCCGTGGCCGCCGCTCTGCTTCTTGTGCCGTCCTTCCGCCTCGGCGGTCTTGCTGATCGCCTCCCGGTACGGAATCCGCAGGTCCTCGGTCTCGAGGTCGACGGAGAACTTGCGGCGGAGGCGTTCGCAGATGACCTGGAGGTGCGTCTCACCCATCCCCGACAGCACGGTCTGGTGGGTCTCGTCGTCCCGGCGGACCGCGAACGAGGGATCCTCCTCCTGGAGGCGGTGCAGGCCCGTCATCATCCGGTCCTCGTCGCCGGCGGTGCGCGGCTTCACGGCGATCGAAAAGGCGGGCGGCGTCACCGACCCGAACTCGACGGTGACCGGCGACGACTTCGGGGCCAGCGTGTCGCCCGTGCGCGTCTCGGCGAGCTTCGGGATCGCGACGATGTCGCCGGCCACGGCCTCCGAAACCGGAGCCGCCTCCTTGCCCCGCATCTGCTCGAGCACGTGGAGGCGCTCGTCCGAGCGGGTCCGCGCGTTCACCAGCACGACGTCGGGGCGCAGCGTTCCGGAGACGATCTGGAGCAGGGAGATCCGGCCGACGAAGGGGTCGACGATCGTCTTGAAGACCCGGGCGAGCGGCTGGGCGGCCGCGTCGTCGGGAACCTCGATCGACTGGTCACCCGCCCGGGCGTGCACGCGTCGTTGCGGCGGGATGGCGCAGACGAGGTCGAGCAGCCGGTCGAGACCGACGCCTTGCAGGGCCGAGCCGCACACGACGGGGAACACGGTCCCGGCGCAGACGCCGACTGCCAGCGCCCGGGCGAGCTCGGCCGGCGCGGGGATGTCGCCCTCGAGGTAGCGCTCCATGAGACCGTCGTCGGCGACGACGATGCCTTCGACGAGGTTGTCCCGCAGGCCGCCGGCGCGCTCGACGAGGTCTGCCGGCACGGAGCCCGTCGCAGGCTTGCCGCCGGAGTAGCTGATCGCCTCGTCGGCGAGCAGGTCGACGAAGCCGCGGAAGTCGGCCTCCGCCCCGACCGGGAGCTGGAGGGGCGCGATACCCGCCCCGAAAGTCTGCCGGAGCCCCTCGAGCGCGCGGGCGTAGTCCGCGCGCTCGCGGTCGAGCTTGTTCACAAAGACGATCCGCGGCACGCCGCGGTCCGCGGCAAGGCGCCACACCGCCTCCGTCTGGACCTCGACGCCCTCGACCGCGCTCACCACGACGACCGCCAGGTCGGCGACGTCGAGGGCGAGCTCGACCTCGCCGATGAAGTCGACGAATCCCGGGGTGTCGACGACGTTCACCTTGTGGTCGTCCCAGGTGATCGGCGCGATGGCCATCGAGACCGAGATGTGCCGCTTCACCTCCTCGGGTTCGAAATCCGAGACGGTCGTCCCGTCCTCGACGCGGCCCTTGCGCGCGATCACCCCCGTGAGGTGCAGAAGGGACTCGGTTAGCGTCGTCTTTCCGGTTCCACCGTGCCCGATGAGGACGACGTTCCGGATCTGGCCGGGCGACAGGTTGCTCAACGACCGAACCTCCTTGCGCAGCGGTTGGCGGGGTTCCCGCATCGTAGGCGGAGGGTCGGGCCTCGGCGAGGCCGCGTCGCGGGCGGGGCGGTTAGCCTGGCTCCGTGGGTCCCGGTGACGTCGCGCCCGATTTCTCCCTGCCGGACGAGAACGGGGTCGAGCGCTCGCTCGCCGAGTTCCTCGCCGCGGGCCCCGTCGTCCTCTTCTTTTACCCCGCGGCGATGACCCCCGGCTGCACCGCCGAGAGCTGCCATTTCCGCGACCTCTCCGCCGACTTCGGCGCGCTGGGCGCCTCCCGGGTCGGCGTCAGCCACGACGACACCGCGACCCAGAAGCGCTTCTCCGACCGCCACGGATTCGACTTTCCGCTCCTCGCCGACATCGACGCCACGGTCGCCCGCCGCTACGGGGTTCACCGGTCCGTCCGGGCGCTCCCCACCCGGCGCTGGACCTTCGTCATCGGCCGCGACGGGCGGATCGCCGAGGTGATCAAGAGCGAGACGCACATGGCGGCGCACGCCGACCGCGCCCTCGCCGCCCTCCGGGCGATCGCCGCGGGCTGACCCGCACACGGGCCCGCCGGGCGGGCGGCGCGTCGTCGCCTCGGTAACCTCCCAGCGTGCGCGGGCGGCGGCTGCTCATCGACACCGGCCCGCTGAGGACGAACCCCCAGTACCGCCGGCTGTGGTCCGGCTACCTCGTCAGCACCTTCGGCAGCGAGATCACGCTCGTCGCGGTGCCGTTCCAGGTCTACCGGATGACCCACTCGACGCTTGATGTCGGGCTCGTCAGCCTGGCCCAGCTCGGCCCGCTGCTCCTTGGCTCCTTCGGCGGCGGGGCGATCGCCGACGCCTTCAACCGCCGGCGGCTCCTCGTCGTCACCCAGCTCCTGCTCGCCGCCACGAGTCTCGGCCTCGCGCTGAACGCCCACGCCGCCCGGCCGGCACTGTGGGCGGTGTTCGTCGCCAGCGCGGCCGCCGCCGGGATCTCGGGCGTCGACGGACCGACGCGGTCCGCGCTCGTCGCCGACCTCGTCGAGCGCGACTCGCTCACTCAGGCCATGGCGTTGTGGCAGCTCATGTTCAGCCTGAACATCGTCGTCGGCCCGGCGCTCGCTGGCGTGCTCATCGGCCGGTTCGGCCTGGCGGCCGCCTACTGGGTGGATGTCGCGACCTTCGCCGTTTCGCTCGTCAGCGTCCTGCGCCTGTCGTTCCCAGCGACGACCGTCGTGCGCCAGATCCTCGACCCGGCCGCGTTCCTCGGGGGCCTGCGGTACCTCGCGCGCCACCAGGTCCTCCAGGCCGTCTACCTCGTCGACCTGAACGCGATGGTCTTCGGGATGCCCCGTGCGCTCTTCCCGGCGCTCGCCGTCCTGCGCTTCCATGGCGGCGCCGAGACCGTCGGGCTCCTCTACGCCGCACCGGGGGCCGGGGCGCTCCTCGGCGCGGCGTCGGCCGGCTGGGTGACGACGGTCCGCCGTCAGGGGCTCGCCGTGCTGGTCGCCGTGGCGGGGTGGGGGCTCGCCATCACCGCCTTCGGATTCGCGACCGCCCTTGCCGTCGCCCTCGTGCTCCTCGTCGCCGCCGGCGCGGCCGACGTCATCTCGGCGGTCTTCCGCTCGACGATCCTCCAGCTCGAGGCTCCCGACGAACTGCGCGGGCGCCTCCAGGCCGTCCAGACTGCGGTTGTGACGGGAGGACCGCGCCTCGGCGACCTGGAGTCCGGGGCGGTCGCCGCGGCGATCGGCGTGGCGAACTCGGTGATCGCCGGCGGCGCGATGTGCCTCGTCGGTGTCGCGGTCCTCGCCCAACGCCTGCCGCATTTCGTATCGTTCGTCGCGCACCGGTCGGCTCCGGACGGGGGCGCGCCCGGCAAGAGCGATGTGGAAGGGTAGAGCCATGCAAGTCGGCATTGTCGGAGGGACTGGACCCGCGGGGCGCGCCCTCGCGGCACGCTTGGCGGCCACGGGCTCCACGGTCGTGCTCGGGTCGCGGGTCGCGGCCCGGGCCGCGGAGGCGGCCGGGGAGATCACCGCCCGCTGGCCAGGCCACACCCTCGAGATCGCGGGCGCGCCGAACGCGGAGGCGGCGACTGCGGACATCGTCGTGCTCGCCACGGTGTGGGACGCGACCGTCGCGACGGCGGTCGAGCTCGCGCCCCAGCTCACTGGTCGCGTCGTCGTGTCGATGGCGAACGCCATCACCCGGGTCGGATCCGAGTTCCAGGCGCTCGTGCCGATGCGCGGCTCGATCGCCGCGACGGTCCAGGCCGCGGTGCCCGGCGCCCGGGTGGCGGCCGCGTTTCAGCACCTCCCGGCGGGGCGTCTCGGCGAGCTCGACTCGCCGATCGAGGCGGACGTCCTCGTCTGCGCCGACGACGACGAGGCCGGTCTGGCGACGGTCCGCCTCGTCGAGACGGTGCCGGGACTCCGGGGGGTGCGCGCGGGGTCGCTCGCCGCCGCAGCCGCCGTCGAGTCGCTCGCCGCGGTGCTGGTCAACGTGAACGTCCGCTACCGGGCGCACACGACCCTCCACCTCGCGGGCCTCCCGCCACGGGAGGGGGACGCCTCGCGGTGACGATGCAGCTCTACGAGACGGCACGCCGCGAGGTCGTGCCGTTCGAACCGGGCCATGTCGTCACGATGTACACCTGCGGCATCACCCCGTACGACGCGGCGCACCTCGGGCACGCCGCGACGTACCTCACCTACGACGTCCTGCAACGGCGGCTCCGCGACCTCGGCCACGAGACGCGTTGCGTGCGCAACGTGACCGATGTCGACGACGACATCCTGCGCAAGGCGCGCAGCCTCGGCGTGCACTATCTCGACCTTGCCGCCGAGGAGACCGCTCGTTTCGATACTCATATGCGCGCGCTCGGGATCCTGCCGAGCTACTCGGAGCCGCGCGCGACGTCCGCGATACCGGACATTCTCGGCTTCATCGGGATGGTGCTCGAATCGGGCCACGCCTACCGGGCCGGTGGCAGCGTGTACTTCGACGTGTCGTCGTTCCCGCGCTTCGGCCGCCTGAGCGGTCTCGACCGCGCGGCGATGCTCGAGATCGCCGCGGAACGGGGCGGCAACGTCGACGACCCGCACAAGCGAGATCCCCTCGACTTTGTCCTGTGGCAGCCGTCGCTCACCGGCGAGCCGGCGTGGGACTCCCTGTGGGGATCCGGACGCCCGGGGTGGCACATCGAGTGCTCGGCGCTCGCGATGCGCGAGCTTGGTCTCACGATCGACCTCCACGGCGGGGGTACCGACCTCATCTTCCCGCACCACGAGTGCGAGGCCGCCCAGTCGGAAGCGGCGACGGGGGAGACCTTCGTGCGCCACTGGATGCACGTCGGCATGGTCCGTCTGGGCGGGGAGAAGATGGCGAAATCCCTGGGGAACCTCGTCTTCGTCGGCGACCTCCTCGCCGACCACGAACCCGGCGCGCTCCGGCTCGCGCTGCTGTCCCACCACTACCGCACCGAGCTCGACTGGGAGGAACGGCTGCTCGACGAAGCAACCTGCCGTCTCGACGCCTGGCGCCGCGCCGGCGTTGGTTCGGCCGCGCTCGACGAAGTGCGCACCCGGCTTGACGACGACCTGGACACGCCGGGCGCGATTGTCGCGATCGACGCCGCGGCGCGGTCCGGTCACGGCGTGTCGGAGGCCGCGGCGCTCCTCGGCGTCGCGTGGTGAGGCTCCAAAGTCACCTCGGGTCGACCCATTAGGCTGTCGCCGGAGCGCGCGCAGTCGTCGCACAACGCCGCGGCTGGCGTTGCATAACCGGAAATCGAGGGTCACCGCGTGGAAGCCGAGCCGTCGAAGATCACCGTCGCCCTGCCCGATGGTTCGACGCGGGAGGTGCCGCCGGGCTCGACGGCGGGGGAACTTGCCGCGGCCGTCGGCAAGCGGCTCGCCGCGGACGCCGTCGCCGCCGAGGTCGACGGCGTTCTCGTCGATCTCGGCACGGAGTTGCACGACGGCGACTCGGTGCGGATCGTGACCGGGGGAGTCGACGAGGGCCGCACCGTCCTGCGCCACTCGACGGCGCACGTGATGGCGCAGGCCGTGCTCGCGCTGTACCCCGGGGCGCGGTTCGCGATCGGGCCGGCGATCGAGGACGGCTTCTACTACGACTTCGAACTGCCCGGGAACAAGCGCTTCTCCGACGAGGACCTGCCGGCGATCGAGGACGCGATGCGCGCGATCGTCGCGGACGACCAGCCCTTCACCCGTGAGGTCCGGTCGATCGACGACGGGCTCGCGCTCTTCGCCGACCAGCCGTTCAAGCGCGAGATCATCGAGGGCGTCGCCGCCGCCGGCGGCGGGGTCGACCCGGAATTCGCGACCGAGGCCGCCGAGGGCGCCGCCGTCGTGACGACCTACCGAAACAGCCCGAGCTTCATCGACCTGTGCCGTGGCCCGCACGTCCCGCGCACGGGCCGACTCGGCCACTTCAAGCTGACCCGCGTCGCCGGCTCGTACTGGCGGGGCGACGAGAAGCGCCAGCAGCTCCAGCGGATCTACGGCACCGCCTGGGAGTCGGCGGCGGCACTCGCCGACCACCTCCACCGTCTCGCCGAGGCCGAACGGCGGGACCACCGCAAGCTCGGGCTCGAGCTCGACCTGTTCCACTTTCCGCCGGAGATCGGGAGCGGGTTGCCCGTGTTCCACCCGAAGGGCGCGCTCGTCCGCCAGCTCATGGAGGACTTCTCCCTCGCGATGCACCGGACCCACGGCTACGAGCAGGTCTGGACGCCCCACATCGCGAAGTCGACGCTTTTCGAGACCTCCGGGCACCTCGGCTGGTACGCCGCGGGCATGTACCCGCCGATGGAGATGGAGGGCGCGACCTACTACCCCAAGCCGATGAACTGCCCGATGCACATTCTCATCTACAGGGATCGGGCGCGCTCGTACCGCGAGCTCCCGCTGCGGTTCTTCGAATTCGGGACCGTCTACCGCTTCGAGCGCTCCGGCGTCCTGCACGGGCTCACGCGGGTGCGCTGCATCACCCAGGACGACGCGCACATCTTCTGCGCGCCCGACCAGCTCGCCGAGGAGCTCCGCTCGTTGCTCGCTTTCGTCCTCGAGGTGCTCCGGGCCTTCGGGCTTACCGAGTTCGAGGCCGAGCTCTCGACGCGCCCGGAGAAGTTCGTCGGCGACGTCGCCGAGTGGGACAAGGCGACCGACGCCCTCCGCAGCGCCCTCAAGTCCTCCGGCATCCCGTACCGCGTCGCCGAGGGCGAGGGGGCGTTCTACGCGCCGAAGATCGATGTGCACATCCGGGACGCCATCGGCCGGCGCTGGCAGCTGTCGACGTTGCAGGTCGACTTCCAGCTACCGAACCTTTTCGACCTCGGCTTCGTCGGCGCCGACAACGAGCGGCACCGGCCCCAGATGATCCACCGGGCGCTGTTCGGGTCGGTGGAACGATTCTTCGCCATCCTCCTCGAGCACTACGCCGGGGCCTTGCCGACGTGGCTCATGCCCGTCCAGGCCCGCGTCCTGCCGGTGCGCGACGCCAACGCCGCCTACGCCGCCTCGGTCACCACCCGGCTGCGCGAGGCGGGCTTCCGGGTCGACTCCGACGAGGCCGCCGAGCCGCTCGGGGCGCGGGTGCGCCGCGCCAAGCTCGACAAGCTCCCTTACGTCCTCGTCGTCGGCGACGAGGACGAGCGCGCCGGCTCGCTCGGCGTGAACGCCCGCGGCACCGACCCGGTCGAGCGTGGGGTCGCCGTCGAAGCGTTCCTCGCCCGCCTCGCCGGCGAGGTCGCCCGGCGCGGCCGCCCCGAAGACGGCGCGCCGTGACCTTCGACCACCTCTGGGCCGGGTGGCGCTCGGCCTACGTGACGTCGGTCTCCGACTCCTTCGGCGCGCCCGAGGACCTCGACGCGGCCCGCGAACCGGCGACGCCGGAGAACTGCGTGTTCTGCCGGCTCCTCGCCGCGGAAGCGACCGGCGATCCCTACGTCGTCTACCGCGGGTCGCGCACCGCGGCCATCTTGAACGCCTACCCGTACGCGAGTGGCCATCTCCTCGTCCTGCCGGCGCGACACCTCCGCCACCTCGAGGAGCTCGACGACGCCGAGGGCGCCGAGCTCTGGGCAACGATGCTCGACGCGACGACGGCGCTGCGGCGCGCCTACGAGCCGGACGGCCTCAATCTCGGCGCCAACCTCGGTCGCGCCGCCGGGGCGGGACTGCCCGACCACCTGCACCTCCATGTCGTGCCGCGCTGGGTCGGAGACACGAACTTCATGACGACGGTCGCTTCGGTCCGGGTGCTGCCCGAGGCGCTCGCCGACAGCTGGAGCCGGATCACCGCGGCGTGGCCCCGCTAAGGCCGCCACGGCCCCTGCTGAACGAAATCGGCGGATCCCGACCGTGCTGGTAGCGTTGGGAGCGCCGGGGCAGGAGGGGAAATGATCGACGGCCGGCGAGGCAAGACGACCGACGCCGGCACTGTCGCGCCCGCCCAGCGGGAGCACCGCTCGATCGGCCAGCACCTCGTCGCCGCGGGCGTCGGAGCCGACGCCGTCACGACGGTCGGGGTGGTCCTCGCCGCGGCGACCGCGGTCTTCATCGCCTGGCACTGGTTCATCGTCTCGGTCGCGCTCATCATCGTCGGCGGGCTGATGGACACCCTCGACGGCCACGTCGCCAAGGTCGCGGGGACCGCCTCGCCCCGCGGGGCGTTCCTTGACTCGGTCGCCGACCGGGTCGGGGATTCCCTGATCTTTGGCGGCCTGGCCTGGTACTTCATCCGCGCCCACGACGCCAACGCCGCCCTCATCCCGATCGCCATCCTCGCGGTGAGCAACCTCGTCTCCTACCAGCGGGCGAAGGCCGAGTCGCTGGGGTTCTCCGCCCACGGCGGGATGATGGAACGCGCCGAGCGGCTTATCCTCCTCGGCGTCACGCTGTTCATCGCCTTCTTCGTCCCCGCGGCGCTCGTCCCGCTGCTCCTCACCCTGCTCACGCTCACGGGCATCACCTGCATCGGGCGGTTCGTGCGCGTCTGGGGCCAGGCGACGGTGGCGGTGCTGGTCGACCGCACGCCCCGGACGTCACGACGCGGGGGCGCCGGCAGCTGGCGAACGGCCCGGCGCGCCGATCAATCCCGGCGGGCACGCCGCGACCTCGTACCGCTTTCCACTCGCCTGCGGGGCGTGTTCGGCGCGAGCGGCGAGCGCGCGACTCCCCGGCGCGAACGCGCCGGCCGGCACCGCAGCGAGCGCGCCTTCGGTCGCCGGTTCGACAGCGACCACTGACAGCCCCGCGGGGCATCGGGCGCCACCACCCATGAGCCGGGCGCGGACCCGGTTCATCTACTTCGGTTACCGCGGTGCCGCCGCGTTCCTCCGGGCGGTGCCGGGCCCGGTCGGACGGGCGTGCGCCGGGGCAGTCGCTCTCGTCGCCTGGGCGACCGGACCCGGGCGCCGGGCTGTCGTCGCGTCGAATCTCCGCCGCGTGCTCGGGCCGGACGCGCCGCCAGCGACCCTGCGCCGGACCGTCCGGCGGGCGTACGTCAGCTACGCCGCCTACTGGTCCGAGGCGTCCCGGCTCGACGCCAGGGATCCCGCCGTCCTCGGTCGGCGCGTCGTCGCGCGTCATCCGGAGCGGTTCCACGACGCTCTCGCCCGGGGGCGGGGGCTCATCCTCGTGCTGCCCCACGTCGGCTGCTGGGAGGCAGGGGCGGTGTGGGCCGCCGCACAGGGCTACCCGCTTATGAGCGTCGGCGAGGCGCTCGAACCGCCGGAACTGTTCGACTGGTTCGTCGAGACCCGCAAACGGGTCGAGCTCACGATGCTGCCCCCCGGTCCGGCGACGACCGCGCAGCTCCTCGACCATCTGAGGGTCGGCAAAGCGCTCGCCCTCGCCGCCGATCGCGACGTGGTCGGCGACGGCCTGCGCACCGAGTTCTTCGGCGCCGTGACGCGAGTCCCGGCGGGCCCGGCGGTGCTCGCCCTCCGATCCGGCGCGCCGATGCTGCCCGTCGCGATCTACCTCGAGCCCCGGGGGCGGTTCACGATCGACTTCCCCCCGGAGCTCGACACGACGCGGACCGGCAACTTCCGCTCCGACGTCGCCAGACTGACTCGGGACATGGTCGCCGCCTTCGAGCAGATGATCGCCTCCCGGCCCGAACAGTGGCACGTCTTCCAACCGGCCTGGCCACGCGACGACGCAGAGGCGGACGGATGAGGATCGCGCTCGTCAGTCCTTACGACCTCGCCATCCCCGGCGGCGTCCAGGCGCAGGTCTTCGGGCTCGGACGTGCCCTCGTCGCCGCGGGCCACGGGGTTGTCGTCTTGGCGCCCGGACCGAAAGGTGCCGCCCAGCTCGGTGGCCTTGACGTGGTCGGCGTCGGGCGGTCTTTCGCCGTCCGGGCGAACGGCTCGCTCGCCCCGGTCGCGCCGACGCCCGGGGCGATGCTGCGTACGCGACTCGCGCTGCGGGATGCCGCGGCCGACGTCATCCACGTCCACGAGCCGCTCGTCCCCGGGCCGGCCCTCGCCGCCGCGACAACGGGCGGAGCCCCGGTCATCGGGACCTTCCACCGCGCCCGGGCGAGTCGGACCTACGTCGTCTACGGGCACGTGCTCCACCGAGTGGTGGGCGGGCTCGACGATCGCGTCGCCGTCTCCGAGGTGGCCCGGGCGACCCTGTGGGCCGCGGCCGGACCGTGCGAGTGCGCGATCCTCGCCAACGCGATCGACGTCGAACGCTTCGCCGGCGCGGCCGCCGCCCCGGCGGATGCGCCGACCGTGCTCTTCGTTGGGCGGGTCGAACGCCGCAAGGGCCTCGCGGTGGTCCTCGAGGCCTTCGCCGGGCTCCCCGGAGATTTCCGACTGCGCATCGTCGGCGATGGCCCCGAGGCCGCCGCGCTCCGGCGCCGATTCGAGCACGACCGGCGCATCTCGTGGCTGGGGCCGGTCGCTGACGAGGCGCTCGACCGCGAGTTCGCGGCCGCCCGAGTCCTCGCCGCGCCCGCGTTGGGCGGCGAGTCCTTCGGCGTCGTGCTCCTCGAGGCGATGGCGGCCGGTGTCGCGGTCGTTGCCTCCGACCTCCCGGGCTACCGGATCGCCGCCGCCGGGGCGGCGGCGCTCTTCCCGCCGGGTGACACGGCGGCGCTGCGCCGAGCACTCCAATCCCTGCTCAGTGCCGAAGGCGAGCACGACCGGCTCGTCGCGGCCGGACGGCTCGTCGCGGCCAGGCATTCCTTCGGCGATCTCGCCGCGGCGTACGCGGCCCGCTACGCGGCCGTCCTCGCGGCCGTGTCGCGGGGGAGCGCCCGCCACGGCCCGGCCCACTGATCGGCCCGGCGGGAGCCCGTACAGTGGGGACGCGATGACCCCCGCCAAAGTGAACCCGACGAGCCGCACCAGCACCCGACGACCGGCGCCCGAACCGGCCGCGCGGCGCCGGCCCACGCGCGTGGTCGCGAGCGCGCCCCCGCCGGCTCGCCCCGCCTTCGGCCGGGCGCGGATCGGGATCCTCGCCCGGATCGCGAGCGCCGCACCGCTCGTCGTCGTCGCCGGCGGCGCGGCACTCGCCGCCTCGGGTGCGCTCTCCGTCGTCCGCGTCGCGCTCGGAGTCGTGCTCGCCGCGTGCGGTGTCGCGCTCCTGCTCGGTGACCTCCACTACGCCTCGACGGCGCGCCTCATCGCCGGACTGCACGCCCGACCGGCTGACCCGACCGCGGAGGCGCGACTCGTGAACCTCACGGAGAGCCTCTGTTTCGGCTTCGGGCTTCCGGCCCCGCGCGTCGTCGTCGTCGACGATCCGGCGCCGAACGCCCTCGCCCTCGGTCGGTCCGCACAATCGGCGACGCTCGTCGTCACGACGGGAGCGCTCGCGACGCTCGACCGGATGCAGCTCGAGGCGATCCTCGCCCATGAGCTCGCCCACGTGAAGAGGGGGGACACGGCCGCCGCGGCGGTCGTCACGCGCGCCTTCGGACTCGTCGCCGCGCATTCCGCGATCGGCTCGCGCCTGGCCGAACGCGGCGTCGCCGGGGACCGGGAGGCACTCGCGGACCTCGCCGCGACCAGCGTCACGCGTTACCCGCCCGCGCTCGCCGACGCGCTCGAAGCCCTCGCCGCGGCGGCGACGGTGCGGCCGAAGGCGTTGTCGCCGGCTGTCGCGCGCCTCACGGCGTGGCAGTGGTGCGCACCGTTCGCCCTGCGATCGGTCGCGCGCTCGCGACCCGGCGAGCTCGACCTGGCGCTGCGTATCGCCGCGCTCCGAGAACTGTGACGACGGCACCCCGGCGCCGGGGACGCGGCGCGCCCTTCGTCCGGGGAAGGGAGTGAACCGTGTCCGGTCATTCGAAGTGGGCGACGACGAAGCACCAGAAGGGCGCGAAGGACAAGGCGCGCGGGAAGCTGTTCGCGAAGCTCATCCGTCAGGTCGAGGTTGCCGCGCGCGAGGGCGGGGGAGACCTCGCCGCGAATGCCAGCCTGCGGACGATGTACCAGAAGGCCCGTGATGCGTCGGTGCCGGCCGACACGATCGATCGGGCGATCAAGCGGGGGACCGGCGAGCTCGAAGGAGTCCGCTACGAATCGGTCTCCTACGAGGGGTACGCGCCCTCGGGCGTCGCGGTGATCGTCGAGTGCCTGACGGACAACCGCAACCGGACCGGAGCGGAGATCCGCGCCGTGTTCTCCCGCAACGGGGGCTCGATGGCGGAGCCCGGCGCGGTCGCCTGGCAGTTCGAGCGCAAGGGCCTCGTCGCGATCCCCCGGGCGACCGACGAGGACACGATCATGGCGGTGGCCCTCGACGCCGGCGCCCAGGACCTGCGCGACGACGGGACCGAGTGGACCGTCGTGTGCGAACCGGCCGGCCTCCACGTCGTCCAGGCCGCGCTGGAAGCCGCCGGGATCCCGATCGACTCGGCCGAGTCGCAGTGGCTGGCGACGACGACGGTCGAGGTGCCGGAGGCGTCGGGCGCACGCAAGGTCCTCCATCTCCTCGAGCTCCTCGAGGACCACGACGACGTCCAGCTCGTCGCCGCCAACTTCGACATCCCCGACGAGATCCTCGAGTCGATCGAGGAGACCTGAGACGGCGCACATCCCCCGCGCTTCGAGGGCCGCTCGATAGAATCGAACGCATGTTTGTCCTCGGGATCGACCCCGGACTGTCGCGCTGCGGCTTCGGAGGGGTCGTCTCCTCGCACGGCGACGAACGCGCCGTCGCCGCCGGTGTCATCACGAGCGACCCCGCCCTTCCGGTGCCCGAACGGCTCGCCGCGCTCCACCGTGAGCTCGACGCCCTCGTGACCGAACTCGCGCCCGACGTCGTCGCCGTCGAGCGCGTCTTTTTCCAGACCAACGCGAAAACGGCCATGGCGGTCGGCCAGGCGAGCGGCGTCGCGCTGCTCGTCGCCGCCGAACACGGCTGCCGGGTCGTCGAGTACACCTCGAACGAGGTGAAGCTAGCGGTCGCGGGCTACGGCGGGGCGGACAAGGCCCAGCTACAGGGGATGGTCACGCGCCTCTTGCGGTTGTCGAGCGTGCCGGATCCCCCCGACGTCGCCGACGCGCTCGCCCTCGCGCTCTGCCACCTCGCGGCGTGCCGGGTCGAGCGACTCGCCGAACCGGCCGCCGACCGCGTCGCCCGGATGGCGCGGCGATGATCGGCTCGCTCTCCGGAACGCTCGCCGAGATCGACGCCGCCTCGGAACCCCTCGCCGCGATCGTCGTCGACGTGTCCGGCGTCGGCTACGAGGTCGTCGTCTCGGCCCGCCAGGCGACCCGGCTCGGTCCGCTCGGCTCGGTCGTCAAGCTTTCGATCTACACCCATGTGCGCGAGGGCGCGATCACGCTCTTCGGCTTCGCGGACAGGACAGAGCGGCGCATGTTCGAGCTCCTCATCGCCGCCCACGGCATCGGGCCCGCGCTCGCGCTGGCGATCCTCGGCGTGCACCCGCCGGAGCAGCTCGCCCAGGCCGTCGCAAGCGGCGACGTCGACGCGCTCGTCCTCGTGCCCGGGGTCGGTCGCAAGACGGCCCAGCGCCTCATCGTCGAGCTCGCCGGGCGTCTCGGCAGCCTCGAGACGCTGCCGGGCTCGGTGACGGCGACGGACAGCACCCGTTCGGCCCGCTCCGAGGTGCGCGACGCCCTCGCCGCGCTCGGCTACGCCCCGGACGAGGTGCGCGTCGCGCTCGAGCACCTGCCCCGCGAAGGCACGGTCGAGGAGCTGTTGCGCGCCGCCCTCTTGAGCCTCGCCCCGCACCGATGAGCCCGCGTCGCGACATCGCCGTCGACCGCGACGAGTCGTCGCGGCCCGTCGCCCGCTTCGCCGACGAGCCGGAGGAGGCCCTCGAGGCCGGGCTGCGCCCCCGCCGGTTGGCCGATTTCGTGGGGCAGGCCCGAGTGAAGGAGCACCTGGCGATCGTGCTTGAGGCGGCACGCCGCCGGCGTCAGCCGGTCGACCACCTCCTTTTCGCCGGGCCTCCGGGACTCGGCAAGACGACCCTCGCCGGAATCGTCGCCGCCGAGATGGGAGCCGGGCTGCGCGTCACCTCCGGGGCGGCGCTCGTGCGCGGCGGCGACCTCGCCGCGATCCTTACCGGCCTGCAGACGGGCGACGTGCTGTTCATCGACGAGATCCACCGGCTCGCCCCGCCCGTTGAGGAGATCCTCTACCCGGCGATGGAGGACTTCCAGATCGACATCGTGATCGGCAAGGGGCCGACGGCGCGCTCGGTCCGCCTCGACGTGCCGCGGTTCACCCTCATCGGGGCGACGACCCGCACCGGCCTCGTGACGGGACCGTTGCGTGACCGCTTCGGCTTCGTCACCCGGCTCGAGCACTACGCGCCGGGCGAGCTCGAGGAGATCGTGCGCCGGACCGGGAGGCTCCTCGCGGTGGAGTGCTCGCCCGACGGCGCGGCCGAGATCGCGCGCCGCGCCCGCGGCACGCCGCGGCTTGCGATCCGGCTCTTGCGCCGCGTGCGCGACTTCGTCGAGGTGCGCGGGGAAGGGGTCATCACTCTCGAGGCGGCCCGGGCGGGCTGCGACGTGTTCGGCGTCGACGAGCAGGGGCTCGACCGTCTCGACCGCCAGCTCCTCGAGGTGCTCTGCGTGCGTTTCGCCGGCCGGCCGGTTGGCCTGGCGACGCTCGCCGTGAGCGTCGGCGAGGAGCCGGAGACGATCGAGGACGTCTACGAGCCGTACCTTCTGCAGGCGGGTTTTGTCGTGCGCACGCCGCGCGGGCGGGTTCCGGCCCCGGCGGCCTGGTCGCACCTCGGGCTCCCGACGCCGCCGGACGCGGCGGATGCCGCGGCCACGGATGCGCGCGACGAGGAGGATCCGACGCTATTCGACACCTGAGCGATTACGCGGCGAGGAGCCCGTAGCTTCCGGCCCCAGGTCCGCGGCTACAGTTCGAGGCGCCCTTTCTCCTAGACGCCGGGTGTCCCATGCCGATGCAACTGGTCCGTGCCCTGCCCGTGCTGCACGCGCTCGTCTTTGCCGCGGCGAAGAAGTCGACGAATGGCTCGAGCATCTTCATCTTCCTCCTCCTTATCCTCGCCGCCGGGGCGTTCCTCTTCATCCGCCCGCAGCGCCGCCGCCAGAAGGACCTGATGGCCCAGCAGCGCGCCGTCTCCGTGGGCGACGAGGTGATCACCGCCGCGGGCATCGTCGGCCGCGTCCAGTCGATGACCGACGACCGGGTGCGGATCGAGGTCGCCCCCAACACGACGATCGAGATCGTCCGCCGGGCGATCGGACAACGCGTCATCCCGCCCGTGGCCCCGTCGTGGGGGGGTCCGACCGGTGGGCAGTGGAACTTCCCGGCGAGCGACGACCCCGACCACCACGACGAGCCTCCGACCGAGAACACGGGGGGTCACGACTAGGTGGGTCGTCGTCGTCTGCTCGCAAGCGTCGGGCTGACGAGCCTCCTGTGCTTCGGGATGCTCGGCCTCGCCGTCGGACTTAGCTGGTCGCCACACCTCGGGCTCGACCTCGAGGGCGGGCTCTCCGTCGTCTTCAAGCCGAACCACACGGTTTCCAACGCGACGCTGCAGACCGCGGCGAACATCATGACCGACCGCTCGAGCGGCCTCGGCGTCTCCGGGTCCGACATCACGACCCAGGGCGGCGACATCATCGTCCAGATGCCCGGCGTGAAGGACCCCCAACGGATCCTCGACATCCTCGGCACGACCGCCCAGCTCTACTTCCGTCCGGTGCTCTGCGGCGCGCCGGCCTACAGCGGGCCGAAGGCGAAGAAGACCGGGACGAAGGCGAATTCCGCCGGCGCCTACAAGATCCCGCCCTCGTGTCCCGCGCCCTACCGTTACACGACGGCGTACTACGTCTCCTCGGGCGGTGGCGGCTACGACCCCGGTGGCTACGCCATCGACCCCGCCTACGCGAGCTACCCCTCGACCTCGGTCGCGGACGACTCGAAGGACACGCACGACAACGTCATCTTCAACTCGGGCGTCCCGGGCACGCCCCGCTACGTCCTCGGACCCGCCCTCGCCACCGGCACGATCATCTCGAACGCCTACTCACAGTTGAGCCCGACCGGGCAGTGGGAGGTCAACTTCGACCTGACGGGCAGCGGCACGACAGTTTTCAACAAGATCGCCTTCACCTACTACCACGAACTCGTCGCCAACGACCTCGACGGCGACATCGTCTCGGCACCGCTCATCCTCGCGAGGAGCTTCCCCGGCAGCGGCCAGATCACCGGGAACTTCAACTCCACGAGCGCCGGGGCACTCGCCCTCGACCTCAAGTACGGCTCACTGCCGGTCCAGCTCACCGCCGAGACCTCGCAGACGGTCTCGCCGAGCCTCGGCAAGTCCTCGCTCGACGCCGGACTGCTCGCCGGCATGCTCGGGCTGCTCCTTGTCATGGGCTACACGATCTTTTACTACCGGGCGCTCGGCGTCGTCGTCGTCTCCGGTCTCGTCACCACGGCGGCTTTCCTCTACGGGTTCATCTCGCTGCTCAGTGCCTCCTCGTTCGGGCTCACACTCGACCTGTCCAGCGTCACCGGCCTCATCGTCTCGGTCGGCATCACCGTCGACTCCTACGTCGTGTACTTCGAGCGACTAAAGGATGAGGTGCGGGCCGGGCGTTCCATCCGGGCGTCGGTCGACAAAGGCTTCCGCAGCGCCTACCGCACGATCCTTTCCGCCGACGCGGTCTCGTTCCTCGGCGCGCTCGTGCTGTGGTGGCTCTCGGTCGGCGCGGTGCGCGGGTTCGCTTTCATGCTCGGTCTGTCGACGCTCCTCGACGTCGCCACGGCGTACTTCTTCACGCGGCCGCTCGTCATCCTGCTCGGCCGCAACCGCGTTATCGCCAGCGCCCGCCACCTCGGGATCGCCCGCGGCCTCGCCGCCGCCAAGCCGACCCAATGAGCCCCGACCGCATCCTCCCGGGCTCGGCCGGGCCGCAGCCGCCCGAGCCCGACGACGCGTCCCACCCGGTCGCGCCGCCGTTCGCCCCACCGACCGAAGAGCCGCCCGAGGTTCCCGGGGCCGCCGGGACGGGTGCCGACGAGGAGCCGGTCGCGAGGCCGGTCGCGCCGCCCGAGCCGCCGCCACAAGAGCCGGCCGCCGCGGCCGCGCGACCCGAAGCGGCCCACGGGCGTGACCGCCAGCTCGGCCCGCTCCGCCGCCTCTACTTCGGCCAGACCCGCTTCGACTTCGTCCGCCGCAAGCGCTGGTGGTTCGCCCTTTCCTGCACGATCATCGCGGCGGGCGCCATCTCGCTCGCGACGAGGGGACTCAACCTCGACATCGAGTTCGCCGGCGGCAACGCCTGGATCCTGCAGACCTCGACGGTCTCCGTCAACCAGGCGCGCACCGCACTCGCGCCCCTCGGGCTCGGCGGCGCGACGATCACCACGCTCGGCACCCCGCCCAAGACGACCCTCGAGGTCGAGGCGAAGCTGCCGAAGGCCCAGACCTCGGCGCAGTCGAACAAGTTGCTCGCCCAGGTGAGCCAGACCCTCGCGCGGCTCGCCCACCAGCCGGTCACGGCCGTGAACGTCGAGCACGTCGGGCCCTCGTGGGGGCGCCAGATCACCGACAAGGCCCTCGAGGCGCTCATCGTCTTCATCATCCTCGTCAGCGTGTACATCTCGATCTTCTTCGAATGGCGCATGGCGTTCGCGGCGATCGTCGCGATGTTCCACGACATCCTCGTCACGGTCGGGGTGTACTCGTTGGTCGGCTTCGACGTGACGCCGGACACCGTCGTCGCTTTCTTGACGATTCTCGGCTATTCGCTCTACGACACCATCGTCGTGTTCGACCGCGTGCGCGACAACGCGAAGAACCTCGCCCAGCGTGACCGGATTGTGTTCTCGGACCTCATCAACCTCTCGATGAACCAGACGCTCGCCCGATCGATCAACACGTCGCTCGTCGCGATCCTGCCGATCCTGTCGGTGCTCGTGCTCGGCGCACAAATCCTCGGCGCGACGACGCTCGAGTACTTCGGCCTCGCGCTCTTCATCGGCCTCACGACCGGGGCCTACTCGTCGATCTTCATCGCCTCCCCGCTCGTCGCCGTGATGAAAGAACGCGAGCCGCACTACCGACAGCTCGCCGAGCGCCTCCGCAAGCGGGGCATCGGCGCCGTCCTCCTCAGCCCGGCCGCCGTCGCCGCCGGCGCGCTCGGGCTCGAGCTCCCGATGTCGGGTCGGCCGGTGCCGGCCGTCGTCCCGGGTGCCGCCCGCCGCGCTCCCGCCCCACCCCGTCCCGCGCCGTCGCGCGCCCCGGGCCACGAGGGCGCCACCACGGTCGCGGGCCCGACCCCCCGGGCCGCCGGGCCGGCGAGAAGCGCCCGTCCGAGCAAGTCCCGACCGGCCGCAAGGCGGCGACGTAAAGGGGGCCGGCGCTGATCGACGTCCATCTGGCCCGCGCGGAGCCCGAGCGATTCCGGACCGCGCTCGCCCGGAAGGGTGCCGACGCGATCTTCGACGAGTTCCTCGCCCTCGACCAGGCCTGGCGTCTCGAGGCCGCCGGGGTCGAGCAGCTGCGGGCCGCCACCAAGCCGAAGGGCCGCCCCGACGACGCCGCACGGCAGGCACTCGCCGCGGCCAAGGCCGAGCTAAGACTCGCCGAGGAGTCCTTCGCCTCGACGACGGCGCGCCGCGACGCCCTCCTCGCCCAGATCCCGAACCCGCCCGACCCGAGCGCTCCGGACGGCACAACCGACGAGGACGCCGTCGAGCTGCGCCGCGTCGGCGAACCGCCGCGGTTCTCTTTCGAGCCCAAGGACCACCTCGCGCTCGGCGCCTTCGCCGTCGACAAGGCGGTCCAGCTCTCGGGGGCGCGCTTCGCCTACCGGATCGGGGACGTCGCCCTCGTCGAGCTCGCCCTCTACCGCTACGCGCTCGGGCGGGCGATCGCCCACGGCTTCACGCCGGTGCTCCCACCGGTGCTCGTCCGGGAGTCCGCGATGTTCGGGACCGGGTTCCTGCCGACCGACGAGGCGAACCTGTACCGGGTCGAGCCCGACGGCCTGTACCTCACGGGCACGTCGGAGGTGGCCCTCGCCGGCCTGCACGCCGGGGAGATCCTCGAGGCGTCGGCGCTCCCGCGCCGCTACGCCGGCTACTCCACGTGCTTCCGCCGCGAGGCCGGCGCGGCGGGCAGGGACACGAGGGGGATCTTCCGCGTCCACCAGTTCGACAAGGTCGAGATGTTCGTCTTCGCGACCCCGGAGCAGTCCGCCGCGGAGCACGAGGCGATCCTTTCGGTCGAGGAGGAGATCATCGGCGGCCTCGGCCTCGCCTACCGCGTCGTGAACATCGCGGCGGGGGACCTCGGCCCGTCAGCGGTGAAGAAGTACGACATCGAGGGCTGGATCCCGAGCCAGGCCCGTTACCGCGAGCTCACCTCGTGCTCGAACACGACTGACTTCCAGGCCCGCCGCCTCAACATCCGGGTGCGCGGCACCGAGGGGATCCGGGCGCTTCACACCCTCAACGGCACGGCGATCACGGCGCGCTCGCTCATCGCGCTCCTCGAGACCTACCAGCGGGCCGACGGCTCCGTCGACACGCCCGAGGTCCTCGTCGCGCTCGGCGCGCCGGCGCGCCTCGCCCCGGCGGGCGCCTAACCCTCGTCCGGCGCGAGCCGGTGGAGGGGCCCGGCGCCGTGCCCGAGCCCGCCCGCGGCGGACCGCTCGAGGGAGGCGGTGAGGAAGCGCTTCGCCGCGCCGGTCGCCTCGCGCACCCCGAGACCCCGGGCGAGGTAGGCGGTGAGGGCCGCCGAGAGGATGCAACCGGTCCCGTGAACGTTGCGGGTCGTCACCCACGGGGCGCGGAACCAGGTGAGCTCGCCGTCGAGGCAGAGCACGTCGGCCGCGTCGGCGGCCTTGCGGTGACCGCCTTTCACGAGAGCCGCGCGCGCCCCCATGCGGCACAGCTTCATCGCCGCCTCCGCCATCGCCTCCTCGTCCCGGACCCGGCGGCCGACCAGCACCTCGGCCTCGGCGAGGTTCGGCGTGACGACCGTGGCGTAGGGGAGGAGCCGGCGGTAGGCGGCGGAGGCGTCGCCGGCGATAAGCGGCGAGCCCGAGGAGGCGACCATCACCGGGTCGACGACGAGGAAGCCGAACGCGCCGGCGCCCGCCCGCTGGGCGACCGTCTCGACGATCGCCGTCGTCGCCAGCATGCCGGTCTTCGCGGCGTCGATCCCGAAGTCGGCGAGCACCGCGTCGAGCTGGGCGTCGACGAACGCGGGGGAGAGGATCTCGACTCCGCTGACGGCTTGGGTGTTCTGGGCCGTCACCGCCGTGACGACGAGGGTCCCGAAGACGCCGAGCGCGGCGAACGTGCGCAGGTCCGCGGCGATGCCCGCCCCGCCGCCCGAGTCGGTGCCGGCGATCGTGAGGGCGACGCGGGGCGGCCGTTCGCCGTGCGCGCGCACCGCCTCGTCGTCCGCTGCCATCGGGTCATCCTATGACCGCACCGGCGACGGGATTTCCGCCCCGGTACGGTGGCGCGGGAGACGGAGGAGGACCGTGAGCGACGAACGCCTCGACGAGATCTGCTCGGAGCTCGGCGCGATCATCGAGCGCCTCGATGACCTCGCCTTAGAGGCGCTGCGGGAGGCGGTGGGGAACGGCGCGACAGCCCGGCCCGAGATCGAGCGACGCATCGTGCGCGCCCGCAACGCCGTCGAGCGGGCCCGGCACCTGCTCGGGTCGGAATGAACCTGGCATCCCCGGAGGGGCCGGAAACCCGCCATGATGGGGCGATGGAAGCACGCGAGCACGACGAACGGCCCTGGGGCAGCTACACCGTCCTGGAGGACGCCGCCGACCACAAGGTGAAGACGCTCCTCGTCTATCCCGGGAAGCGCCTCAGCTACCAGCGCCACCGTCACCGCGGCGAGCACTGGTTCGTCGTGCGCGGCACGGGCACCGTCACCCTCGACGGCGTCGAGGTCCCGGTGGCGCCCGGTTCGGCGGTCGACATTGCGGTCGGCACGGCCCACCGCATCGAGAACACCGGCGCGGACCCGCTCGTGTTCATCGAGGTCCAGCACGGCGAGTCCTTCGCCGAGGACGACATCGAACGGCTGGAGGACGACTTCGGCCGGGCGTAGCGCCTAGCGGCGCGCCAGCGTTGCCGCGCCGGGGGGCGAGAGCGCGTTCAGCGCGTCGATGAGCTGGCGGAGCCGGCCGTGGTGGACGCGGTTGAACTCGAGCGCGACGCGGGCGAGCTCGAGGTGGTCGTGGTCGGCGCGCTCGACGGGGTAGGGACCGGTCCGCCAGATCCCCCGGGCCGAACAGATGTCGGCGAACGTCGCCGACAGCGAGGTGAGCTCGAGATCGGTGGGCGCGTAGCGGAGCCGGATGACCATCGTGTCGCGCACGAAGCGGCGCGAGTGGTAGTTGCGGTGGAAGCCGAGGATCTCCCGCACCGCCTGGTCGATGTCGTCGGTGATCCGGTAGAGCGCCGCCTCGACGGGATCGGCGAAGCCGCGGCCGTAGACCTGGGCCGTGACGAAATCCTCCCAGCCGTGCCAGTAGCGCTCGCCGGGGCTGTCGACCAACACGATCGGCGCCGGCTCCGCCTTGCCGGTCTGGAGGAGCGTGAGGAGCTCGAAGCACTCGTCGAGCGTGCCGAACCCGCCGGGAAGCACGAGGAAGCCGGAGGACTCCTTGATGAGCATCAGCTTGCGGGTGAAGAAGTACTTCATCTCGACGAGCTTCGAGTTCTCGGCGATCCATTCGTTCGGCTCCGCCTCGCCGGGCAGCCGGATGTTCACCCCGATCGCCATCGCCTCGCCGGCGCCCTCGTTGCCGGCGGCCATGATGCCCGGGCCGGCCCCCGTGACGACCATCCACCCCTCCACCGCGAAGCGCGCGGCGAGCTTGCGGGCGAGCTCGTAGGTGCGATCGGGCGGCCCCGTGCGCGCCGAGCCGAAGACGGTCACCTTCCGCACGTCGCGGTAGGGCGCGAACATCTGGAACGCCTCGGCCATCTCGCCGAGCGCCGCCCGGGCGAGTTTCAGGTCGAGCCGGCTCGCGTCCCCCCTGGCGAGCTCGAGCATCGCCTGCACGATCCCGCGCACGACGTCGCGGTCGTGAGTCACGTCCGCCGTGTCGAGGAAGTGTTCGACGAGCGCCGCGACCCCGGGATCGTTCGCGGCCGGCGCAGCCGGGCGCGCCCGGGTGCTCATGCGCGGACCGCGACGCGCCCGTACAGCGTCGTGCGCTGTTGGAGGCGCCGCCCGAGCGGCTCGACGAGGGCGCGGAACGCCTCCGGCGTCATCATCTGGCCGTGCGAGGCGCCCGCC
>Ga0187875_10000253_pt1 | contig 48832 bp, 41 predicted proteins | sample June2016WEW_17_1_2_FD_132978 | JGI IMG/M metagenome (GOLD analysis project Ga0187875, IMG submission 132978) | Peatland microbial communities from SPRUCE experiment site at the Marcell Experimental Forest, Minnesota, USA - June2016WEW_17_10 | ecosystem: Environmental > Terrestrial > Soil >...
ACGGCAACGGAATACGCCATGGGAAGATTGAATTTGACATGGTCGCCCGCATCGTGCCAGCCGCCGGTAAGGTTCAGGCCGACGTCCGCGCCGTCGTGCGTGTCACAGGGCCCGCGCCATGGAACGCGGTTCCATACAGGCTGGGGGCCGGACCTCTGGCAGTCGTAAAAATAAATCGCCTTTTGCAGCGCCTCCCCGTAATTGTACGTGGTAGTTGACGCCGCTTCCAGCCCGACCGCCATGATACCGGATAGCAGCAGAACTACCATTGGGCCGATTTTCACAATTACCCCTATCCTCTTAAGAGTAAAGTATAAAAAAACTACCGGGCGCCGCACACTACCCGGAAACCGATGGCGCGGTAGCTACTCACCGGAACGCCATCGCCGACGCGGAACGCGCGAAATACAAGCCACCGGAGAGGTATGTATTTAATATAATTATCCATCACGAATTACGGGAAATTTTTTGAATCTACCTGGCAGATGCTCTCTGTCGGGCCCGTTTTCTCGATCCGGCCTGCCCCCGCGGTCCACGTTCAGTTCGTTGCGGCAAGAGGACGTCGGAAAGTCACGGCGGTCGTGGAAAACGGGTTCGTGAGTACGTGGAAAACGCCGGAGTTTTTAGCCTGCCGGAAGATAATGCTTGATAAGCACTACTGGAGAAAAAGGGAAGAACTGATCCTCTTTCTCCATCTCCTCTCGCGTCTCCATGGCGGCAGTGAAACGCTTGTTGTCATAGGAAGCTCCTTTCCCGATCTTATTCCTCAAGCCACCCGTGCCAATCGGGTTTTTTGATTTGCGCAAGCAGGAAGTTATCGATAATCCAGACTTTTTTGGTATCATCCCACATACTTGCCAGTTTTTCCGGCCATTTGGCCTTTATTTCGGATAAGATATTCGAGTCAAGTTTTCCCTTGTAAAAGGATTTAACCTTGCTGAGGTCGTCGCCCTCGAGGTTGGCGCCCTCGAGATTGGCGCCCTCAAAATCGGCTTCCGTAAGGTCAGCTTCCCACAGGTAGGCTCCCCGGAGGTCGGCGCCCTCGAAGTGGGCTCCTAGAAGGTTGGCACCCTCAAGGTTAGCTCCCCGGAGGTCGGCTCTCTTGAGGTACGCTCCCCGCAGGTGGGCTCCCTCAAGATCGGCATCCGAAAGGTTGGCGCCCTCAAGGTCGGTTTCCACAAGGTTGGCGTCCCACAGGGAGGCGCCATGCAGGTTGGCTTCCACAAGGCTCGCTTCCCCGAGGTAGGCGCTGTCCAGGTTGGCTTCCATCAGGTTTGCCTCGCCCAGGCCGGCACCCGTAAGATCGGCTTCCCGCAGGTCGGCTCCCCGGAGGTGGACATTATCCAGGTTGGCTTCCACAAGGTCGGCTCCCCGCAGGTCGGCGCTATCCATGCTGGCTCGGTAAAGGGAGGCCTTTTGAAGGTCGGCAAACCCAAGGTAAGCTCCCCGGAGGTCAGCGCACCAAAGGTGGGTCCTCACAAGGTGGGCTTCCGAAAGGTTGGCATCCCTAAGGTTGGCTCCCCGCAGGAAGGCGCCCTCAAGGTGGGCTCCCGAAAGCTCGGGCTTGAAGCCGGAGTTTACATTCCGCCACCTATTCCAGTTGTCTACTCCCGATTTCAGCACGTCAACGTTCCGGTTGGTGCTGACGCACCCCATATTTATCGCGAGCAACAGTGGAAAGGTCATTATCCGTTTGAATTTGAATCCACGCATACGTTGCCTCTCTTTCTTTGGGTGAGTCTTTATGAACGGTATGAAGTCCGATAAAGCACTTTTCCCTTTTTGAAATAAGTCTGAGTCTAAAGAGCAATATTCGTGCCAGGGATCAAAGAAGCCTGTGGCCGCTTTGTGCCATGCCTGACGAGAAGGTTTCATACAATAATCGTATGTGTGAGATATTTCAACGGCATACAGCGGCGCGTCGTCAAGCCGTTACCGCGGTTACTCGACTTGTTCGGCGACGAATAACGCAATTATGCAAACTCGCAAGAGGTGTATATGAACAGGTGTATCGATATCACCCTGAATAATCTTAGAACTGGCCTGATCCATCGAAAAACGACCGATGTGCACCCTATTGCACCGCATATACGGCATAATTCTTGCTGAAACATAAGCACACAGATTATCGGCGTGAAGAGGAAACATCTTTTGACCACCCAAATTAACTCATGAAAGGAGAAGCTATCATGGCACAGTTAAGTCCGTATTTGACGTTCAAGGGAAACTGCCGGGAAGCGATGACGTTTTACAAAGAGTGCCTGGGAGGGAAGCTGAAATTGCAAACCGTCGGGGAGACCCCCATGGCCGCCCAGATGCCCAAAGAGATGCGCAACAGTATCATGCACTCGGTTTTGGAAAAAAAAGATGGTTTTACGCTGATGGCATCCGACATGTGCGGGCCGGGAGACCGTGTCCAGGGAAATACCATGTCGCTCACTCTTGTCTGCAAGAGTAAAAAAGAGCTTGAAACGTGCTTTTCAAAACTTTCCGCCGGAGGGAAAGTCGGCAATCCCTTGAAAGAAGAATTTTTTGGAACCATCGGGGATCTTGTCGATAAATTCGGATTCCGCTGGATGTGCGTATTCGATAAACCAGGTATGAAGCTGTAAACCGCGAGAAGCATCGAACACGACCGCAGGACGTTTCTGCAAAGTAAAAGAAGGGAGTCGTCGGCAATTTCATTCCCGGCCGAGCGGCTATATCCTCCCATGAAAAGGAGAAATTTTTATGAACGCGAAAAAACGCATCCAGAAAATAACCCCGTTCTTGTGGTTCGACAACGGAGCCGAGGAGGCGGTGAATTTTTATACCTCCCTTTTCAAGAATTCAAAAATAGTCAGCATTACCCGCTATGGAGACGAAGTGCCGGGAATGAAAGGGAAAGTGTTGACCGCGGTATTCCAGCTCGAGGGACAGGAATTCATGGCGATTGACGGCGCCGCGCCGTTCAAATTCACCGAAGCGATATCGCTGCTTGTGAAGTGCGATACGCAGGAAGAAGTCGACCGCCTGTGGGAGAAGCTTACCGAAGGCGGCGAAAAAGGACGATGCGGCTGGCTGAAGGACAGATATGGCCTTTCGTGGCAGATCGTTCCGACTATTCTGGGCAGGCTGATGAACGATAAAGACCCTGAAAAATCAAAGAGGGTCATGCAGGCACTGATGAAAATGGACAAACTTGACATAAAAGCGTTGAAGCAGGCATAAGACTTTCCGGCGCTCTTGTCAAAATTGGAAATTGCGCGGCAGAGCGCGATGCGGAGCGTTATAGTGACGCGGCAAAGCTCTTTACTTACCCCGTTGCCCGGGGTTCCACGTGTATGGTAACATACGCACCCGGAAACGCGGCTTTGACCGCATTCTCGACCTTGAAACAGAGCTCGTGCGCAACCGGGAGCGAGGTGTCGCCGTCAACCTGAATATGCAGGTCGATCTCCCGACGGGAGCCGCTCTTCCGGGTGCGGAGCTTGTGGTAGCTCGTAATCTCCGGATAGCCATGAATTATCGTCTCGATGACGCGGATTTCGCTGTCCGGGAGTTTCTGATCGGCAAGGTCCGCGATAGAACGGAGCGTGAGGTCGATGGAGGCGCGGAGGATGAAGCAGGCCATGACGATGGCGATGATCGGGTCCAGCGCGACCACATGGGTGAACCGTATGACGACGAGTCCGAGCATGACGCCCAGCGAGGTGATGACATCGGCCCCGAGGTGCATGGCGTCGGCCTCAATGGCGATGGAGCCGTATTTCTTTGCGGAATAGAAGAGCATCCGCGAAACGGCCACATTGACGACGGCCGAGATCGCCATGACCCCGATTCCCCAGTCGAGCCTGACAAGCGCGACGGAGGGATGGATGAGCTTACGGATCGCCTCGGCCACGATGATGCCGGCCGCGAAAAAAATGAGCAGGGCTTCGAAGAAGCCGGAAATGTTCTCGAATTTTCCATGGCCGAACGGATGGAGACGGTCGGCCGGCTCGTCAGCCTTGGCGATGGCGATGTAGGCGACCACGGCTGCCAGGAGGTCGATGCTCGAATGGATCGCCTCCGAGAGGACGGCGATTGAGCTCATCAGAATGCCGGCAATGATTTTAAAGGCGATGAGGGCGCTGTTGGAGACGATCGAAACGAGAATGACGCGGTTTTTTTTCATAGGGTTTTTCCCGCGAAGGGGGCATTGCCGCTTTATCGGTACAAAATAGGTTACTACTCGGGCAGGGGTCAAAAGCGATGAATTCAAGTATTAAACGATTGAAAATTACTGCATGACCGAAGGTCAGCTACATGACCACGCGTACTTCAAGCGAAAAAACATTGTTCGCGGGTTCGAATAAAGTCTCTCCCGGAGCTTTATGGATATCGCCTCGATAGGAGCCGTTGATGAGAAACCGCTGGCCCATCTTGACATCGGCGGTAATGATGAGTTGATGCGCAATGCCGCCCGGGAACCCCCTTGCCATGCGATAGTCCGCGTCGCCGCTGAAGGGCGTCACCGACCAGGTGTACATCGCCCCGACGGTGCTCTTCGGCGATGGCTGAAAGGTAAGTGAGGGTGAAAGCTGGTAGTAAAAAATGCTGTCGAAGGAGGTTGATCCGGGTGCGGCGCTGTCCGACTGGTGCGCGAGGCCGAGCACTTCCAGGAGGGTGAAGTTCGTTTGCCGGGTCAGGAGATATTTCTGGGTCACCTCGAGACGGCGATCATAGAGCGTATAGTCGTTGCCGTCGGAGGTCGTATCATCATGCGTGACCGAGAGCAGGTCGACGGCCGCGCCAAGGGTGAAGCGCTTGAAAACCCGCTGCGCTTCGATCCGCGTCTCCAGGCTTCCTTCTTCGTAGCCGAGAACTTTGCGGTAGTCGGGAGTAAGGGTTAAACGGGCGGTTATCTGGTGCAGAGAGTCGTTGCGCGGCGACCAGGCGATTTCCTGTCGGTAGGAACAGTCGGCGGTCAGCACCTCCTGTCCCGCGTCGGGCGAACCGAACCAGGAGTCAAGGGAGAGCAATCCGGGGAGATAGGAGGGAATATCGTTGCGGTCCGCATCCACCTGCTCCTGGGAGGCCAGCGTCCCCTCCCATGAAAGATCGCCGAGAATGCCGTTCACGCGCCGACGCGGTTTATATGCCCAGGTGACGTCCGCCGTCGTATTACGGACGCGCTCGTCCGAGGACTGGTTGTACACCTGCTGCTGCTGCATGAAGTAATCGCCGGGAACGTGCGGAACATACTGCTGCGTCGCCGTATCGTATATGTAGGCGCCCATCCCTTTGCCGGCGAAGATCGGCACCTGCACGGTGGACGAGGCCATTTCGGCATTGGAAACGTAGTGTTGCCGGGAGGTAAAGCCGCTTCCGGGAGGCGTTACATCGCTTGTCAAATCCACGAGCATGGTCGTGGTCGCAGCTTCGCCGTAATCGACGGATTGATCGTAATTCGAGGTGCCGCTGATCCGCCATCCCGGCAGCAGCACATGATTAATCGATTGTTCCCATCGAACTTCGTACCCCGTATCGCTCGTCGCGGTTTCGCCGTCGAGACTTTTCCGTTTCGAAAGGCCCAATACCTTTTCCTGAAGGTTCCAGGGCAGAAGCCCATAGGCGATTCCCCCCTCAAAAAAACCGCTGCCGGCTCCCAACGAGTCCCACCGGTACTGATCGCGATAAGTAAGCCCGAAGGTTTGATGCGGAAAGGAAAGCGTCGCGGCAGCATCCTCCTGCCTTCCGAATCCGCGGTCCTGCCCGGACAGATGGCGGAAAAAAGAACCGTTGTAGTTCACCGAAAAGAGGTTGTCAAGGCGGTACTGCACCGCGGGCGAAACCTTGTCGGTGAGGAGCACGGAGTCAACGCGACTCTGGCCATAGCCGATGGAGGTCGCGAGTCCGGGAATAATCGTCGCCCCGGTCGTCGCGTCCCACTCCTGCCGGTTCTGCGGGCTCTCCGCGATGGAGGTATCGTCCCACTGCGTCTTGCAATCATAGAGAGACAGGGGTTGGCCGCTGAACTGGCTGGAGGTGAACTGGTGGTCGCCGGCGAGCCACAGGGAGGGTTCATCGATGTTTTTCTTTCCCAGGAGAAAAGAAATAGCGGTGGCGGCGGACAGGTCGTTCTGTTCGGAAAGCGGTGAAAAAAGATTTTTATCGACGTCCTGACCGGCCATATCGATGGTCGCCTTGAACAGGGGGAGATTGACCTTCGCTTTTATCTCGGCCGAGGTCGTCGATTGCGGGGCGGGAAGGGGCGCGAGGTCGGTATAGCCGCCGCCCGAATCCTGGCCGATGTAGCCGTACTCCGGCCCCCGCGTATCCGTGGAAATGATGGAATAGGCTCCCTTTCCGCCGGCGCTGACGGGCTGAAAGTAAACGTAGAAGTAATTGTATATGGAGTCGGGGTGGTTTACCGGATCGTAAGGCGTATAAACCCAGACGGAATCGGCTCCGACGAGTTGCCTTTTATAAAGCGGATAGATCTGACTCTGCGGCGCCACGTCGTTCGGGTTTACCGGCCTTGCCGTGGTGGCGAGCGGAGGAGTGTTGCCGGCCGCGGCGAGAGCGGCTATTTCCGCATTGGTCAATGTCAGGTCGATGGTCTGGTTCCTGTTGTCGGCCTCGGACCAGATGACCCCCTGCACCGATACCGTTGAATCCGGGGTTGCAATGCCGGCGGTGCCGCCGGCTATCAGGCGCTCATAGTCGAATGATTTGTATTCGTATTCGAACCGGATAATGTCCTCATTCCGGATGGCGTTTTTCGGCGTAAAGGTGACGGTGGCAAGTTCGTAGTCGACGATATAATCCTTGTCGGTTCCCTCTTCGAGCTCCCTGCCGTTAAGCTGGACCTTCATCGTGCCGGATACCGGCAGGATCTGTTCCGATTCGCCGTTGCCGGTAAGATAGTACGGCCCCTGGACCCCATCCTGACCGTCTTTGGTCTCGATGGCGGACTTACCGCCGGCGATGGCGCCGAAGGCGCCCACCGAGAATGGCAACGCCTTTGACGTAAGGTTAAGGGAGATGCCCTTGATTTTCTGCTCTCCCGAAAGAATCCCCGTGAACGGCCAGGCGACATACTGGTCGCCGATGATCGAGTGGAAGGAGGGATCGGTGATCTCGATGTTGATCAAATCGAAATCGCTGATGTCGCGGGTCTCGCCGTCGAGTGAGGAACTCTGGTCCGAAAGGTGCGCGATTACGGTGGTGCCCGGCCTGATCTCGCCCCCTATCCTGACATCCAGCCCCTGTTCGAGATTGACCTGTCCCAGGGTGCCCATCGACGCGCTGACGCTCTTATACCCGCTGAGGGTAAGTTTATCGCGGCCCGATGGCGCTGCCGGCGCCGCGAAGCTGTCCGGCTTGAGCGCGGTATCGCGGGGATTGAGATATACTTTCGGGAAGAGCGAAAACATTTTAGGAATGCCGTAGAATCCGGTCGCGAATCGAATATGAATCGGGATCCCGCTGTCGATTGCCTTGACAAAAAATATCGCGTTCCGGTCCGGGAAAAAAGTCCAGTGCGGGACGGGCATCGAGTCCTTCAGTCGTACGGTGATGGTTGCGCTGTCCGGGAAGGAGTTGCCGATAGTATACGGCCCAGCTCCGCCATTGCCGAAAAGGGTGGTATCGACAGTGGCCGCTTCGGTGGCAAGAAATGCACAACACAGAAAAATGCATATCTTGTAATAAATACTAAGATCCTTTAAAGATTTTGGCTTATAGCAAATTTTCGCCGGCAACTTCCATAGGAGGGCGTATACTGCGATTACGCATAGTAAGAAGACATTGTTTGTGATGAGGGTTGCGGATTTCGGAGCAACGAATCGCTACTGCCGATACAGGACGGCCGCCCGTACTTTATCCGCCAGTTCTGACCCGGTCAGGCAGGCGATGATCTCCAGCGCAAAGGGGATAGCCGTTCCGACTCCGCGGCTGGTGATAATCGTTCGATCGCGGACGACCGGTTCTTCAACGACCGTTGCGCCGTAAAGCGCTTTTTCGTTGCCGGGGTAACAGGTTGCCCTGAAACCGTTGAGGATGCCCGAAGCGCCAAGCACCGTCGGCCCGGCGCAGATGGCGGCGCATAGAGCGCCTCGTTCAAAGGTCTGCCGGATGAGGTCCCGGAGTCTGGACGATGCGGCAAGGTTCCTTGCGCCAGGTTGCCCGCCGGGAAGAACAATTGCGTCGAAGGGATCCGAAAAATCCTCAAAAAGCCGATCCGCGACGAGGGTAATGCAATGGGATCCGGTAACCTCGCGTGATTCCAGCCCCAGCACGGTAACCATGATTCCCGCACGTCGCAGGAGGTCGATAAAAGTAATCGCCTCGGTCTCTTCGAAGCCGGCGGCAAGAACGGTGATCGCATGTGGCGTGTTCATGATGAGAACTCCTGCGGTTTTTTGCATCCGAAAATCAAGGTTGCAAATAATAAAGCGTGTTCTATTCTAATTATAAACGAGTATCTTCAGATTTTTTCTTCAGAATAGCAAACATACTTCCGGTTCTGATATACCAGGATTTTCTCTTGCAGTGCAGCAGGGTGCATGTCAGCGAAAAGAGTTTCGCGATAATGGGGAATTTATAGGTCGAAAGCCGGTTTCTGAGAAAATCGAAATCGGCGAATTGCCCCGACGCTGAAAGATGTACGACATCGAATCCATGTTTATCTGCAATCAATGACAGCGTTCGCGGTGTAAAGTAATAAATATGCTCCCGGGGCTTGAATTGAAACCATCGTTTCCCGAAAAATTTGCGTTGCAGGCTTGCAAAGTCAGGCGTTACGATCGCAATGATACCGTTCTCGTCAAGCATTGCCGATAATTTTTTAAAATCATTATTTATGTCGGGCAGGTGCTCGATGACGTCGAATAAGGTAATAAGATGATACCGGCGAACCGGAATAAATTGCTCCAATGGCGTATCGGAAACATCGATCGACCGGTTCCGGAGTTCGGCATGCATCCGGGTATTTAACTCGATTCCTTCGACGTGCCGCCATCCGTTTTTAATCAGCAAATCGAGAAAATACCCGGCGGCGCATCCGATGTCAATGGCGCTTGTGAAGGTTGATGGAAGATATCGTTGGAGATCGCGGTACCATTGAGCGAAGGTTTTTATGCGCAGCGGGGCGGTGAGTTCATAATTTTCGTATCCGGTTTCATTGGCACGGCGGAAATATTCTTTTTTGTATATATCAAAAATATCCTCGTTACAAATACGAGGGTTCACATACACCATGGAGCAGGAGAGGCATTTTACGATAAAAAAGCCCTGTATCGTATAGAGATTCCGGGTAGAGGTCATTCCACAAACGGGGCACGGATACGTTGAACGATTAAGCGTCATAACTATCGGTAATCGGAAAATTCATTCGTTCCCGTTTTTAAATATCGGTTTCTCGTGAACGACAATGAATGGCGGTTAGAGGAATGTTCCGGAAAAACGGCATTTCGCTGCTTTGAATATACTCCATGGCTGAACATATTTTTACACCTGCACTATCATTTCCTGACAAGAAGGCACGGTTTAAAACGACCATAATTCTTGAACGACGCACGTCTTGTGAATAATAACAAATAACAACAGGACCGGAGACGCCGGCAAAAATCGATCTTTATCTTGCAGCTTCGGGACTTACGTGAACAACGAAATACGGCTCCAACAATGATGAGCGCGCGCTGATATCATGATCAATCAGCAAGAAGGCCCGCGGGACGCTCCGGCGCCTTCCGAAGCGCCGCAGTCGCGATTTCTCCGGGCATTCCAAACGGCGGCAAAACTGCTTGTTACCGCGCTGGTAATCGGCTATGTGATCCATAAGTTCGGGTGGCATCAGATTGTCACCACCTGCAGGACAATCAATCCCCTCTATGCTCTTTGCGGTCTTTGCGCGACCGTGCTCAGTATCACGCTCGGAGCCTATCAGTGGCACCTCCTGCTTCACCGCAAGGACCTGCGCCTCACTTTTCGCGAAAGTTTCGAGCTCTATTACATCGGCATGTTCTTCAACAATATCGGCACCGTGGCGGGTGACGGCATCAAGGTAGCCTATATCCGGCAGCGTCACCGCCTGGGGAAGATCGGCTTCGCGGCGACCTTCCTCGATCGTTTCGCCGGCTTGCTCTCCCTCTCGATCTTCGCGGCTGTCGGCTGCGGCATCCTTCTCCGTCATGGGAACTTTCATGATCCGAAGGTACTGCTGTTGGTCCGCCTTACCGCCCTGCTCTTCGTCCTGTTCCTCTGCATGCTCGCCTTCCTCACCATGCGTCGCCTGCGAAGACTATTCTTTGTCATCCTTGACAAAATTCATTTTCCAAAACGGGAGTTCATCGCCGACCTCGTTGCCGTGACCGGGCTCGATGTCAATCACTTCCCGTTGATACTGCGGATCGGGATTCTCTCTTTTATCATCCAGGGTCTTCGCATAGCGGTCCATGTTTTTTCCGCCGCCGCGTTCGGCATTCTGACGCCGGACAAAATTGTGTATTTTTTCATCTTCGTCCCGCTCGTGGCGCTGGTCATGATCATTCCATTGCCCCTCGGCATACGGGAAGCGATCGGCGGCAATCTGTTTTCGCTCATCGGGATTCCAAAACCGACCGCCTTCCTCATGCAGTTCATGGCGACGATAATCGGCGTTGCGGGAAGCCTGTGGGGAGGAATGGTGTTTCTCATCAATATGCCGCACGGCCTTCAGGGGAATCGTTCCCGGCCGCGATCGACGGACTCCCGGCAATGAACATCCTTCTTGTCAATTGGCGGGACATGAAGCACCCCCAGGCGGGCGGCGCCGAAGTGCACTACCATGAAATCTTCCGTCGCCTCGTCGCAAGGGGGCATACGGTAGTTCTTCTCACCACCCGCTTTCCCGGGAGCGCCAGGAGCGATATACAGGACGGGATCATCATCCATCGCTGGGGGAACGCTTACCTTTTCAACTGGCAAACTCCCTTTTTCATCCCCTTCCTCCTGAAAAAGCACCGGATCGACTGCATCATCGATGATATCAACAAGATCCCTTTCTTTACTCCGAAGTTTTTCCGGCGTGTCCCGACAGGGGCCTTTTTCCACCACCTCTTCGGGAGGACCATTTTCGAGGTGACGGCAAAGCCGCTTGCGCGGTACATCCTCTTTCTCGAAAACCGCATTGCCTGGGCATACCGTCATACACCCTGCTGCACGGTTTCCCAAAGCACTCTTGCCGAGCTGACCGCGCGCGGATTCTCCTATGACAATATCACGATCATCGAGAACAGCGTGGATATCGAGAGATTTAGCTGCGGCAGACCGACGAAGAAAGAAGACGATCTGCTCCTCTATGTGGGACGGCTGAAACGGTACAAGAACCTCGATATCGTCATGGAGGCCATGCGAAAGCTTAACGAGAGAAATAAGCGGCTGCGTCTGGTCATCTGCGGCTCCGGCGACGACGAACTCCGCCTGCGGGAGTGCGCCCGTAAAAACGGCGTGGAAGGACAGGTAACGTTTGCGGGGCATGCAGGCGAGGAGGAGAAGGTCGACCTTTACCATCGCGCAACGCTGCTGGTCAATCCGTCCATCAAGGAGGGCTGGGGCATCACGAATATCGAAGCCAATGCGGCGGGAACCGCGGTTATCGCGAACAACGCGCCGGGCCTTGTCGATTCGGTGCGCCACGGCATCACCGGGCTCCTCTACAAGTTCAATGATGTCGAGGATCTTGCCGACTGTATCCGGAAACTGACCGACGATGTCGGCCTGCGTCAAACCATGGAGCGGGAGGGCCGTACCTGGGCGCACAAGTTCTCCTGGGACAACAGTGCGATGCGGATGGAGGAGTGGCTTATCGATAAAGTGATGAAAAAAGGCGAAGCAAATAAAGAAAATTCGGGAAAATGAATTTTGCATGACCGGCAGTATCGCTACGACGATAGGTGTCGGGCAATGACGCCGACGGCAGACAAAACCTTCTGAACAGTAACCGGGTATGAGATGGCGTGCGATCATGAAATGGCGTATAGCGAAGCATTTCCATGAATACCTCCCGGCAAAAAAAACACCCCGGCAAAAAAGTCAAAGCAAAACGCTGGAACAGGTCCTCGCCTCCCTCAGGGAAAAATATTCTTCAACGATAATAAATAAAGCGATCCGCATATTTACCCCGTTCCCGCGGAAATATCCGCTCGCCGGTTTAAAATTATCTTCCGAAGCCATCGAATTCATTAAGATTTATGAGCCCCGGGCCGCCGCGGAAGGCCTCTATGGACACCAATATAAACTTCTTCAGAGCTATGTCGATCATAAGGCCGATAATTTTATTCTCACCAGCGCAACCGGTTCTGGAAAAAGCCTGTGTTTCTGGACCTGGGTTATGGACCAATTGACTAAAAACCGGAAGGCTACCGCTTTGCTCTGCTTTCCTACGCAGGCGCTTATGTGGGGACAGGCGGAAAGGCTTGCCAGGATATCCGAGGAAGGCAGCCTGCTCCATAGTGATGCCAGATCGCAGATCGCTTATGCCGGGTCGCTTAAACCGGGAGAGAGCAGAGGAATCGGTTGGACAATATGGAAAGGTATCGGTCGCGGCCAGACCGCTGACCATGCGATGAAACAGCATGAAAGCAGCGACGAATTCAACGATGCCCGTATCAGGATTGCAACTATCGACAAGGCCCATTACAGTTTGATACAGGGAAGTCCGGATTTTACCAGGCGGCTTTCGTGCATTGTTCTGGATGAAGCCCATCAGTATGAGGGCATTTTTGGAGCGAATGTCCACTTTTTTCTCAAGCGGCTCTCTGTCGCGAAAGCAGCCGCTTATTGTCCTCTTCCTTTCATTTTCCTGGCTTCCGCGACGCTCTCCGACGCTAAGAATTTTGCGTCGCGTCTTACCTCGATGGAAGAAGAGCTTATCCATCACGAAGCGGATGCCGCCGCTCCTGAAATACGGGAGATTACCCTGGACGACGCGGAACTTGCGCTCAGCAAGCCGCCTGCCGGAGGAATAACGCGCATCATCGCGATGGTGGATTCTTCCGAAGCGGAGAGCAGTTTTGATGAATTGCTCAGTGACGGTAAAACGATCGGCGATTCCGTAAACATGCTTTATTTTTCCAGGAGTAAATTCGCAAGCCGGATGGCGAAGTTGAATGCGGGCAAAGGCGCCGCTACCCGGAGGAATACCGTGGTGTACGACGCGGATCTTCCTCCCCTTGAACGGAGAAAAATCGAATCCGCATTCAATGACCGAAGCGTAAGGGGCGGCACGATCATCGCCACCAACGCGCTTGAACTCGGGGTCGATATCGATAATCTCGATATCTGCGTCATCAACGCCACGCCGGCCAAACGGGTGGATCTTCTGCAACGTATAGGCCGTGTGGGGCGACGGGAAGACCGGCCGGGGCTTATTATCATCAACCTTTCCGCTTCCCCCGCGGATAGGGCGATCGCCGAGGACCCGGTCCAGGCGCTGCGCTTCGATGCTACCACGACGATTCCCCTACCAACGCACCTTGAATTACTGACGCTCAAGCATATGTGCGGAGCGCATTCCGAAGGTTGCCTTGGGGTGTATGCCAATGGGAAATGGACCCACTACGTTCAAGTATTTAAAAACGTTTTCGGCGACTTCAAGGATGAACAGACCGCCAGACGGGAACTGGAAAGCCGATATCCGGGACTTATCGATACTTCCGATAGTCAGTGGGTTCATGATGGTTTCAGAGCCGGCGCAAGCGACGCAAAAATACCATTGAGGGTTTTAAATGCGGACGGCAGGGATGTCGCCTGGATAAATAAAACCGATGTATTCCGTGTTGCCCATCCGGAAGCGATATACCTCGATGCAAACATGCGGCAATGGAGAATCGTCGAATACGGAAGTCATGGGGACTTTGCGACCGGGGGCGGCCTTCACGGTAATGTATCCGCGGAAGATCATCTTAAAACGATCGATGTCGTCTATGTTAAAGAGCAGAAGAAACGGCTGACGACCCGAGCCAGGTATGAGGAATCATACGATTCCAAACGGCTGTTTGCCGATCCTCCAAGGGGGGGAGCGTATCCTGAAAATGGCGCATTCGAATTCGGCATCTGGGAGTATCGGAAAGAGTTCAAGGGATATTATGAATATAATCAGTTGACGCGAAAAGTAACCTATGTTCCCATGGAGCAAATCGCTCGACGGTTCAAATCGATAAAAGCAACGGGCGGGAACATCCCTTCCCCTTTTTGCCTGTCGTATCGAACGTATGGATGGCGCTGGAATTTTTCCGGCGCCTTAACGGAATATCGCGTCGATGTGCTCGTGAGAGAGGAACTGCTCATTACCGAGGTCATGCGACAATATCTCGCCGATTCGGTTCAGTCAAATATTTCCGACCTGGAAGTATCGCTGTCTTTGACGAAAGGTGACCTGAGAATCCTGGATTCGACCCCGGCCGGGAACGGCCTTTCGGAAGCGTTGCTTTGCGACAATCGGGTCAACCGGGCCCTGGGGAACTGCATACGGCAATTTTCTAAATTCTGTGCAACGCAAAAAAAGTCAAATTTTAATGATTTTCTCGTTCGTCTTTGCGGATTAGGAACAAAACGCGAGCCGGAAGAAATAATCGGAATCATCAAAAATATCAAAAGCCATTGGGCCGGCAGTACTGGTTGACCGATAACGCCGGACCCACGGCCCGATCAGTCAATTTACGTATGGTACTCCGCGTTGATCTTCACGTAGTCGTAGCTGAAGTCGCAGGTCTGGGCCGCCGCCGCCTTGTCGCCGTTTCCGAGGTCGATGTCGATCGCGACCACCTTTTCCTTGAGAAGCCGGTGAATTTTAATTTCGTCGAAACCGATGGGCTGGAGGTTCTTGAATACCGGCACGCCGCAGAGACGGATGGACATTTTCTCGCGTGAAAAGGCGGCGCCCGAATAGCCGATGGCGCAGGCGATGCGGCCCCAGTTCGGGTCGTTGCCGAAGAGCGCGCATTTGGTGAGCGTGGAGTTTGCCACGGCCTTGGCCGCGCGCCGGGCGTCGGCCGCGCTTGCCGCGCCGGAAACGGCGACTTCGACCCGCTTGGTCGCGCCTTCGCCGTCCGCCGCGATCGCCTTGCAGAGCAGGTCGCACACCATGAAGAGCCCGCCGTCGAAAGCCGTCCGGTCCCCGGAGGTTACCGCGCAACCCGACGCGCCGTTTGCAAGTACAAGCGCCATGTCGTTCGTCGAGGTATCGCCGTCAACCGAAAGAAGATTGAAGGTGCGGTCGACCGCGCGCCTGATCGCGGCGTGAAGCCGGTCGGGGGCGATTTTCGCATCGGTCGTGATGAAGGCAAGCATGGTCGCCATGTTGGGCTCGATCATGCCCGATCCCTTGGCGCAGCCGCCGATGGTGATTGAGCCGCCCGCAAGCTTCACGCGCACCGCAACCTCTTTTTTGCGCGTATCGGTGGTCAGGATCGCTTCGGCAAACGAGGCGCCGCCATCGGTCGACAGAGCGGGGGCGAGAGAGGCGATGCCTTTCGCGATAGCGTTCATGGGAAGGAAACGGCCGATGACGCCGGTCGAGGCGTGCAGAACCGATTCCGCCGGAATGGCGAAAGCCTTGCCGGTAAGCCGGGCGAGCGTCGCGGTATCGTTTTCACCGCGCCTGCCGGTGCAGGCATTGGCGCAACCGCTTGTCACCGCAACCGCCCGGATGCGGTTAGTGGGGAGGAGGTTTTCGCACCAATCAACGCTCGACGCGCGGATGGCGTTGGTGGTGAAGGTCCCGGCCGCGGCGCTATCGAAGTCGCTTGACAGAAGCGCCAGGTCTTCGCCGCCCGAGGCTTTGATGCCCGCCCTGGTGCTCCCCGCGCGAAACCCGGCCGCGGCGGTGACGCCCCCCTCGATCGGGATAATCGGGTTTTCGCGATGTCTGGTTGATTTCGGCAAATCTGACCCTTTCCGGTTACATCTCGTAGAGCGTTTCATCCCGGCTTGGCGCGGCGCGATTCCGCGTGGCGCGTCCCGGAGAGGCGCTTCCGTCGAACGTGAATAAATCGCCTTCATCAAGATCGCCCATCTCCTGTTCGAGCGATGCGGGATCTTCCCCGGCCTCCATTCGCGCGATTGCGTCCTCCATCTTATCCCCGAGTTTCAGCCCTGCCAGGGCGGAAAACCTGCGCATGAGGGTTGCGGCCTGGCGGGGGTTGTTTTCATCGATGCCCTCGGCCTCGGAGGCCAGAGCCCCTATGGCCTGTTCAACGCGGGACGAATCGATCGGCAGTTCGGGCGTTTCGCCGGTTTCGCCGGCGTCGTCGCTTCCCTTCGACCGGCTCTTCACGGCAAAGCGGGAGATCAGGCGTTTGAGGTCGGGCCGATTACACGTGGGACATGGCGGGGTCTTCTCCGTATTGATCGTGCGGGAATAGAAGGTATAGATGCGGTTGCACTCACTGCAAAAGAATTCGTACATCGGCATATACAATAACTCCGTGCTGTTGGATAGGAAAAAATAGCATTACGCGGACAGGGGGAAGGAGATGGTTGATGCGGTGCGGTTTTCGCGTGCTTTGGGTACTGGCGAAGGTGGCGTTTTCGCGATTTTGTAAGCGAATCGGTACGACGCGCGACTTCAACGAAAATTGCGCTTTTTTTGCGCTGGCGGCGCAAGGAAAACCGCGAAAAAACGCAGCAAACGCCAAAATTGCGCTTTTTTTGCGCTGATTTTTGCACTAACGGCGCAATTATATTGACATAAGAAAATTCTGGAGTCATATTGCAATCAGAAATGATTAGCTCCCGAGTTAATAGCATGAACTCGCTTTATCTTGATAACGATCAACAATATTATTCCTTCCCACAAGTCTCACTAACATTTGTTGATACTATCTTAATGTCAAAGATTTCTATGGATTCTCCTTTTTCCCCATTGTGTGTTTTATCTCTTGGGTCTAATTCCTCGCAGCTCTGCTTCGGTTTTGTTTTTTCTTGGTTTTGACTTGGTGTTTTAGATACCTCGCAGCTCTGCTGCGGGGTAGTTCATTGCTAGGTTCTTTATTTTTACTCTTCGCATGGCAGATACTTCTGAAGGTTAGCTCTTTCCCTGATCCCACGAATACTCTTGCAGTAGTAACAATGTTCCGCCTTGGCTGAAATGTTATCTGGCGGTATAGTCACAATTGCCATTTTACCGTTATAATTCCGTGCCCTATGCGGTCGGCGAAGGCCGGTGACAGTGACCATGAACTCTGTGACCGCAAGAGATGCCACCGTACCATTAATTGACACTACTGATGGGCCACTGTCCGGCAGATGGAGGCGATGGACACCATACACATTGTCAACATCAATCTTGGTGGAAGAGGGAGCCAAATACTCACGGGCTTCTTCGGTGGATATCTCACCTCGGCAATACAGACAACCCGCCTTATCAAAGATCACCGAGACGCGCCCGCCATAGTCCGAACCATCGTTCACAATTTCAGAGGCCACATCAAAATAGGGAATCTCATAGGCCACGCACAATTCGTTTAGGACTAACCTCGGACCATCATTATCAACGCATCCGAATATATGAGTACAAGTAGTAAGTTTCGCGAGTACTGGAGCAGTAAGTAGATTGTTGGGAAACTCGGCAACAATGATATCAGAATTTATGAATTTTATATGGCGGTGCGCAATCGACGTTTTCTTGCTTCCAACGTCCGTTTGGGTGGCACCTACGACTCGGTTAAGGTTAGTAGTGTCAAGAGTGTCAGGGTCCACCAACGTCAAGGCACCAACGCCTAAATACGAAAGCTGCTGTGCAATGTGCGATCCAATTCCACCGAGACCGACAACCCCCACTCTGGACTGACGAATTAAGGCTTGCCCCTCTGCGCCGAATAGACGTTCTTGGCGCTCATATCTGCTTGTCATATAATAAATTTCCTTTCGATGGGGGTTAGGCAGCTTGGCAGAATGTGCCGGTTAAAGAGGGACCCTCGAATGGTTAGATCGGTAAGTCGCTCGGGATTCGCCGATTGTTCACGCCATACCAATGCATCAAATCCGCCCCGGGTCAGTACGATGGCAGCATACGGTCTATTTCCCAACCGCCATCTGACATGCGGTACGACTTCTCGAAATCCAGCGATATCGCTACTTGAAAACCGGGCGGGGTCTGAAAGATGTGAGTGGACCTCAATCAAAGCACATTGACTGTCATGAGCAGCTTTAATCATTCTTGGACGCATATCCTCTACTAGCTCGATGTGATAACTAGTCTGAACAAGGAAATCCTTAGGAGTGAGGGCATACCAATCCCGGAAGGAAAAAACCAATATGGTTGGTGTTTCTGACACCTCTGCAAAAAGAAATGCTGCCTCCTCGACTCGACACCTAGGAGGAAGAAGATGCTTCTTGAGACGGTTGAACATCTTTTGGGGCAGTTCAATCACGTTCCGATGACCTATCATACCCCCTCCAGGAACCGATCTCTAAATGACCGTGCAAAATTTAATAGATTCGATCCTGTTTCAACCTTGTCTGTCGCGAACCAGGAGTTATCATGCTGCCAGGAGAAAAATCCCCATTCTCCCGCAAACGGCGGTTTAGTATTGATAACTTCAGTGTAGCGCAACGGAGAAGTGTCGTTACATTTTAGGCCCTTTGGCACATAAAAGCCGTAGGGGGGAGTACCGGGATAGCCAATCAGAACCTGGAAGCAGACGCTGATAATTGGCTGGCTCCACCGGGGCTCTGGTGGCACAGGATAGTTCTTTATAAGCACCCACTGGCCCTCAAGTTCAGCATCTGGGAACGCGGACCGCAGCAACGTAATTTCATCGTTTATTCTGGTCATACCCGATTCTTTCCGCGTTTAAAGAGTATTCTTTTTGAAAATGCATGTCCAGGTTTGATTTCGACTACTTCACCGGGGGAAAGATTTCGCTCCGTGTTGTCCTTGAGGTTGACCTCGATAGCCCCTTTATCAACAGGCCATCCGCCTAGTTTAATGATCTGTTCCGTCGTAATTGTGGAATGATCCCATTGAATGACATTACCTTCTATGTCAACGAGGTATTTAGGCCCACGTTCGTGCTCATGGAATAACTGTAGAATGACTTCACATTTTTCGCTAGTCACTAGTGAGCCAATACGTGTCTCCTTCCCAAGTGGATCGCTTTCGGGGCTCAACCTCAGCAGCATTTCCTGTTTTTCGTGGTCTGGAACACGAAATTCTTCGACGCACCATTCCAGCACTTTCACAATCCTTGAAGGAGGGGAAAAATGTCGTTCGATCTTCTTGCCATCGTACGCAACAATAACATTTACTTTCCTGCATTTGTGGATGTGGATGTGACCATGGTGTTTCACCTTATGGTATTCCAGAGTTTCTTCGACACCTAAAGGTTCGTCACTGTCCTCAAGGAATACCACGACATCCTTGGAGTCGAGCGCGAGAAACTCCCGCAGCAACCTTTCAATTGTAGCACTCCCAGGAACTTCAATTTCTTTAAGTTCTCCCTCCGGCAAACCATGGATAAAAATTTTTAAATTGTTGCTCATACGATACCTCTTTTAATGCATTAAAAGGTGAAAGTAACTTGCAGGGTACCGGCAATTCTGTCAGCCCCCATTCCAGGAAACTTCGAGCTATGCTCGAATCTTAACGGTCCAGTTCGGGTAATCCTCCTTTTCTAAAAGGGTATTATGATACTTCGTCAGGGAAGGATTTTCTTCCCTCTGCCTTAAATATAATTAATGGAGCTTAGTATTTCAAGCAAATAGCGAGCAATCATTAGCGTATGCATTTTACAGCAAACTCCGCTTGGTTTCTGGCTGGCTTTTTGTGTATATTTTACTTAGAAACGTACCACCACAATTGAAGCATAAAAACAAAATCAGGCTTGTGGGATATAAACACCTTGCTTTACACGTCTAAAAAAACGCCTGACCACCCTCTTTAAAGGAGCAACTCAATATGACTACTAAAAACAACACCCTTGGGAGCGAGCTTCGCGAAGCCAGAGAAGTGCGGAAATTATCACTCCGTAATGTTGAAGATGCCACTGGAATCTCCAATGCATATTTAAGCCAGCTCGAGAATGATAAGGTAAAAAAACCTTCTCCACATTTTTTAAATAAGCTTGCAAAATTATACGAGATTGATTTTGTACTTGTGATGGAAAAAGCAGGATATATTGACCGCAAAGATAAACCTGATGAAAACACACCAAAGACATTAGCAGGAGCCGTGCTTTTTTCTCAAGGGAATCTTAGTCGTGAAGAAGAAGAAGAGCTCGTATCTTATCTTCAATATCTACGCAATAGGAAACAGAAATGAATGACCATCATAATTTCGAATCGAAGGATGAAATCGATAAGATTGCAAGCAATTTACTAAAAGCTAGCAAGGCATTAGGTAAATTTCCAACTCCCATTGATGATATTATTCAATGCGCGAATCTTAAAGTCGATCAAAAGGTCGATTTAAGCAAGGTCGATTCGAAATTTTGGACTGATAAACTATCTTTATTAAAACGCGCATTACACAAAGTGCTTGGAGTCGCAATTCCGAGGAAAAGAATAATTTATCTTGATTTCAGCCTGCTTCCGGGAAGACAGCATTTTATTAAACTGCATGAAACTGGCCATCATGTCCTGCCTTGGCAAGCATCTCTTTATGAAGCATCAGAGGATGATAATGTCACAATAGATATTTCTGTCAAAGACTTGTATGAGAAAGAGGCGAACTATTTTGCCTCGTCAATGCTTTTTCAGCAGAGTAGATTTTCCGAAGAAGCTAAAAGTTTGCCGCTATCTATTTCTTCTGCAATCGCATTAGGCCAGCAATTCGGCTCATCACATCATGCCGCGATCAGAAGATATGTTGAATACTCTCATAAACGGTGTTCCCTTCTAGTACTTGATCTCCCAAAAAATCAGGACAATTATGCTTGCAAGATTAGAAATCACTTCGTTTCTGAACCATTTAAGCAATCGTTTGGTGATAAAGTATGGAGCGGCGCATGTGGAATCGAATATGAATTTGTTCGAGATTTTGTTTCCAGGAAGAGTAATCATGCAGACGGAATCTTAATGCCCTTTGAGGGCAGTTTTTATCCTCAAACATTCAAGTATCATTATTTCACTAACTCATACAATATATTTGTCTTGATTCTTCCAATCGGTGAAGAAATCCGCTCAAGGGCAGTATTCCAAATAAAAAATCTTAAAAATATGCAAAAAACAGTTTAAGACGAACTGTTTCATAGAAAAAGACGAGCATGGTTACTATGCCAGTTGATCTTACTCCAAAAAGTATCTCACCTGTAATTGGAGTTTTTTCAGGTTAGAATCAATCTAGGCAAAGTCGGCCGAGCATCTTATAATTTTTGCATAGTAGTTCATGAGACAACCTCATTGATTCCATATGATTGGGTTTCTACTCAGGCAGATACAAAAAATAGCAAAACTTCCAATCCCCCCGCCTTCGGCTCTCCCCCCTTAATAAGGGGGGATGAAGGGGGATCTCCATTTATCAGGTTCGGTACCTGAGTAGTAACCTAAATTGAACGCATTTCTCTCACACCGTCTCAAACTGCAATTTATAAAGCTCATAGTAAAGTCCCTTCCGGCCAATGAGCGACGCGTGGTCCCCCTCTTCGGCGATGGTTCCCTTGTCGATCACGATGATCTTATCCGCATTGCGCACGGTCGAGAGCCGGTGGGCCACCACGATGGAGGTGCGGTTGCGGACGAGATTTTCCAGGGCGTCCTGGATCAGGCGCTCGGTTTCGGAGTCGATATTCGAGGTCGCTTCGTCGAGCACGAGGATCGATGGGTCGGCGTAGAGCGCCCGGGCAAAGGCGCAGAGCTGGCGTTCCCCTCCGGAGAGCGTCACCCCGCGCTCCATGACCATCTCACGCCTGCCGTTTTTAAGCCGGCTGAGAAGCGGGCCGATGTGCGTGACGCGCACCGCTTCGTTCCACCGCGCCTCGTCGAAGGGAGCGCCGAGCGTCAGGTTCTCCTCAATGGTGCGGGAGAAGAGAAACATCTCCTGCATGACCACCGCCATCCTGCCGCGCAGTTCTCCGTAGGGAATGGACCTCAGGTCCGCGCCGTCGACCGTGATGCGGCCTTTCTGCCACGGGTAAAGACGCCCGAGCAGATTGATGATGGTGGTCTTGCCCGACCCGGTTTCGCCCACGATGGCGAGCGTGGAACGGGGCGGCACAGAGAACGACACCCCGCGCAGCACCCACTCGCCCGGCGTGTAGGCGGCCCAAACGTCCTCAAAGGCGATTTCGCCCCTGAAGCGCGAAGAACCTCGTTGGCCGGAGGAGGAGGCCGACGGTCCATCGATCTCCCGCACCGCGTCCGCCTTGAGCACGGTCAGGATCTTCTCCCCGGCCGCATTGGCGCTCTGCATGACGTCGAATTTTTCCGCCAGGTCGCCGAGCGGCTCGAAGAGATTCGCGATATAGGCGAGGAACATGACGATGATGCCGTAGGAGACCGAGGCATGGACGATCGCCTGGCTGCCGACGAAGATGACGGCGGCGACCACGGTCCAGCGGAAGAAGTCGATAAGCGGCCGGAAAACCGCGAACACGGTGAGTTGCTTGATATTCGCGTCGTACACGCCGTGGTTGATGGTCGCGAATTTCGCGAACTGCGACGCCTCGCGCCGGAATATCTGAATGATCCGCATGCCGGTGATATTCTCGTTGAGAAAAGCGTTGAGATGCGCGACCCGGGTGCGGATGAGCCGGTACGCGTTGCGCGACTGGGCCCGGAAAACGATGGTGATGACGGCCAGGAACGGAAACGAGGCCGCGACCGCGAGCGCCAGCTTCACATTGGTTAAAAACATCACTATCACGATGCCGAGCATGATGAGGAGGTCCTGGAAGAGCGCGACCGCCACGGTGCTGAACATCTCGTTCAGGGTTTCGATGTCGTTCGATACCCGGTTCACGAGCCGCCCCACCGGGTTGCGGTCGAAGTAGGAGAGTTCGAGCGAGAGAATATGCTGGTAAAGCTCGGCGCGAAGGTCGCGCATGGCGAATTGCGACAGCTTCATGAGCTCGATGATCTGCCGATACGACGCGACAAACTGGATGAGAAAGAGCGCTATGACGATGAGGCTGAGCAGGATGACGCGGCGCCAGTCGTCGGCGCGCAGGAGAATCATCTCACGCGCGGTGAATTGCGATACGGCATTATCGGAGAAGAGATACGTTCCGTTGGCGAATCCGCGGATGACCCCGCTCCGCATGCCCGCCGAAAGCTTGGCCTGTATAGCCCGAGGAGGCGCCGCCGCAGGGCGGATGAGCAGGTATTCATTCTTTGACAGTACGCGCTCCTCCTTCAGGCGGGCCGCTTCGTGCGATGAAAAGCGGCCCAGGTCGCCGCGGAACAGGAACCTCGTGGAGTCGTCGAGCGTCGCGCCTTTCGTCAGGAGCGCGCGCAGCGGGACGTTGTCCGCCTCGACGCGGGTGGCGACTGTCGTCGAAACCGCGAAGCCCTTCTTGACAAGATAGCGGTCAACCATGATGCCGGAAAGCCACGGTACGATGAGCCGGGCGGCGGTGATGAAGATGACGAGCGCCGCGGCGCGAAAGAGGTGGCGGCGGTAGCGGAGCAGGTAGGAAAAGAGCAGCCGCGCGACGTCGATGTTCAGAAGGTTTACCGACGGCGAATCTTCCTCGAAATGGGGGTCGGTCATGCGACGTCCCCCTTCATGCGCTGGAGTTCGAAGAGCGTCGCATAGAAGCCGCCGCCCGCCGCGAGCTCGTCGTGGGTTCCGCGCTCCGTGATGCGCCCGTTATCGAGCACGATGATCGTGTCGCACTGCCGTATGGTCGAGATGCGGTGCGCGATCATGAGCGTGGTTTTACGCCGGATGATCGGGCGGATGTTCGCGAGGATCTCCGCCTCGGTCGCGGTGTCGACGGCCGAAAGCGCATCGTCAAGGATGAGGATGCGGGCCGCCGGGGCCAGGAGCGCCCGCGCGATGGCGAGCCGCTGTTTCTGACCGCCCGAGAGCATGACCCCGCGTTCGCCGATCCTGGTTTCATAGCCTTCCGTGAAATTTGCGATGTCCCGGTGCACCGCGGCAAGCCGCGCCGCCTCCTCGATCGCCCCCTGCAGTCGCGGCGCCTCATCGAGGCCGAAGGCGATATTGGCCGCGATGGTATCCGAGAAAAGAAAGGAGTCCTGCGGCACATAGGCAATCGTCTGACGCAGCGTATCGAGCGGCAACTCGTTGATGTCGCGGCCGTCCACGAACACGCAACCCTTTTCAAGCGGGTAAAGGTGGAAGAGGAGCGAGGCCAGCGTGGTCTTGCCCGAGCCGGGTTTTCCGATGATGCCCAGCGACGACCCTTCCGGGATGTCGAGCGTGATGTCGCGCAGCGCGGCCGCCTTTTTTTCCCCATAACGGAAGGTGAGGAGGCGAAACTCAATGCGGCTGGTTACCATCGGTTTCCCCTCGTCCGGGTTCTTCGCCGCAACCTCGGGTTGTGTTTCGAAAATCTCGAGCACCCGTTTCGTGGAGGCGATGCCGCGCTGGATCAGGTTGAAGACCCATCCCGTCGCGATCATGGGCCATACGAGCAGGTTGATATAGAAGGTGAAGGAAACAAATTGACCGATGCTCAGCTTCTCGGCGAGGACCAGCCTGCCGCCGAAGAGGAGAAGAAGCGAGAACGAGAGCGAGGCGAGGAAGGTGATGGTGGGGAAGATGAGCCCCCAGATACGGGTGAGCGTAAGGTTGTGGTCGACATACTCGTCGCATGCGGCGCGAAACCGGGTCCGTTCGCTCGCCTCACGGGCGAATCCCTTGATAACGCGGATGCCGGAAAATGACTCCTGCGTATGGGTCGAGATGTTGGAAAACGACTCCTGCACGAGCGTGTAGCGCGACTCGATGAGCCGGCCGGTTCGTATAAGCACGAAGATGATGAGCGGCAGGGGAAGGGCGGTGAACAGGGTGAGCCGCGGGCTGATCGCGATCATGAACGCCAGCGACATGACGCTCATGAAGACCGCATCGAAAAGCCCGATAAGCGCCATGCTGGTAGCCATGCGGATAGCGCCGAGGTCATTGACAAAGAGCGCCATGAGATCGCCCGTTTTCGTGCGGTTGTAAAACGTGGCGGAGAGCCGCTCGATGTGGCTGAAAAGATCGTTACGCATCCGCTCCTCAATCAGCCGTGACGGTTTTACGATAAAAAACCGCCAGAAGAAACGGAAAATCGCCATGCCGCCTGCCATAAGGAAAATGAGGGCGCTGCTCTTCAGAATGAATGCGCCGTCATACCGTGCGTTGCTGAGACGGTCGAGCATGCGCTGGATGATACGCGGGATGATAAGCTGCAAGAGATCGACGCCGATGAGCACCGCGAGGCCGCAGGCAAGGGCGGCGGCGTGTCGGCGCAAATGGACGGCGAGATAGCGGATCGCGCGGTGCGTTGAAATGGGGGAGTCGGCCATGAGGAGGAATAAAAATACACAATAGAGCGATCGGGGAATCTCACTCCCGCCGGCGACAACGCGGATCAGAACGGGGAATCGAACTCCTTCAGAAACGGCAATGCGCTGTCCTTGGCCGAGAGCAGGGGCTTCGAGATCGGCCACGCAATGGCGATGTCCGGATCGTTCCACCGTATACCGCCGTCGACCTCGGGAGCGTAGAGGCGGTCAACCTTATACTGAACTTCGGTGTTCTCCGCGAGGGTGCAGAAGCCGTGAGCGAAGCCGGCGGGTACGAAAAGCATGCGGAAATTGTCTGCCGAGAGCTCGAACCCTTGCCACCGCCCGAAGGTCGGCGACGCCCTGCGCACATCGACCACGACGTCGTAAATCGCGCCGCGGGTGGCGCGGATCACCTTGCTCTGCGCGTGCGGCGGGAGCTGAAAGTGCATGCCGCGCAGCACGCCTTTCGCTGTCGAAAGCGAATGGTTGTCCTGCACGAAGGTCGTCGCAATGCCGCCTTTTGCAAAGGCTCCGGCCGAATAGCTTTCGACAAAAAAACCGCGCTGGTCGCGGTGGACAACGGGCTCGATCAGGATGACGCCCGGAAGGTCCGACGGAATGAAGTTCACAGGTTCTGTTCCGTTGGATCGGGGTCGTCGGCGATGTCAAGGAGATAGGCGCCGTATTCGTTTTTTTTCATGGGTTTGGCAAGCGCCAGAAGTTCGGTGCGTCCAATATAGCCGAGCCGGAAGGCGATTTCCTCGGGGCAGGCGACCTTGAATCCCTGCCGCGCCTGGATGGTGGCCACGAACTGGGCGGCCTGCAGCATGGACTCGTGGGTTCCCGTATCAAGCCAGGCGACGCCGCGGCCGAGAACAACCACCCGTAGCTTACCTTCGTCAAGATAGAGGCGGTTGAGGTCCGTGATTTCCAGCTCGCCGCGCGAAGATGGCTTGAGGCCGGTCGCGCGGTCGCATACGCCGGCATCGTAAAGGTACAGGCCCGTCACCGCGAAGTTGGAACGAGGTTCAGCCGGTTTTTCCTCGATGCTTATCGCCGTGCCGTCGTCGGAAAATTCAACCACGCCATAACGTTCCGGATCGGTGACGCGGTAGGCGAACACGGTTGCTCCGTTCTCGTGGCAAATTGCGCGACGCAGCCCCGCCACCAAGCCGTGGCCCCAGAAGATGTTGTCGCCGAGTACGAGCGCGACGCGGTCGTTGCCGATGAACTCTTTTCCGATGATAAACGCCTGCGCCAGCCCTTCGGGCTTCGCCTGCTCCGCGAACACCAGGCGAAGCGCCCACTGGCTGCCGTCGCCGAGGAGCCGCTTGAAATTCAGCGCGTCCTCCGGCGTGGTGATGACGAGAATTTCCCGGATCCCGGCGAGCATGAGAATAGACAAGGGATAGTATATCATCGGCTTGTCGTAGACCGGCATGAGCTGCTTCGAGACGCCGCGGGTGAGCGGAAAAAGCCGGCTTCCGGAGCCGCCTGCGAGAATGATCCCCTTCATCGGGCCATCCTTCCGTGGTAATGGCACTGGCTTTTAAACGGAGAGAAATATACTTTTCAGCGTATGACAACAGACAAGATGCCCGCCCGTATGGCCGCTGTTTCGCTCAACGGGGCGCTTTCCAACTTTTACGACTGCATCGAGAAGGAAAAGGGGTTTTCGCCGCATACGGTGGCGGCCTACCGGCGCGACCTTACGGAGTTTGCCGTTTTTGCGACCTCGAAGAATATTCCGCCGTTCCTCGAAACGACGCTCGAAAAAAAAACGCTGCGTTCTTTCACTTTTTCGCTTTCGCTCAAGAAGCTCAAAGCCCGTTCCATCGCACGAAAGATCGCGGCTCTCAAGTCGTTCTCCCGTTTCTGCGCCCGACAAGGTCTCCTGCCGAACAACCCGGCAAAGCTCATTGTCACCCCCAGACTTGACCAAAAGCTCCCCGTTTTTCTCACCGAACAGCAGGCAAAGGAACTTACTCCCCCCCCAGACGGAGACGACGTCGAAAAAAGCCGTCGCAACCATGCCATGATAGAGTTTTTTTACGGCAGCGGCATTCGCCTCTCCGAGCTCTGCTCGCTTACCATCGGCGCAGTAAACGTCCATGGCGGCACGGTGCGGGTGATGGGCAAGGGGCGAAAGGAGCGCATCGTTCCGCTCACCGGCACGGCCATCGATTCCATGGAGCGCTACCTCGTGCTGCGGAAAACGCGGAAAACGCCGGAAGCGCCGCTCTTTGCCAATACAAGGGGTGAACGCATATCGACGCGCCAGATCGAGCGTATTGTCGCCCGAGAGTTATCCGTTGTCAGCCAGCAGAGAAAGCGCAGCCCGCACGTACTCCGCCACTCCTTCGCCACCCACCTCATGGACGCGGGCGCGGATATTCGGGCGGTCAAGGAACTCCTCGGTCATTCATCGCTGGCAACGACCCAGATCTACGCCCATGTGTCGCGCGAACACCTGCTCAAGGCGTACCGGCAGGCGCATCCACGAGCAGAGCGAGGGATACAATAAAGGATGAAGGATGAATACGGGGAGGGTGACTGTATCCTCCCCGTATTCGTCCGATCAGCCCGTTTTTTGCACTCGCTGATAGTGAAATTTACCTTCCGAATCCGGGCGAAATCCTGGCCAGTTATAGCAGATACCCTATTGCCATAAGCAGATCCGTGCCCAGGACGATGATCACATTTTTTCCGAGCATGGGGACAAGAAATCTGAAATCCTCTCCCGCCCTGAATGCATCCCGCGAAACGATAATGCTCAGGGGAACGGTCAGGCAGGCAAGAAGGGTGGGCCAGGGGAAAAGATGCGTCCAGACGCCGGCGATAAGAATGACGTAGGAGAGCGCCAGTGATCCGATATATACCATTGACGCCCCCCGGTAGCCGAGCCGTATGACCAGATGTTTCCGCCCGCCCGCCAGGTCAGCTGCCACATCGGGAAACTCATTGAGGAGGAGCAGGAGCGCCGTGAGAATACCCGGCGGTGCCGAAAGCAGAAGAACATTAAGTGTCAAGGTCCCGGTTATGGCGAAATAGGTTCCGGCAACGACGAGGGAGCCGAGACACAGCCCCGCGGTCGCTTCGCCGATGCCCCATCGCGACAGCAGGGGCGTGTAAAGGAGGATCGCGGCCGCTCCTGCGCAGGCGAACACGGCCACGAGCAAGCCGGCAACCATGGCCAGATAAAGACCGATGAGGGCGGCGACCGTGAGCGTCAGAATCGCGGCCGCTCTTACGGCCCTTACCGAGGTAGCCCCGTCCGGCAGGTTTCCGCTTCCACCGGAAAAGGGAGTTCGCCGTGTTTTCAGGTCAATACCGGTCCGGAAATCGGATACCTCGTTGAAAAGGTTGACGGCGATATGCGCGAAGGTCACGCCGACGAGGCACAGAAGAAACCTCGGGAGGCTGAATTTATGGTCGTATTTGGCAACGGCGCCGCCGATCGCTACGAGCAGCACAGACAGAAGAAGAAAGGGCGCGCGTATCTGCTGCGCCCAGGTTTTGAGGATACTTTTGAGGGGCATGGCGTTCTCCTTTTCAAATGATTATCTGGCGATTGTTTGTTTCGTCCGTCGACCGACAGGGGACGAATGAGCTATTACATTAAAAGCCTTCACCTGGCCTGGATACTCACCTGCCGACGATGAGTGCGATCAGGCCCGTGAGCGGCGCCGGAAGGGTTCCGATCACGATGACCGCGATCACCGCAAACGACAACACGATCGCAGAGAGGGTCGCCCCACGAGTCGCCCCGCCGCCCGCTTCCTTTGCGGACGGCTCCGACCGTTCAAACATTGCACTTATGATCCTGAAATAGTAATAGATCCCGATGCCGCTTGTCACGACAAGGGTTACTGCCGATGTCCAGGCTCCGCTGCGGGTAATGGCCGCAAGAGCATAGAATTTGCCGAAAAATCCAGCGAGAAGCGGCAGGCCCGCGAGCGAAGCGCAGGCAATGGTAAATGCACCCGCAAGCCAGGGTGAACGGACCGACAGGGAGCGAATGTCGTCGATGGTTTCAGCTTTGCCGTTTATCGACAGCATCGAAAGCGCGCCGAAGGCGACGATGATGGTCACGACGTACGCGGTCAGGTAGTAGGTCGCGGCAATAACCCCGAACCGCGAGCCTCCCAGAAAAGCCGATACGAAATATCCCATGTGGGCGATGGACGAATAGGCAAGAATCCGCTTGAGGTTTTTCTGCCTGAGCGCAAGGAGATTGCCGAAAAGCATCGAGGCGACGGCCATGGCCGTAAGCGCCGAAGAGGCGAAAACATGCAGAGCGAGGATCGGATAGAAATACCGCATGAAAAGCGCAAACACGGCGGCCTTCGATGCCGTGGCGACCAGCATCGCGGCGGGGAGGGGAGCTCCCTGGTAGATATCCGCTGTCCAGAGGTGGAACGGCACCAGCGCGAGTTTGAAGCCGATGCCGACCATGATGAGCGCAATTCCGGACGTGACGATGAGCGATGCGGTTCCGGGCGCGACAAGCCGGGACACGATTGAGGAGAGCCTCATGGTCCCAAGCTCCGCATTGACAAGGGCCATGCCGAACAGGAGAAATGCCCCGCCCACGGCCCCGGGAATCAGGTATTTCATTGCCGCTTCTATGCCTCCGGAGTCCAGCCTTCGCCAGGCGATGAGGACATAGAACGAAACATTCAGGATTTCGAGTCCCAGGAACAAAGAGACGAAATGAACGCTCGAAACGATTGTCGCGGCGCCGAAAGTCGATAGGAGAATGAAAATAAAAAACTCCCCGCACGCGGCTTCCGATCCGCGAAAATAGTCCCAAGACAGCAGGGCGGCGCTGAGGCTGCACATGGCAATGAGGCAGATGAAATAGAGCGCAAAACGGTCAATGGTAAAAAGCGGCGTTACGCTTCGCGGCGTGAGCGGGGAGATGACGATACAGGCGATGATGGTTCCGGCAAGCGCCACGCAGGCGATTGAAGCAGCGAGCGAACGGTTACGCAGGAATGCCGTAAGAGGAGTCAAAATAACCGCCGCACCGGCGAGGATTACGTATGGCAGAAGCATCTGCCAGTCGAGCGCCGTCATGGTCGCGCTCCGGCTATGGGCGGAGCGGTCGATGCAGACCCGGCGGCAGGCTGAAGGGTTGCACACGGTGTCGCGCTGGCGGCTATGATTGGCTGCGGGTAAAGCCCGGCCCCGATGATGACGACGGAGAGAACCCCCAGTATCGTCGCTTCGCGAAGAGAGAGATCGGGGATCGCTCGGCCATGCGACGGGGGGCCCTGAAACACTTTATGCATCATCGATAATGCGTAAATGACCGATAGAATCCCGGAAGCGGCCGCAATGACGGTGATGACTGCCGAATGTCGGAACGATCCGAGCAGCGTAAGGAATTCGCCGACAAAACTTCCGAGCCCGGGAAGTCCCATCGATGCAAGGGCAAAAAGAAGCATGACGAAACCCATCCGGGGCGCACCTTCCCACAGGCCGCCCATGCGTTCCATGTCGGTGGTGTGAAGGCGTTTTTCCAGGCAATCCGCCAGGATAAAGAGCGCGGTGATGATGACGGCATGGCTCACGATCTGCATGATCGCGCCCTGGAGAGCCGGCTCGTTCCATGCTCCTATGGCAAGGAGCACGAAGCCCATATGGCTGATGCTGCTGTAGGCGATGAGCCGTTTGAGATCGGTCTGGGCAATGGCGATCGCTGCGCCGTAGATGATGCTGACAACGCCAAGAACCATTGCTATGCGCGAAAACGAAAATGATTCGGCCGGGAAAAGCGGGACCAGGAAGCGGAGCAAGGCGTAGGCGCCGGTTTTCGACATGATGCCGCCAAGCAGGATGCCGCCCGCCGGCGGCGCGGCGCAATATGCATCGGGTAACCACGCATGGAAGGGAACGATGCCGAGCTTTACGGCGCAGCCGACAAAAAAGCCGAACATCGCCCACCAGAGCACGCCCGCCGGGCGGGCGTGCATCACCAGTCTGTCGTAATCGAAAGAATACACGTGGCTTGCCATACCCGCATGGAAATAGAGGACAAGGATGCCAAGCAGCATGAAAAGCCCGCTCACTTGTGTAAATATGATGAATTTTATCCCGGCGGCGCGGGAAGAACCATCCCCCCAGAGCAGGATGATGAAATACATGGGAATAAGCATGAGCTCCCACAGCAGGTAAAAGAGGAAAAGATCGAAGGCGAGGAACACCCCGATGATGCCCCCGATAGTCCACAGGACGTTGCCGTGAAAAAATCCCGGATGGCGAGGAGAAGCGTTCCATGAGGAGGCGATTGCCACGATGCCGATACCGGCCGTCAGAATGATGAGCGCCAGGCTCAGGCCATCGAGGGCAAGATGGAATGAGATCCCCAGCCGCGGGATCCACTCCTGTGTAAACGAAAGCCGGATCGGGTGGTTGCCGGAAAAAAACAGGGAACAGACGAGGGTCAGTTCGACAAGCAGAATCGCGAGGGATACGATACGCGGCGCATTTTTCCCAATCCGCTGCGCCGCCAGAGCAAGAAACCCGCCCGCAAAGGGAACGATGAGCAGGAGTAAAAGCATCATGAGAATATTCCTATAGCAAGAAGGAGCGCCGCGCCGAGCGCGATTCCCATGACCGAGAAGCGGACCTTGCCGTTCTGGGTCCGGCTCAGGAGAGCATGAGCCGTTTGAGTGAGGCGGGCAAGCGCGGTAGAATAGGCCAGTGTAAAATCCGCTTTATTGAGCTTTACCAGCACGGAGAAAGGACGGACGATCATCGCCGAATAGAACGCGTCGAAGGCAAAGCCCATTGCACATAACCCATACACCGACATGACGGCGGGCGCCTTGACGAACCGTTCAAACAGGCGGCGTTTCCGCAGATAACGTTGCCAGGCAACGAAAAACCCGGCCAATGAAGCGAATGCGGCGAGGAATAGGAGCGCCAGGCGGTCGTGCGCCAGCGGTGCGATGAGGCTGGGCGATCCCAGAATACCGTCCATATGATTCGAGAACAGGGAGACTCCACCGAGAGCCGGCGGCGTTTCAAGAAATCCTATTGTCAAAGCGCCGGCGGCGAGTACGATGATCGGCAGAAGCATCGATATCCCGGCTTCCGGAGCGGGCGCAATCTTCCGCTCCCCGAAGAAGACCAGGAACAGCATGCGAAACGAGTAGAGCCCGGTGATAAACGCGCCGGTCAGGCCGCAGAACCAAGGGATGATGCCGCCGGAAGCGGAAGCAGCTACGCTGTAGAGAATGAAGTCCTTACTGTAGAATCCGGCGGTGAAGACGGGAAGGGCCGCAAGCGAGCATGCCCCGGCGGTAAAGGCCGCGAACGTAAGGGGAAGTTTCCGCCACAGGCCGCCCATTTTCAGCATATCACGCTCGCCGTTGACGCTGTGGATGACGATCCCGGCGGCAAGAAAGAGCAAGGCTTTGAAGAATGCATGAGTGACAAAATGGAACATCGCGGCGGTCCAGGCGCCCGCGCCGAGGGCGAGAAACATGTACCCTATCTGACTCATGGTTGAGTACGCGAGCACGCGTTTGATATCGCGTTCAGCAAACGCCGCGGCGCCGCCAAGAAGGAGCGTGGCGGCGCCGAGAGCCGCGACGAGCCGCATCACCAGGGGTGCGAGCTCGAAGAGTCCGTGCAGACGAGCGATCAGGTAGACGCCGGCGGTTACCATGGTTGCGGCATGGATAAGGGCGCTGACGGGAGTCGGTCCGGCCATGGCGTCGGGCAGCCAGGTCTGCAGCGGCAACTGGGCCGACTTGCCAATCGCTCCCAGAAGCAACAGGAGCGCCACGACGGCCGGAAGCGCCGCCCCGGCATGCCAGGCGTTTCCGGCCATCGAAAGGATATCTTCAATCCGCAGGCTTCCCAGCCTGGTTGCAAGAAGAATGATGCCGAGAAGCAAGGCGGTATCGCCGATTCTCGTCATGACGAAAGCTTTGCGGGCGGCAAGAACCGCCGATTCGTCCCGGTACCAGAAGCCGATAAGGAGATAGCTGCACAGCCCGACTCCCTCCCAGCCAAGAAAAAGCACGAGCAGGTCATCCGCCAGGACCAGGAGGAGCATCGAGGCAACGAACAGGTTCATGAAGGCAAAATAGCGGCCGTAATCCTTTTCGCCCGCCATGAATCGCACCGAGTAGAGAAGAATGAACGCCGCAACGACCGTGATGACGAGAACCATGACAAGAGAGAGCGCGTCGAAACGGAACGTAAGGTCGACCCGGAGAGGCCCCGACGCGATCCAATGCCATGCGGTTCCGGTCAGGTACCCGTTCGGGGGAGGGGTCCGAAGAAACCGTACCGAGGCGATTGCCGCGACAATCGCCGACAGCATCACCGCGCCGCATCCCAGCCTCCCGCTGCGCCGTTCGCCGAGCGCGTTCCCGCTCAGTATAAGCACGGCAAAGGCCGAAAGCGGCAGGGCGACGATAAGCCAGAACGATGCGATCATCTATCCCTCAACTGATCGGCCGCGTCGGCGTCGAGCGTGCGGCTGGCATGATTCTGCGCCAGTATAAGTGCAAGCCCGATCGTTACCTCCGCCGCAGCCACGGCAAGGATGAAGAGGAACATGACCTGTCCGTCCGGTTCATGAAACTTTGAGCCCCCGGCGATAAAAATCAACCCGGCGGCGTTCAGCATAATCTCGATTGAGAGCAGGATGAGGATAAGGTTGCGCCGCGCCAAAACGCCGGCAAGACCCACGACGAAAAGAACCGTTCCCAGAAGGAGGATCTGTTCAAACGGAATGGGAGTCATGGTCGATTCCTTGCTTTAAGATATATGTCCGGGGCCGGCGACCAAGCCGGCTCGCCCCGAGAAGCGCGCTCAAGAGCAGCATGGCGACAAGCTCCACGCCGACCGTGTAGCGTAAAAAAAGCGCACGACCTACCTGCGCCGGCGTGATGACAGGGTTCGCCGCGTTGACCGTGGTATCGTGCATCAGGATAAACAGGAATTCGGCCAGGAGTACCAGACCGGCGAATGCCGGGCCTGCCCACGAAAGAACCGGTTGCCATCGCCGTTCCTGTTCAATGGCGCTTCCGCCCAGATTGAGCAGCATGACCGCGAACAGGAACAGCACCATGATTGCCCCTGCGTAGGTGATGATTTCGAGCGCCGCGATAAATGGCGCGCCAAGCAAATAGAAAACCACGGCGATTGCGGCGAACGATACGATGAGGTACAATATCGAGTGCAGCACATTGTGACGGGTGATCGCGGCGATGCTTGTGCCAACCGCGACGATCGCCGTAGCGAGGAAGAGTAAATTCATGATTGCCGCCTCATGTTTCATTATTCCGACAAATAAAGAGCGGAATTTACCGATATAAATTCAAGAAACTTCAATCGCCGAGTCCATGAATATCAATCGGCGGTTTTTCTCGTTCGGCTTCGCCCTTGCCTTTTCCTTCGACCGAGACTCCGGCTACCCGGTAAAAATCGTAGCCCGGATATTTCCCTTCGCCGTCGATGAGAAGGTCCTCCTTTTCATACACAAGCTGCGACCGCCGGTACTCCCCCATCTCATAGTCAGGGGTCAGCTGGATCGCATAGGTCGGACACGCCTCCTCGCAAAAACCGCAGAAAATGCAGCGCGAAAAGTTGATCCGGAAAAACTCGGGATATCGCCGCCCCGATGCGTCTTCCGTCGCCTGCAGGGCGATGCAATCGACCGGGCAGGCTGCGGCGCAGAGGTAGCAGGCAACGCACCGTTCCCGGCCATTCTTATCGCGCGAAAGTACTATCCGCCCCCGCCACCGGGGAGCCACGTATGCCCGCTTTTCAGGATAGGGAATCGTCTCCCGCGGCCGGAACAGGTGCAGGAAAACGCTTCCAATGCCTTTCAGAAGATCCAGCATATGCTCTCCCTACCGGTCTCCCAGCAGAAGCGTCGCGCCGGTAATGAACAGGTTCAGTATCGATAACGGCAGGAGAAATTTCCAGCCGAATGCAATGAGCTGATCGTACCGGGGGCGGGAAAGAGCCGCCCGGCTGAGAATGAACAATGCGACAATTAAGAGTGTCTTTATGGCAAACCAGGCCATCGGGGGCAGCAGCGGTCCCTGCCACCCTCCAAAAAAAAGCATGGTAATGAACGACGATATCAGGAGAATGCCTACATATTCGCCGACAAAAAACATGCCGAATTTCATGCCCGAGTATTCGGTATGATACCCGGCGACCAGTTCGTTTTCCGCTTCGGGAAGATCGAAGGGGAGGCGACGCGCCTCGGCGAGTCCGGCAATAAAGAAAATAGCAAGCCCGATGCATTGCGGAATGCAGTTCCACAGGGCATGCTGGGCAAGAACAATGGTGCGGAGGTCGAATGAGCGCGCCTGCATGACCACGCCCATGAGCGAGAGCCCCATGAATATTTCATACCCGAACATCTGCGCCGCGGCGCGCATCGATCCGAGAAGCGGATACTTGCTGTTCGACGACCAGCCCGCTATTACTACGCTGTAAACGCCAAGCGACGACATGCCGAGGAAAAAAAGCAGGCCGATGTCGAGATGAACCACCGCTATCGACGGAGTGAAGGCGACCACCGCGAACGAGAGCAGCGTCGTGGTCATGATGACCGCCGGCGCGAGAATGAAGAGCGGTTTGTCGGCAAACGGAGGAACCCAGTCCTCCTTTGAGATGATCTTGATGACATCGGCGACAACCTGTCCCAGGCCCAGCGGGCCGAGGCGGTTCGGCCCCAGGCGATCTTGCCACAGTGCAAGCAGACGGCGCTCGACCCAGATGAGAAGGCCCGCGAGGGTAAGAATCGAGAGGAGGACCCCGGCGATGGTAACCAGGGACCGGACCGTTTCGCTCACGGGCGACCTCCGCTCTTCCGGATAGCGACCCGACAGGGCATGTCGATGCGGGGTATTCCCGGCAGGCCCAGGGGCAGCCCGGCGAGACCGACCGGCACTCCCGTAAGGATCCGGCACGGAAGCGCCAACCGGCGCGCGCCGGCATTGATTTCCACCATTTCACCTTCAGCAAGGTTGAGTTCGGTTGCATCATGGGCGCCAAGGGCGATGTACGGCTTCGGCGCGCAGCGGGCTATGTCCGGCGACAGCATGCTCAATTCTTCCGACCCATACAGATGATAGAGCGGAAAGGCCAGCCACTCCCCTTTTTGCGCGGCATACGGAGCCGGCAAGACCGGATCGGGCGCCGTCGCGACGTGCTCTGGAGGCGGTTCGATGAGACGCCGGCCGGATTCACCGCCGCGAAGCGCCCCGCCCGCTTCGACCTGGTATTTCGTCACTGCCTGCACCGAATTCCATCCCGGCGCCGAGTATCGGCTGTTAAGCGATGGCGGAATCCCGCTGTCGGCGCCCTCCATGGTAAAGGCGAGCGGACTGTCTTCGTCTTCGGCCAGCGCCGGTTCAGCAACATTGACCGTTGCATGCATCGCGGTCCGGCCGCTGTACCGGCCTCCCATGCGGGGGATTTTCCTGCCGCCCAGGAGGAACCGCGCCCCCGGGGCGAGATCTTTCACGGCGGCGAGTCCTTGCACCGATGCGGCAATTGCGGAAACAAGATCGTCGAAGGTTTTCCATGCGCTTCCCTCGGGCGCGCCGAGCGCGCCACAAAAGTCGCGAAGCCATCGCCAGCTCTCGCGGATGTCGCCTTCGGGCACGAAGACCTTGAAATACCGCTGCGCCCGCCCCTCGCTGCTGACCACGGTTCCTATCCCTTCTGCAAAGGTCGCGGCGGGAAGAGCGAGCGTCGCCGCGGAAACGGTTCTGTTTTGTGAATGGTCAATCACAAGTACCTGCCTTGCCCCTCCGAGCAGCTCTGCGGCATCCTGTTCGCGCATCCTGGTATAGAGATCATTTTCCATGATGATGAGCGTATCCGCTTCACCCTTTGTAACCAAGGCGGTCGCCTCTTCGAGAGCCATGCCCCCCAGAAAAGGAGCGCCGCAACTGTTACTTTCGGGCAAAACGACTGCCATCGCGGCACCGGCCTTTTTTTCCGCGTGGGCGCTTGCGACCGCGCCTGCCGCAGCGATGAGTTCGCGGCATCGGCTCGAAACACCCCATACGAGCAGCGGTTTCGTCGATGCGAGAAGGGCGTCGGCGATCCGCCGCGCCGCCTCGTATTCATGTTCCCGCATCCCTACGGGCGGCCCGGACTGTCCGATCGCCGTTGCAATCAGGTATCCCATCCGCGCGATATCGAGCGGCGGCGCCCGGAATGCGCTGGTTGCCTCGGCGTCAAGTTTCGTCGGTTCGGTCGTTACGATAAAAAGCGGGGATTTTTCGTGTTGCAGCGCGCGGCGAATGGAGCCGTCGTCCCACGACGGAATGCGAAGCGCCGTTGCGGTGTCGCCGCCGCGACGGAGCCTCGTCTGCCTGACGGCAAGGGCCAGCATGGGAGCGGTGTTCAAGAGATCTTCGCCCAGGATAAGCGCCGCGTCGGCCATCGCGGCCTCGCGAAGCGACGCCTGGCGAAGGGGGGTCGACCGCATGAGGGCGAATGCCGCGCCGAGAAGCTCGCTGTCGCGTCGCGAAACGCCGCCGCAATATCGATTTTCGCCGACAAGACATCTGAGCGCGAAATTCGCTTCGAGCGAAGCTCGCGGCGAGCCGATACCGATAATGCCGCGTGCGGTTTTCAGCGCCTGCGCGGCTAACCCGATCGCTTCGCCGGAAGGAACCTGGCCGGGCGCTGCCGTTTTGCTCGCCCGTGAAACGGCGCTCCGAAGGCGGGAGGAGCCGTTAACATAGTCATACCCGAAGCGGCCACGGTCGCAGAGGAAATACCCGTTAACATCGTAGTTATACCGGTTTCGGATTCGGCGCACGGTTCCGTACCGCTCTCCCGGAATGATGGTGCACCCGAGACCGCAATGCATGCAAACCGATGGCGCGGTCTGGAGATCCCAGACGCGGGTATAATGTTTCCGGAAAAGTTTATCGGTAAAAACACCGGTGGGGCATACTTCCACCAGGTTTCCGCTGAATTCGCTTTCGAGGATTCCCTCCTCATGCCTGCCGAAAAAGACCGCGTCGTGCCCGGCAAAAACATCGAGGTCGGTGCCGCCCGCGTAATCGCGGTAGAACCGGACACAGCGGTAACAGGCGATGCACCGGTTCATCTCGTGATTGACAAAGGGTCCAAGATACTGGTTGACGTGCGTTCGCTTTGCATGGCGGTAGGCGCGGTAGGTGTGGCCGGTCATGACCGTCATGTCCTGCAGATGGCACTCTCCTCCTTCGTCGCATACCGGGCAGTCATGCGGATGGTTTGCCATAAGGAACTCGATGACGCCCGCGCGAAAGGCCCGCGCTTCAGGGTCATCAATCGACAGACGGATGCCGTCACGGACGGGGGTCATGCACGCCATGGCGATTCTCCCGCTCGTGTCGTGTTCATCGCTGAAAATTTTTACCGCGCACTGGCGACACGCCCCTACGGAGTGGAGCGCGGGATGGTAGCAGAAGTAAGGCAGGTCAAGGCCCATCGAAAGGCAGGCGTGGAGCAGATTCTCTCCGTCTTTTACCACATGCGGCTTATTGTCAATGTAGATGGTTGCCATAACTCTCCGTAAATAGTACCCGCCTGTTCCCGCGGATTATCGCGATATCCGCCGGTAGAAGCAACCGGCGGGCCGTCCCTATCCCTTGAAGGAACATCGTTTCTCCTCGATGTGACGCTCGAATTCCTCCCGAAAGAAATGCAGGGCGCTCAGCAACGGCGAAACCGCACCGGGCGCAAAGGCGCAGAAAGTACTGCCCGGAGATAGCTTTTTGCAAAGCAGTTCGAGGCGCTCGATATCGCCATGAGTCCCTCTGCCCTCTTCAATATCATCGAGGATTGAGCGCGTCCAGGGCAGGCCATCGCGACACGGCGTGCACCATCCGCAGGACTCCCGTGCAAAAAACGTTTCAAGATTGCGCGCCATGCCGACCGGACAGGTTCTATCGTCAAGCAGAATCAGGGTTCCGGTACCGAGACGCGAGCCGGCCTTCTGCAGAGAATCGAAATCGAGCGGCGTATCGAGATGGGCCGCGGTCAGAAAATCGGTTGAGGCGCCGCCCGGCAGAAAACCCCGCAGTCGGCGGCCCCCCTGCATTCCGCCTGCATGTTCTTCAATGAGCTCACGCGCCGTCGTGCCCATCGGAAGCTCCCAGATCCCCGGGCGATTGACCCGCCCGCTTACACCATAGAGCTTTATGCCGCACGAACCGTTCCGGCCGAGCGCCCTGAACCATTCCGCGCCTCTCTGCACGATGTGAGGAATGCAGCAGAGGGTCTCGACGTTGTTGACCACGGTCGGTTTACCGAAAAGGCCGACGACCTGCGGAAACGGCGGTTTATTGCGCGGTTGCGCCCGCCCGCCTTCGAGCGCATTGAGCAATCCAGTCTCCTCTCCGCACATGTACCGCCCGGCGCTGACATGGAGGCGCACCGTGATGCTCCTGAAGGAATCGAAAACATGATCGCCGCTGTGGCTTGCCGCCGTTACCTCGGCAATTGCCCTGCGGAGGAGTTTTTCGGCCCTCGCATATTCACGCCGGAGAAAGATAAAGGCGCTCGTCGCTTCCAGGGCATACGCGGCGATGAGAAGTCCTTCGATGGCCTGATGCGGATCGCCTTCGAGCAAAAGCCGGTCCTTGAACGCTCCGGGCTCCATTTCATCGGCATTCATGACCACGAACCCTTCCCCGCGCTCTCCCGGATGGTCCGAGCCCTTGCCCGATGGACGGGGCATGAAACTCCACTTGCTGCCGGTCGGGAATCCCGCGCCGCCGAGACCGCGCAGGCCGGACCGCGTGACCTCGGCGCAGATATCCTGCGGCGTCATGCCGAAGCGCGCCTTTCCGAAGGCTTCGTAGCCGCCCCGCGCACGGTACTCCCGCAGGGAGAGCGGTTCCCCGCCGGGCGCTATATTTTTTGTCAATGTTTTCATCGTTGGTCCGCAATCCCGCGTTCCGCTGCGGAAGCGACCGTCGCCGCCCCGGATCGGAACCGCGCGAGTATCTCGTCGATCTTCGCCGGGGTAAGGTCGCAGAAAAGCTCGTCATCCACCATCATCGCAGGAGCATGGTCGCATGCGCCAAGGCAGGTTGCGGGAAGGAGCGTAAACAGGTTGTCCGCGCTCGTCCCCGGCATGGACGGCAATCCAAGTTGGTCAAGCAACCGTTTGCGTACCGGCTCGAACCCCATAATCCAGCAACTGACACTGTCGCAGAGGAGAATCACGTGCCGGCCGACCGGTTTCCGGTAGATGCGATTATAAAAGGTGGCGATCGTTTCGAGCGACGACTCGGCCATGCCGAGAAAGGCGGCGACATCGTGGAGGCTTTCGTTCGAAATCCAGCCGCGATGGCGCTGCACGATCCGGAGCGCATCGGCCGCCGCTTCCCTGCGTGAGGATTCACGCAGCAGATCGTCCAGTTCAGCCAATTCTTCCGCTGTCAGCATACGCCTTCCCCTTTACCGGTCGACATCCGCAAGCACAAAATCGAGAGCCCCCAGAATGGCGATCAGATCCGGAATCATCGCTCCGCGGCACAGGAACGGCACCATTTGCAGATGCGGAAACGACGGCGTGCGGATGCGGGCGCGGTAGGGGGACGTTCCGCCGTCGCTCACGATATAGTATCCGTTGCTCCCCTTTGTCGCTTCGATGCCGGCGAACGCTTCGCCGGCGGGAATCACCGGCCCATGGCTCACGGCGAGAAAATGGTTGATCAATGTCTCGATGTCGTGCATGGTCCGCTCCTTGACGGGAGGCGTGGCAAGGGGGTGGTCCGCCTTGTAGGGCCCTTCGGGCATGTTATCAAGGCACTGTGAAACGATCCGGAGCGATTGCCGCATCTCCTCGACGCGCACGAGCGCACGGTCGTAGCAATCGCCGTGACTCCCGAGCGGGACCTCGAACTCGAAGCGGTCGTAGCCGGAGTAAGGTTTTTTCTTCCGGAAATCCCAGTCGAAGCCGCATGCCCGCAAACCCGGACCGGTCACCCCCCATTCGATGGCCTGCTCGCTGGTATAGGCGCCCACTCCTTTCGTGCGTCGCTTCAAAATTGGGTTGCGCATCACCATGGTATCATATTCGTCAAGTTTACGGGGCATGACGGCGATAAAATCACGAACCATTATCTCCCACCCGGCCGGGAGGTCCTGCGCCACGCCGCCGATGCGAAACCAGTTCGGGTGCATGCGTGCGCCGCAGATCGCCTGCACGATGTCCAGGATCCGTTCCCGGTCGGAAAACATGTAGAAAACCGGCGACAGGGAGCCCAGGTCCTGCGCAAAGGTGCCGTACCAGACCAGGTGGCTTGCTATGCGGAAAAGCTCGGCCAGCATGACGCGGATGACCTCGGCGCGGGGAGGCGCCGTAATGCCCGCGAGTTTTTCCACGGCAAGGACGTAAGCGAGGTTATTCATGACCCCGCCGAGATAGTCTATCCGGTCAGTATAGGGCAGAAAGGTATGCCAGGTCTGGCGCTCCGCCATTTTTTCGGCGCCGCGATGGTGGTAGCCGATATCCGGCGCTGCATCGACAATGGTTTCGCCGTCAAGCTGCAGCGCGATTCGGAAGAGACCGTGCGTGCCCGGATGGTGCGGCCCGATGTTGAGAAACATGAAATCGACATCCTCGTTTCTGCGCACCATGTTCCACTCTTCGGGCCGGAAGCGCAGGCTCTCAATCTCCTCCTCTTCCTTCTGTTCCGACATGGCGAAGGGAGCCATGTCGGTCGCGCGCGCCGGATGATCCTTGCGGAGAGGATAGCCTTGCCAGGAAAACGGCATGAGGAGCCGCTTTGGAAACGGGTGACCGGTAAAGGAAATGCCGAACATGTCGAGCACTTCACGCTCATACCAGTTGGCCGATGGCCAGATGCCGGTCACGGTCTGCACGGAAAGCGCCCCGGCGGTGAGCGCGGTTTTAAGACGGAGGTCGGCGCCGGTCTCGAACGAAAAGAGGTGATACACGACGGTAAAGTCGCCCCTCGGGCTGTTGCCGCCGGGTCGCCGACTCCGCTCATCGATGGCGGTGAGGTCATAGAGCATGCGATACCGTACCGCCGCTTCGTTTTTCAGGTAGCGCAGCACGGAAAGCACGTCGTCCCGGTCGATCCAGAAGGTGGGAATGCCGTCCGTTGTCGGTTCCTGGGCGACGGGGCGGCCAAAGCGCCCGGTAAGGTCGTCCGCGACGGTTTTCTCATTGGCCATACGCCCGGCTCCTCACACCTTGTCAATCCCGCGAAGCGTCCCCGATTTCCGCCGGGTCTCCCGTTTTTCATCGCGCATGCTGGGCGTCGGGGGACGGATAACCTCCTGCGAACCGCTGATCCAGCTCAAGGGGCGCTTTTCGGTTCCTGCCAGTGTGCGTAACAATAACAGTCCCTCCATGAATGCTTCGGGGCGGGGCGGACATCCCGGCACGTACACGTCGACCGGCAGGAACCGATCCACGCCCTGAACGACGCTGTAGATATCGTACATGCCGCCGGAATTGGCGCACGACCCCATGGAGATCACCCAGCGAGGCGCCATCATCTGGTCGTAGAGCCGCCGGATCACGGGAGCCATCTTGATGAACACCGTACCCGCGATGATCATGACGTCAGCCTCACGCGGGCTGCTTCTGATCACCTCGGCGCCGAAACGGGCAATGTCATACCGGCTGGTTAAACTCGTCGCCATCTCCACATAGCAGCATGAGAGTCCGAAATTAAACGGCCAGAGCGAATTTTTCCGTCCCCAGGCAAGCAAGTCCTGCAGCCGTGAGAAAAGGACGTTCTGTTTTACGACGCCGGATTCGATTGATGGAATGCCGTTCATCTCCTTTTTCATGGGCTGTCGCCCGCCCGTATCTCGAGCGACCCTTTTCGCCAGAGATAGGCGAACCCGGCGGAGAGAATGATGATAAACAGAAGAATCGCTCCATATCCGGTCCAGCCCGCTTCGTGCAACGAGATCGCCCAGGCAAAGACGAAGGCCGAGGCAAGATCAAAGATAAGGAAAAACATGGCAATCAGGTAGTAGCTTACCGACAGGCGCAGATGGGTGGAGCCGGTCGGATTCATGCCGGATTCATAGGGAATGGCGCTTCGATCGTTGCGGCGTTCTCCTGCAAGTGCTGAGGTAATGAGGATTGCTCCGATAATCGCGATGATCGCAGCAAGATAGACGGCCAGCGGCCATATAAGGGAGACGGCGCTACCGTGTACGTTCATTGGTAAGAATCCTTCTATTGATGAGAAAGATAGTGGAAATTCGCAATAACCGTGCCATTATTTACCCATTATTTGCCCATTTTGAACCTATAAAATAATAGTTTTATTGGGAGCGGGCGGGGTTTGTCGTGAAACCGGATTTAAATGCCCTTCGAATGCCCTTCGAAGGGTGATAAAAGAAGGTTTGAGGGGAGGTTTTTTTAAGTGCTCAAAAGTGTCACGACGGATCGATAGGAGACCTGGATCGGAGATCCAGGCCACACGGGAACACCGAGTCACTCGATAGGGGCACTCGTCGACTTTTAAAGAACGTATTTTAATCCTACAGGAGGGAACGTAAATTATGTCTGCTCGACAATTCATAACTATAATCGCCTGCTTTTTTAGTGCGCTTGGAACCCAGGTATTAGCAGAAGGGAACTTAAAACCTATGAGCGACAGTATCGCTGCTGAAAAACCATTGGTGATTGGAGATACAATTCCCGACGTTACCGTCACCAGCACGAAAGGCAAAGCAATATCTCTTCGCTGGCTGATTTCCAAAAAGCCAGCTATTGTGATTTTTTATCGGGGTGGATGGTGTCCCTATTGTAATGCTCACCTAGCCAGTATTCAGCAAATTGAACCGGACCTGATCCATCTTGGATATCAGATTATAGCTATAGGCGCGGACAGAATAGCTGAATTGGACAAGACCATTGCAAAACATCATTTAACTTATTCTCTTTACTCTGACAGTACCATGCGCGCTGCCAAAGCTTTTGGGTTGGCCTACACCGTAGACAGCATTACGTTGACAAAAATGCAGTTACACGGAGTCGATCTTGAAAAAGCCTCTGGACAAAAGCACCACATGCTTCCTGTCCCGGCAGCGTTTGTTGTCGATAAAAAAGGGATTATCAGGTTTGCTCATTCCAATCCCGATATTAAGGTACGCATTGATCCAAACGACCTGCTCAGCAAGGCTCGGGAAGCACTTGAAGTGAAATAACCATAGAGAACGCTCAAAAATTCCTGACTTCGATTAGTGGTCGGACATTAACTTGGTTGTAGCGCTAAGCCCTTATAGGGCGGGATTCGACTTCTGAATCGAGTGCAGATAGTTCGTCAGCCCACGGGTATCGGGAGCAGGGCTGCTTCCCGATGCGTCCGGATTGTCGGTAAGAATGTTGGACGTTAAGTGATAGGAGACCTGGATCGGCTAAAGGCCTTAGATTTCATGCTTAGAACGGGAGATCCAGGCCACACGGGAACACAAGGCCACGCGATAAAGGGTATCCGCGATTAGAAATATCTGCTCAAAAAAAAGCGGTATGAAACGAGAACATATTTAAATGCCTCAGAGAAATCAAGTAGAAGTTAGAATGATTGACTGTAAGAAATACTTTCAAGAGATTTTCTTTAGGGAAAATTATTCTAAATACCATATCAATGTAACACATTGGATACTTCGCCTATTATGCCTTTTTCCAATACTGTCATTTACCATTGATTGCAGTAAAACTTCCCAGAAAAGTAGCTTTGGTTCACTAGAAAATCCATATCCGTTAGGAACCATCGCAGAGCTTTCTAATAGTGATGATGTGAGATTTGAATTTATGATAGAGAAGGTGATTTACGGAGATTCAGCTTGGGATATTATCCATAAAGCCAATTTCATGACACAAAAAGTGTCAGGAGGGAAAGAACGAATCTTGGTAAAACTGAGAGCAAAAAATGTGTCGCAAAATGGGACATTAAAAATCAATAGTAGTTGGGAAATGTCCGTTATCACAAGAAAAGAGGTTATTCCTGTTTATCAATGTTCGGTTCCTTCTTTAGAAGATGTTGGATTGCAGGAATTCGATAGAATCGAATTAATGAGTGGTGGGGTCTTTTCTGGGTGGTTAGCTCTTATACGATACAAAAATGACGATAGTGCTTGTCTGAATATTAATTACAAGGCCGATGAACCGCTTTGTTTTAGACTAAAATAGGCAGCTGACATCTTATTTGAGTTAGTTAGGAGGCGGGATGAATTACCTACAACCGCAAGAGGTGACAAGCCCGAAAGTGGGATGGAGCATTTCATCGGTGATATTTGATGAAGGTGAAGGTGAAATTGCTGTCTGTATGGGTTTTTGGAATTCCGAACAAGTGATTGCGATTCGATGGAATGGCTCTAAAAACAAAACACTTGGGAACCCACAATCATCAGGTCATGCAACATGGTTTATATTGCCAACCGAATTTGGAGTAGCAATAGTTAAGGATATAATTCTCAAGAAGGCTGCTGGAAACAACAATTATAACGAAGTCGGCTTAGAAAAAGCAATACAATGGATGAATGATTTCGCTTTATTAAGGAAAGCGACATATTGATGACATTTTAGGCGTTCGTGGTAAGCGTATAGTGCTATACACCCTTCAACATGCTCAGGGCGAAGGGATATCGGAATGTCACCTATATAATGACCGGATTAATGTCTGAGATAGGCTAAAAACTCCGCACGCGCGGGTACCCTTATATCGACCGACCTTGTAATCTCGTGTGGCCCGGATCTGCGATCCGGGTATCCTATCCCCCCCACCACACGGGATAGAAAAGTCACTCGATAAGGTCACCGTGCGTTTGCGCTCATTGGCAAGAGCCCTCTCATTTGTGAGAAAAGTATAGCAAATGCGCGCTATCGACGCAACGGCTTTCAAAATTCAGTCCGTGCCCTCACATTCGCCAATGTGATCGACCGTCGGCGGGAACCATCGCCTGCCATCCTGAGCGATGAGCACCTCCGCCTCCTCGGGGCCCCAGGTTCCTGCCGCGTAGTTCGGAAAATCCTCGGGCGTGGCGGAATCCCAGCTGTCGAGCACGGGCTGGAGGATCGACCATGCCGCCTCGACGTGATCGATTCTTTTGTAAAGGGTCGCGTCTCCGTGCACCACGTCGAGCAGGAGGGTTTCATAGGAGTCGTGGGGTTTGACCTTGAACGCATCACGGTAGAGAAACTGCATATCGGCCTGGCTGAGGTGCATGGCGAGGCCGGGCCGTTTCGCCTGGAATCTGAGCAGGATACCCTCGTTTGGCTGGATGTGAATGATGAGCCGATTCGGCAGCCAGTTGCCGATGGCGGACGGGGGAAATGACTGATGCGGAACGGGACGGAACTGGATCGAGACCTCGGAGGCCTTGTACGGCATTCGCTTGCCGGTGCGCAGGTAGAAGGGAACATCCTGCCACCGCCAGTTGTCGATGAAAATTTTCAGGGCTGCAAAGGTTTCCATGCGCGATTCCGGGTGCACCCCTCCCTCTTCGCGATAACCCACAACGTGCTTGCCCTGCAGCCAGCCGGCTTCGTACTGGCCGCGCGCCGCATGGCGGTAGATATCGGCCGAGGGAAGCGGGCGCACCGCATGCAAGACATCGACGCTTTTATTGCGGATCTCTTCGGCGTCAAAGGAGACGAGCGGCTCCATGCCGATGAGGCAGAGCACCTGCAGGAGGTGGTTCTGCACCATATCGCGGAGTGCGCCGGCGGCGTCGTAATAAGCGCCCCTGTGCTCTACTCCCACGCATTCGGCCATGGTGATCTGGACATGGTCGATATAGCGTCGGTTCCAGATCGGCTCGAACAGGACGTTGGCGAATCGGAAAGCGAGAATATTCTGCACCGTATCCTTGCCGAGATAGTGGTCGATCCGGAAGATCTGGCGCTCCTCAAACCCCGCCGAGAGGGTGCGGTTCAGGGCTTGCGCCGATTCGAGGTCGTGGCCGAACGGTTTTTCCACGACGATGCGGACGCGTTTCCGATCGATCGCGAGCCGCGCCTTGATAATATGCTGCACCACGGTCGGGATGACGCCCGGCGGAATGGCAAGGTAGTAGATGACCTGCGGTCGACTGTCCCACGCCTTGCTTTTTTCCTCAATTTTTTCGGCGATCATGGCATACGCCAGGGGGTCGTCGAAATTCTTGACAAAGTAGGAAAGATGCTCGTCAAAGCCGTTCCAGGTTTGCCCGGCGGAAAGACCCCTGCCGGAAAAACGCTCGACCCCCTCCTGCATCCGGATGCGGAACTCCTCCTCGCTCATCGGCTTCTGGTCCATGCCCACGATCGCCAGGCGGTCAGGCAGGTATTTATCGAAGTGCAGGTTGCAGAGCGACGGCACAAGCTTGCGCCATGCCAAATCTCCGGCCGCGCCGAAAATAATAAAGAGAACGGAATCTATTTCACGATGGCCGGGCATGATCGTTATTGTCCTGATGGTTATTGCCGTCGGATTGCCATTCGGTATGGAATGCGCCACGGCTGTCGGTACGTTCATAGGTATGCGCCCCGAAGTAGTCCCGCTGCGCCTGAATTAAATTCGCGGGCAGCCAGGGGCTCGCGCAACCGTCAACATAGGCAAGGCTCGCCATGAAAGCAGGGGCGGGAATGCCGAGGTCCGCGGCGGTATGCGCCACCCAACCGAGCGCCTGCCTTCGCCCGGATACTTCCCCGCCGATTTCTCCCTGGAGCAGGATGTTCGGTATATCGGGTTCGGCCTGAAACGCCTCCCGGATCCGCTCCAATAAACGGGTGCGTATGATGCACCCGCCGCGCCAGATACGGGCAATCTCTTCAAGGCGCAGACCGTAGGCATAGACCTTCGATGCGGTGCGCAGGAGCGCCATGCACTGGGCAAATGTCACGATGGTCGCCGCATGGAGCGCATTGCGCGTATTGACGAGGAAAATCTCCCGTTCCCCGATGAATCGCCGCTCCTGCCCGTGAATGACGCCGGCGATACGGAGTCGTTCATCTTTGTTCATGGACAAATGGCGCGCGGCAACCGCCGCATCGACCGTGGGAAGGGGAACCTGCAGATCCATGGCATCCTGCGACGTCCATTTCCCCGTGCCCTTTTGCCTCGCCTCGTCGAGAATCACATCGATGAGCCGCTCGCCGGTTTTGTCGTCCCGCTCGGTAAAGATGCGGGCGGTGATCTCGATGAGATAGCCGCCGAGTTCCGTTTGGTTCCACGCGGCGAAGGTGTCGGCTAATTCGTCGTCGGAGAGGCCGAGCCCCCGTTTCAGCAGATCGTAACTTTCGGCGATGAGCTGAAGCAGACCATACTCGATGCCGTTGTGCACCATCTTGACATAATGGCCTGCAGAGCCCGGACCGAGATACCCGACGCACGGTTCGCCGGAAACGGCCGCCGCAATGGCCTCGAAGACGGGGCGCACGTGCCCGTAC